>Ga0265297_10003222_pt1 | contig 30123 bp, 27 predicted proteins | sample Munlanlwell13791_FD_192502 | JGI IMG/M metagenome (GOLD analysis project Ga0265297, IMG submission 192502) | Leachate microbial communities from a municipal landfill in Southern Ontario, Canada - Leachate well 137-91 | ecosystem: Engineered > Solid waste > Landfill > Unclassified | place...
TATGAAATTGAAAGCGCAAAAAACAATTGGAGTCTCAGGGAATTACAAAGACAATATGATAGTGCATTATACACAAGATTAGCCCTAAGCAGAGACAAAGAAGGTATTTTGAAACTATCAGAACAGGGACTTGTGATTGAAAAACCGCAAGATGCAATTAAGGATCCTTATGTCCTTGAGTTTATCGGGTTACCCGATAAATCAGATTATTCCGAAAGTGATTTAGAACAAAAATTAATTGATAAACTGGAACATTTTTTATTGGAACTTGGTACAGGCTTTACATTTGTAGCCCGACAGAAAAGAATAACCTTCGATGAGAAGAATTTTCGTATTGACTTAGTTTTTTATAACAGAATATTAAAATCATTTGTGCTTATTGACCTAAAAATTGGAGAACTGAAACACCAGGATATTGGACAAATGCAAATGTATGTAAATTACTATGACAGAGAAATGCGGCTTGCAGATGAGAACAAAACCGTTGGACTAATTCTGTGTCAGGACAAAAGTGAAGCTGTAGTTCAGTATACTCTTCCTGAAAACAACGAACAAATCTTTGCAAGTAAATATCAGACAGTTTTGCCAAGTAAAGAAAGACTGATTGCATTGATAGAAAAGAAAGACGAGAATTAACGTCGACATATTAATAAACGCCTCGTTAGCGGCAACCCTAAAAAAGAAAAAAGATAGTGAGAAAAACAGGAATGACAAAGGTAAGACCAAAAAATTTAGCATTAGTAGTGCTATTTTTGACTTCTTATGTTCCGTTATTTGTACTGCTAATTCTCAGACAGATAAAACAAAATAGGGAATTCTTACACTTTGGTGGATTTTCTATTGATAACTTCTTGACAGCTTTTCAGAAATTTGGTCTTTCTTTTTTTCTTATTTTTTTAATTCTTTTAGGTTTACTCGGGTTGAAGATACTGTTAGGCAACTTTGAGAAAAAAGTTGATAATGGGACGATTGTAAAAATCAAGAAGATTGAAAACAAGAACAGTGAATCAATCGCATATATATCTACTTACATTGTCCCATTTATATTTCAAGACACAAACAATTTCTTTGATATAGCTTCAATCTTCATTGTATTAAGCATAATCTTCATTATTTACATAAAATCAAATATGATAGTTATAAACCCTATCCTCAATATAACACACTCTCTGTATCAAATAGAATTCAATTTAGGAACATTTGAAAAAACAGGGCTTTTGATTTCAAATAATAAGGACATTGAAGCAAATATGGAAATTAAAATAAATCAAATTTCAAGCAATATTTATTATGGATAAGAAAGAATTATTGGAAATTGTCAGGAAGGCTGAAAGTAAAAACTTAAAGCTGTATTTTGTAGCTAGACTATTAAAAGACGGTGTAAAAGCAAATACAAAGCTTTTAGACAAGTATATATTCAATGTTTATCAGATAGATATAACGGAAGAAATTAGAGATTATCTTTATGATTTATCAATAAAGCAATTTGACAATATTGAGAAGAGAGACGACCTTAAATTTATTGACTATGATGTCATTAGTGATGATGAACAACATTTATTCACATATCAGGTGATAAACAAAGTCACATCATTTTCAGATGTGGTTTATAATCAGTTAGTGAATTCTCCTCGAAAAATTACAAACCTTAATGAGATTTTAAGCTCTGAAACATTGTGGGCTTATTGCGTTGGCTATCAAATCGACAGTGAAAACATGTTTTACACATTCCGGAAAATTTCACCTGGAAAAGTTGGAGTAGATATTGAGGAAGACAAACAAAAAAAGTCTTTAATGTCTTCAATAAGAACTTATTTCGATACGAATACTAATACACTTTCTTTGCTAAAAGGAGAAACAGTTTATCTGGACAAAAATATTGATTGTATATTTTATGGTGAAGTATTTTACATACTAAGAAAGCATTATTTTGAACAAATTCTTGGTTTACAAGAGGAATTCAAAAAGAAAGCTGAGGGAATTGCAATAGATATAAAAAATCATTCATGCTTTGGAGAAACTGATCTATTGTCTGAAAAAATAGAAAGTTCGCCTTCTATACATAAAAGACTAATGAAATTAGAGAAACTTGGAAGTCTAAAAGTACTTGATGAAAAAGGGCTTAAAAAGTTAGAACGACTTGGGAAAACAAAAAAAGCTCCGATTAATATTAAAAACGGCAAAATTGTATTCGAAACAGACGACGATATCGAAAATACAATCAAACTCTTATGCGACTATTATAAAACAGGAGATTATTCTGGCAAGTCATACGGAACATATGCTGGCAAAATCCAAATTGAAACTGAATAACATAAGGGTTAACAGCTAACACATGCTCGTATGTTTATTGGCTGGTTGATGTGCAATTGGCAGTTTTTGCTCCCATATTCACTTTGGCGCAGCACGACAGCAAACGCTCCCGCAAACCGCCGAATGCGCATTGCCTCGGTCTATACCGGTAATTTTGAAGAAAAACAGCATATTAGCTTTAATTTGACTGTTAGAAAATGAACAATAAGCATGTCTAAATGGAATGAAAACTAACCATTTGTTAATCGCCATATAAACAAGTATAAAATGTATGATGTAACTACGTTCCAAATAGAATTAGACGAAACAGTTAAAGAAAATGAGTTTTTTCAATCATTAAACTGTATAACTATTTGCAAGCCTGAAATATTTAAATATGCTATTATGATGTGGGAAGTTCCCACTCATATTAAAGAATCAGATTTTAACTATTTGCAATCTAAGATTCCAGGGCTTGAGCTACTTATTTCAGACCATATCAGATTTTATGATAATAGAATAGAAAATTTATCAAAAGACGACAGAGTAAAAAAAATAATATCCGAAGCAATAGGCGTCGGTATTGGATTAAAATATTCTTCAGAGCTATTAAACGCAAGCCCTAATAAATTTAAAAAGATTGGAGCACCTGAAAAAGGTAAATATCTTGATTATTCTACGATCGTTGACAATAAAGAATTTGAAATAGAGACAAAAGGGACTGTAAGTAAATATTATTCAACATTTAAAAAAGATATTTTAGCTAAGAAAAATGATTGTTCTCTAAAAGTGGTTTATCAAAGATTTGGAACGATTTCTATGTACAACAATGCAGGAGAAACTTCAAACTCTAAATGTGTTATAGTAGACGATCCTCCAAGTAACTCCACGATTAAAGTGGATGACACTTTTGAAACTCAATTATTAAGTTATGCTGTTTTCTTAAGCTATATTCTTGATTCAAAATATTACAATAAATATATCAAACCTTTAAAAGGAAATAAGAGGGGGAAAATACGAGTTAATGAAAAGAAATTCTTTGGAAAATACTTCCTTAATGGAAAACAATTCTATGGTGAATGTTTTGATTATAGATTAATCAGAGAGAATATTGTAATATCAAGCTTTCACGAGAATGCGTTAGGAGAAATATTCGATAAAGTCACTAAAGCCAAAGGTCAAACAAAATTTTTTATTGGCATTGAAGAAAGTGTGATTAATTCAATAAACAAGAGAGAGGTTGATATTTTAAAAAATTACAAGTTAACGAATCATTTAGAAGAAGGAGAAGGCTATACTAGATTTTTAGATCAAGATGGAATATTGATTGTAAAATCAATGGCTGGTGGAGACCTACAATTGGAAAAAATATTTACTGAGGAGGAAGTGAAGAAACGACTTGGTTTTCATCTTAGCTTCTTGAGGGGAAAACCCCATAAGTGTAATGCCCCTTGCAAAAGTAGATTAATAAAAGGGAAACCGTGTGACAAATTAACGTATAGACGAAATTGCCATTTTCATAGATAAAGAACCACCGATAAAAAAAACTATTGAAAATCAAATTTTTACGTGACAGTTATTCAGGAGTGTAAAAAGAAATAGCAACGTATTTAAACTAAAGGAAATATGCCAATTACAGGAAGCGATTTTGAGACAATAGTTCAACCATTCTTCAAAGAGATATTTGAAAGGATGGATTTTCTTGTTATTCAGGTAAGGAAACAAAACTCGGGAGACCAAAATGGCTTTGACATTAGTGTGCTTTTTCTCGACACTAACGATCAAGAAAGAGAAATATTCATTGAATGCAAGTACTATACAACTGCAAAATTAGACTGGGCAGATATTTTCAATAAACAGATGCAATTGGATGCTTCAAGCTATAAACCAACTGCTTTTATTGCTCTTTCACCTCTGAGAGATTTAAGTAATATTGACCACAATATCCAAGCGAAAGCAATTACAATGTTTAAATATCCTGTCGATTTTTGGACTCCTGACAAAGATATTATGAAACTATTTGCACTAAATAAAGAAGTTTATAAGAAAGTATATGACACAAAAGTTTGCGATATAATAATTGATGAAAATACTGAACTAAAGAGAATTAAAGCTATAATTTGTAATCTTATACAAAAGAAAGATGCTTTACAATATTCAGATTTAATAAGGATTGAAGAGACTGTCAATGAGCCAGATGAAGATTCAAAATTGAGAACTAATCTCGATGAAAAATTAAATTCAATTCTAAAAGAGGACGATGAACATCGAATTTTATATCATCGTACAAGAGCAAACTACAAAGTTTATATTGAGAGTCTTGTCGACTTAAATTCCGAATTGAGAGTTAATATTTTGAATTGGGAAAGTAACTTGAGACTAAAAGCTAGCAGGTTAACAAATAACTTTAATTTGGATGAAACTTATACACCTCAAAAATTCTTTCATGACTTTTTCAATGAAGCAGAGAAAGAAATATTGACTTTCTATAAAGATTTTGAACTTAAAGGAGATAAAGAAAAATTATTACACGGAGTTGTGTTTGAATTAGCGGCACAGTGCCCATTAGATTGGCGAAAAAATGGAAAATCTTGATTATCTAATACAATCAATATCTGAAAAAAGTCTAACTCCAAGTATTAATTTGGACAGACCAACTTATGTTCAGCCAGAAGATAGAATCCAATATCGTTCAGCTAGAATAATTATAATCCTTGGAATGTTGAATACAAACAATGGATTAAGTAAAAACATAATTGCTTGTGTTGATTTTTTGTTACGAAACGAAGCATTTCAGTCTAAATTTATCATTGAATACTTTAACGGACAAAAGAATATTCTCAAAAAACTAAACAGTTTTGTAAGTTCTAAGCAAACTGAAATTGATTTCAATATCGTTCAATATAAAAGTGTTCCATGGGATATTAGATTTAACGATATGTTTCTCTTCTTATATGTTAGAGATTTAATAACCTACAAAGCAGATAAGAATGATAAAAACATTCGACTAAAGCTGACGGAACATGGCAAAGAGTTTTTTGAGAAGCTCAAGGACGTTTTTCCTGCAGAAATCAATTTTCTTGATTTATTTGGTAGTTTTTTAAGTGAAGACAGAACAATAAATATCATTACAGAAGTCATACCTAATTCATACTGGAAACAAAATGTCGAGACTAATAATAAATAAGCTTGTTTATAGCATACATACCGTTGATGATGTAAAATATGGTGCCGTCATTCCATTTAAAGATGGTTTAAATATTATTTATGGTCCTAATTCTGTTGGGAAAACGAGTATAGTTACTGGGATAATTTATGGTCTTGGAGCAGAAAAAGGGTTAGGTATTTTTAAATCTATTCAAAACCCATTTAAACCTGAGTTTTATAAAGCTATTGAGGGTAAGGCTATAAAGACGTCTTATTTATTGCTTGAAATATCAAATAGTTTTGAAACAGTGACTATATTTAGATATATAAAAGGGACAGACATAAATATAGCGGCTGTAAAAAGATGTTCATCTGATGTCTTTTTTCAAACTGAAGAGTCTGAAAAATATATTGTTGTTGGTGAGGGAGTTTTTTCTGAGAATGGTTTTCAAAATTTTCTCTTTAATTTTATTGGACTTCATCAAGTTGAGTTACCTACATACGAGCAAAAACTATCAAAGCTGTATTTCGAGAATGTCCTACCATTATTTTTTGTAGAACAAAGAGCCGGTTGGTCACAAATCCAAGCCAGACAAATATCGAGATATAATATAAAAGATGTCAAGAAAGTTGCATTTGAATATCTTTTTGGCTTAGATCGGTTTAAACTTCATTTATCGGAAATAGAGATTAAGGAACTTGAAGCTAAGTTGAAAAAGCTAAGTGATGAACTAAATCGAAGAGAAGAGAATCTTTTGATTCTTGCTAATGCAGAAAATAATGATGAAGTACTAGTTGTAAATACAAATCAAATTGGGAAAGCAAGTATTTCCGAGTATATCAAATATCTGAAAGACAAATATAGTGTTGAGTCTAATTTTATTAATGAATTGTCTAGCCAAAATAAAGACTTTGAAGATTCAAATTTAAAAATCAGAGACAATCTAAAGGTATTAGATTTTCAATACAGGAAAGCTTCAGAGAAGATAGAAAATATTAATAATGAAATTAATGGCTATCAAAATTATTTAGATAGAATACATGCTAATAAATATAAAAATAAGCAATTAAAGAAGATACAGGAATTCTCTACAGAAATAAACATTAAAATATGTCCAATCTGTGAAGCAAAACTTCATACAGATATTGAAGCAGAATGCATTTTATGTCATTCAGATTTGAATAAAAAAACATCGTCACCAGAACAAAACTTAGCTTTCTTAGAAGATGAAGAAAATACTTTTAAAAAGGTAATTTCACAAAGAATTTTAGACAAGAAGAAAATTATAGAACAGAGAAGCACCATTAAAGAAAAAATACAAGAACATGAAAGTCAATTAGATCATCAGACTCAAACATATGCAGGCAAAGAATTTGCTCAATTGAGGCAGCGTGTTTTAGACTCAGATTCTGTTTATAAAGATATGGAAAAGTATTCCCGCATATTAGAAAGATGGGAAGATTTAAAACCTCTAAGACGAGAGATAAAACTAACTGATATTAAGTACAAAAAACTTAAAGAAGAGATTTCAAAATACGAACAAACTGAAGATGATAGCTCAATTATCAACTCAGTTAAATCATTTATCAAATTGAATGTATCAAGTCTTGGACTATTTAAAGGAAATAAAGATCTAATAAATAACATAAAACTTGACTCAACAGACAATTATACACCATATTTAGACAACTTTGATATTTATAACATTTCGAGTTCAAGCGACAACATTCGTATCATTCTAAGTTACTATTTGTCCCTATTACAGACTTCAATAAAATTCAAAAAGTTAGAAAAGATAATTTACCCCAATATACTCATTTTAGATGAGCCAAAACAACAGAACCTTGATAACGATTCGTTAATTGATTGTATTAGTGTCATTGAGAATATTCCTGCTTCTGAAAGTCAAGTAATACTGACAACATACAGCGACGTACAAACAGATAGAGAAAAGTTTAATAAACACATCGTTTATGAGATGAAAAACAAAACAGATTATTTATTGAAAAGACAATCGAAATAAACGCCATACTGCAACACACGCTTTGCCGTCATAAGCCATTCTAAAAAAATAATGGCTGTGTATTAATCGTATGGAAACTTTGCGAAATAATTAATTTGCAAGAACAAATATTAATTTCTGCCCTAAATCAAATTATTTGCACTAAATACTGGTAAATTCGAATATTATCCTTATTTTTGCACCATTATCACATGCATTGATAATGGTGCATTTTATATTGATATTATTTGATTATGAGTAATTTAATTTCAATTTTAGGCATTCAGACAGAATTAATCCCCATACAACGTGACAAGCTACGAGGGATTAATGCTGATATGTTTTTGAGGTTTTCTTTTTATACGATGGAATTCAACAATCAGTCGTTGTGTGTCATTCAGGCAAAAAACAAACAGGATTCCTTAACTCCACTTAAATATAAACAGATTACCAAACAGGCTGAAATTTTGGTGGGTATGCCCGTAGTTGTCATATTGGATTCATTGACCTATTATGAACGGGAACGTCTGATAAACCAAGGTGTTTATTTTATTATCTCAGATAAATACGCCTTCTTACCTTCTTTGATTGCGAATGTTCAAGCAAAAAAGAAAGAAAAGAGCTTTTCAAAATTAACCCCGGCAGCACAATATGTGTTGCTTTATTATCTGCTGTCTGAAGAATCAAAAGAAGAATATACAATCAAAGACTTGGAGCAAATCATGCCCTATAATTATGTAGCTTTGGCACGTGCAGTTGCAAACCTTGAAGATTGTAAACTATGTAGCACCGAAATAAAAGACAACACTGGAATTAAATATATACGATTTGGCGGTAATAAACGGGAACTCTGGACGAAAGCGCAAAACTATTTGTCATCTCCCGTAAAGAAGGTTTTATTTTGCGATGCCATACCTGAAGGTAATTTCAGTATTAGTGGATTAAATGCTTTATCGCAATATTCACATTTGAACTCAGAACAATATGAAACACGAGCAATATGGGACAAACAGTTCAATCTACCTGGTACTCAATTTAATGAGATAGAAGGTTTGTATAAAATCGAAATATGGAAATATCCAATCACTATGCCTTCTTTTTCGAATCATAATGTCGTCGATAAACTTTCGTTGTATTTGTCCATGAAAGATGAGCCGGATGCCCGGATTGAAAAAGAGCTAGAAATAATGATAGAAGAAATGAAATGGTAAAAGGATTAGAAAAATTTAAAGAACATTTTTCCGGATTTGAAGACAACTACGTTATTATCGGTGGAACGGCTTGTGATGTTACTTTGCAAAATACTGATATGCGTCCGCGTGCAACGGACGATATCGATATGATATTGGTTATCGAAAAAATGACACCGGAATTTGGACAACGTTTTTGGAAATTTATTGCTTTAGGCGAATACAAAACTCGTCAAAGAAAACGAGGGGATAAAGAACCTGCAACCGAGTTGTTTCGCTTTATCAATCCCAAAGAAGGCTTTCCTGTACAAATAGAGTTATTATCACGATATCCTGATATATTAGGAGAACCAACAGGATTTCATTTAACGCCTATACCCGTAGGAGAAAAGATTCCAAGCCTTTCTGCAATCTTATTGGACGAAGAATATTATTATCATACCATTGGTAGCAGTGTTATTGAGGACGGTATTCGTATTGCAAATCCGTTATCCCTTCTTTGTTTGAAGGTAAAAGCATTTTTAAATCTAACGGAAGAAAAGAAAACAAATCTTGATGTTCGTAGCGGAGATATCAAAAAGCATAGAGATGACGTTTTTAAATTGTTGGCCATGCGCATTGATCCGCTTACACCCATTGAATTATCAGATACGATGAAAGGTGAATTGAGTATTTTTATTGATATAATGGAGAAATCCCTGCCTAATCAATCTTTGCGTGACAGCTTGCAGCGTACCGATGATGACATTCGGGGATTTCTTGGAATTATGAAAGAGATATTTTGATTTGAATAAAATGAAAATTCAATACGCATCTGATTTACATCTGGAATTTTCAGATAACTACAGTTATTTGAAACTAAATCCACTAAAACCCGTAGGAGATATCCTTGTTCTTGCGGGTGATATTGGCTATTTGAACGATGACAATTACAGCAAGCATCCATTCTGGGATTGGGCTTCGGACAATTACCGGCAAGTGATTGTTGCTGTTGGCAACCACGAACTATATAAGTATTACGATTTGGCAAAAATGCCCCAAGGCTTAGTGTGTTCAATTCGAGATAATGTAAAATGCTATTATGATGCAGTCGTTCGGGTGGAAAATGTTGATTTTATTATTTCAACCCTATGGGCGAAAATCCCTTTGGAAGAAGCTTACTTAACCGAAAGTGGTATTAGTGATTTCCAACGAATTTTATACAACGGAGAAACATTGACGTGGGATAATTTCAACCGGGAGCACGATAAATGTTTCCGGTTCATTCAGAACGAAGTATCCAAAAGCACTGCAGAACATATTGTTGTTGTAACGCATCACGTCCCATCTTTTCAATTGACATCACCTGATTTTGCCCGAAGTAAATTAAATGGAGCTTTTACTGTTGAATTGGCTCCATACATTGAAAACAGCCCAATAAAATACTGGATTTATGGACATTCACACAGGAATATTGACAAAATTATTGGGAAAACCAAATGTGTGAGTAACCAGTTGGGATATATTTTTCACAATGAACATCTTTCTTTTGATTTAGAAAAAATAATCGAATTGTGAGATCAGGGCATATTTTATTTGTATATCAATAAAGCCAGTTTGGGTATTGCATAGCTAAAATCTTTTTCTACCTTTGTCAAAGAGTTATTTGACCGAGCAGCAATTCAAAGCAAACCAACGTGTTTAGCTCGTTACTTATCCATTACCTATTGAGATTTTTTCAATTGCAAGTCGTTTAAAATGAGCTGAATAATTAAAAGGCTCACGATTGTGGCGAAAGTGTGTCTCGCTAAGTGAAATGTTATTTCTTTATCTATTTCACACACATCACCAATTTCCTTAAGATAAGCATTCATTTTTTGATTGCTTAGAATTGGAAGTAATTTGTTGTCAATTGCTTTACCCTTGTATTTTTCCAAAATCATTTTAGGAACATCCAATAGGAGAATGTTGGATTGGACATTGGTTTTTTGCCGCTTCGTCATGATCCATAGTTTTCCATCAAAAGATGTTCGAATTTCTTTATCCGTTAGATTCTTAACATCAATATAGGCAAGTCCTGTGAAGCAGGAAAACACGAAAATATCACGAACCAGTTCCAGTCGTTTTATTGTGAACTGCTTTTTCAATAACTTTTCAATATCTTCTTGAGTAAGATAACCACGATCAACCTTTGTCATATGAATTTTATAATTAGCAAATGGATCACCAGCAATCATTCCGTTATTACGTGCTATAATAATGATACGTTTGAGAAATTGCATGAATTTAGCCGTAGTATTAGCATTACAACCTACTGTAGTCATTAAATAAATCTCAAAGTCACATAGGAACATGTTCTTGATTTCTTTGAGTGAGATATCCGTAATATTGTATTTGAGCTGCATAAACTTTTGTAAATGCTTACGTGTGACTTCATATTTTCTATATGTAGTCTGAGATTTTGAAATACCAACTAGTTTTAGGATGTCTTCATTGTGTTTTTGGAAAAGAGACAAAAGTGTATCATGAGTTTCGCTGATTCCCAAAAAATCATTCTTCACTTTTTCAGATGTCACATAATTGTCTTTTTGTTGAAGTTCGTGGTAAATTCTGTAAAGAGAAGCTTTAATTTCATTTAATTGTGCATTGTATTGCTTGCTATCAGAAGAATTTCCGATAACCTTACCCAATTTTACACTCCAGTTGTTTGGCTGAACTTCTAATTTGACATTAAATTGAGCGATGTGTCCATCGACTGTAACCCTTGCAATAATGGGCATCTTGCCATCCTTTCGAATTGCATTCCTTTTCAAGTAAAAAAGGACCTTAAATGTACTTTTCATAATTTCATTTTTTAATCGTTACAAAATTAGTTTATTGATTGAAAATGAAATAATTGCACGACTGCCAATAGGTGTCAAACGGTTGCCAAAACTAGACTTTTTGTGACCTTTTTTTGAAATCTGAAATAGGTCACGAAATAGTCACAAAAATGTGGCTGTTTGTGACTGTTTCGTGTCTTATGTTACAACTTAAATGCAAGGTAGGATGATGAAAAAACCCTACAAAACGTTGATTTTGTAGGGTTTGTCTTTTTGGTGTCGCCTTTTGGCTTTACCTTTTGTGGGCGTTGAGGGATTCGAACCCCCGACCCTCTGCTTGTAAGGCAGATGCTCTGAACCAGCTGAGCTAAACGCCCGATATTTATGTCTGAAAATAAAGTTTACATTGTGGGATTTAAACTGCCGACTCTTCCGATTGAATCGGAATGCTCTGAACCTCCCGATAGCTATCGGGATGAGCTAAACGCCCGAAATATATTCTAAATAAAATAAAAGTGGGCGTTGAGGGATTCGAACCCCCGACCCTCTGCTTGTAAGGCAGATGCTCTGAACCAGCTGAGCTAAACGCCCGAATTTGTATTCGGATTGAAATACCTTTCTCCAAAAGCGTTGCAAAGATACTGCTTTTTTTAGATTCTGCAAGAGCACGAATCGATATTTTTAGAAAATCATTTAAACGCATGTTATTGTTGATTTTAAAGCGCACTATGCCATATAATTATAGTAATTAAGAAGGCTTTCCTTCTTCTGTATATTTCATTTTCGTATACAAATATCCACCTCATTTCCCCTTTCCAATTAAAAGCAGTACCTTTGCGGCTCAAAAAAATATTTGCACCCACTGTCTGAATTTGAGAAAATAAGAACAGAAACGAATAAAATGGAATGTAAATATCTAAACTTTTAGATATATAAAAAAATGGGAAATATTGTAGCAATCGTAGGGCGCCCCAACGTGGGAAAATCGACCCTCTTTAACCGGCTCACGAACAGTCGTAGAGCCATAGTGAATGAAGAAGCCGGAACCACACGTGACCGTCAGTACGGTAAGAGCGAATGGGAAGGGCGTGAATTTTCGGTGATTGATACCGGAGGTTGGGTAGTAAATTCATCTGACATTTTTGAAGGTGAAATAAAAAGACATGTCGTATTGGCTATTGAGGAAGCTGATGTCATTCTTTTTTTAGTCGATATTCAAAATGGGATTACCGATTATGATCTGGAAGTGGCACAAATTCTCCGAAGAAGCACAAAGCCGATTATTCTGGTCGCAAACAAAGCGGACACTTTTGAATGGCAATATCAGGCTCCGGAGTTTTACAAGCTGGGATTGGATGAGCCCCAAATGATTTCGGCTATTAACGGACTTGGCAGTGGAGATTTGCTGGACAGATTACTGACTCACTTCAATCCCGATTTAATTGATGAACCGGAAGAAGACTTACCTCGTTTCGCCGTCGTAGGGCGCCCTAATGCAGGAAAATCGTCTATTATAAATGCCTTTATCGGTGAAGATCGCACCATAGTGACGGATATTCCGGGCACCACACGTGATTCTATTTACACACGATTCAATAAATTTGGTCATGATTTTTATCTGGTGGATACTGCAGGTATTCGCAAAAAAGCCAAAGTGAACGAAGATTTGGAATACTATTCTGTTGTTCGGTCCATCCGTGCCATTGAAAACTGCGATGTATGTATTTTGATGATTGATGCCACACGTGGCATTGAAAGTCAGGATTTGAATATCTTTTCACTTATCCAAAAAAACAAAAAAGGACTGGTCGTTTGTGTAAACAAATGGGATTTGATAGAAGATAAAGAATCGAATGATATTAAAAAATATGAAGTAACAATCCGAGAACGTTTGGCTCCGTTTGTTGACTTTCCAATCATATTTACATCGGCTATTACAAAACAACGGATTCTTAAAGTAGTTGAAACAGCAGTAGAAGTTTACGAAAACAAGCAACGGAAAGTACCTACGGCAAAGCTCAATGAATTTATCTTACCTTTAGTGGAAAATTATCCGCCACCGGCTCTCAAAGGAAAATTTATCAAGATTAAGTATGTAACACAACTACCCAACACTCAAATTCCTACTTTCCTGTTTTTTGCGAATTTGCCACAATATGTAAAAGATCCGTATCGGCGTTTTTTGGAAAATAAAATCCGGTCAAAGTACGATTTTAACGGTACCCCTATTCAAATATTTATCCGTCAAAAATAGGCGATTTGTATTTAGAACTAATAAAAAAATGCAGCGGAAAATTTCCGCTGCATTTTTTTATTCTGTTATCTGTGAATTTTAGAATCCGCTATAAATCATTTTGATTCTCATCGGAGTTGTAACGTCTTTCCCACTCAGGATTGTTATAGCGCTCATTCCTGTTTGTTGTTTTACCGCTGTAATTGATGTTGTACCAGTGGAACTTGTTGTACTGGTAACCTGCACAGGAACCAATCTTAATTTTAAATCACTATCCGGATTTGGATTTAATTTTAATTCATTGGCTACCATTGGAGCAATATCAAATGAATAATGATATTCATAAAGTAAAGTACTTGTGTTTTGACTCTTTGAGAATTGTCCAAGTATTGCACAAGTATCACTTGGTAGCTCGTTCTTATTAAAGAAACGGTCTATTGCTGATTCTTTAATAAGCAACATATAACTTACAACCGGTTCAGCCAAGGTAGAACTATCAATCTCAGTTGCATCCACACGCAATATAGCACTGTTTAATGTTTTCTTCTTCTCTCCTAAAGATAAATCCATTTTCTGTTTTATCCTTTTTAAAGGCACTGTTACACGTGTTTGAATGCCTGCAGGTGAAGAAATATAATTTACATTTTCGTTTTGTGCCAGTTTTTGTTTTACAGATGCAATTTCAGGATGAAAAAAACGATTTACCTGACGTACTTCTGCGTTAGCCGGGAACGGAATAACATAATTGGAAGTTACCAGCGAGTCGGCACCGGTAGAACTTGTCACCGTATGATTATAATGATAATACAATTCCAAATCAACTTGTCTGACATTGAGCATCGTAGCAACACCAAAATCTGTGGTAATGTACATTCCTTTAAAAAAGTTTATAAAGTTGCTTTCACTTGAATATATATTCGAGGCTACATTAATAACATTATCACTCCCTGCATTTACAAACCAGTTTCTAAATTTATCCGACAATTTAAAAACGATGGTTGTGGTATCAGTTCGAAGTTTTGTAGCATCTTTTGCTGTGAACGTCTTATTACCAATCAATTCTGAACGGGTCGTATAATCAGATGGATCCAGATTAGTCGGATAAAGTGTTGAATAATTAAAGGTTTTTTTATCCATTTGATAAATACTTACATTCATCGGCGAGTAACTGTCACCAAACCAGGTCTTATAAGTTAATACTGCTAAAACAGAATCGACAACCGAACCCGGAGGGTATTGGTAATTCACGGGACAGTTAACCTGAGCTAAAATATCCGCCTGAGTGGAGCCATATTTAGTATCGTAAAATGTACCCAGTAAAAATGAGTCTTGTTTTGCGAAAATGGAATCGATAAATACATTTTCAGTTACAACATGAAATGTATCGGTTCCTACCGTGATATTATCAGAAGAAGGTTGAATCTTAATCCCTAAATCGGAAACATTGTCGGTACAGGAGAATGTCAATAATGACACAAGAAACAGTAAAACAATTGAATGAGATTTCATGTAAAATGAAAAAAAGAGTGGACAAAATAGAAAGTTAAATAAACGCAGAAACCGCTAAAAAATTACATTGTGTAATTTAATCAGGTAGATAATAAATAAAAGAAACTATTAGAATAAGCCATAAATTAAATCAGACTATCATAAAATTGTACATATGCATCGGCATAATCTTCCACCGGTTGATAAGGCAGGAACTTAATCTTTTTAGATTCGACATATTTTAAAACATCTTCATTAACATTCTCGCTCGATTGAATAACTCCATCAGAATAATCAATGGCAAATTTTGAAAGTGCAACAAAGTCAATAGTTTTATCCTTTACCTGAGTTACATGTTTTTTTTCAATACCCTCAAGTATAAGTCGTTCAGCAAATAAATTTCGAAAGGGTTGCTTAAACTCATCATTAAATAAGGAATAAACTACTTTTGAATGCTTAAAAAAGGGATCATCATTGAAAGCCTTTTTAATATACAAAGGAGCTAATGCTGTCATCCAGCCCTGGCAATGAATAATATCGGGAGTCCAGCGTAACTTCTTAACCGTCTCCATGACTCCTCTTACAAAGAAAATGGTACGCTCATCATTGTCTTCGTACTCTATGCCGGCTTCGTCAGCTATCGTATTTTTCCTGTGAAAATAATCATCATTATCAATGAAATAAACCTGCATACGAGCTGCCTGAATGGATGCCACCTTTATTATTAAGGGATGATCTGTATCATCAATAATTAAATTCATGCCCGATAAACGTATTACTTCGTGGAGTTGATTACGGCGTTCATTGACAGCACCAAATTTTGGCATAAATGTTCTGGTTTCTCTCCCACGATCCTGTACCGCCTGAGGTAAGTATCTCCCCATATTTGATAATTCTGATTCTGGTAAATAAGGAAAAATCTCTTGCGAAATATACAAGACTTTTGTAACTTTTTTCATGCGATAAATATCCGAAGCCTTATGAGAAAATACTTTCGGTATGCAAAGATATATAAAAAAAATCGGATATAAACAAGACCTCAGACATGAAATGTTAAGCTAACCAAGTAAAAAAAGCACATTTCAAAAAAGAAAAACATCATATAATAATGCTAAATGACACATAAACATATATATATATTCGAAGAAGTCTGTAAGCTCTAATTTTGAGATGAATTCTATTTATAAAAGTTTAACCTAGTAAGTCTCACCTGTTTTCACTTTCAAATAACTACAAAAATTGAACATATGCATTTACATTAAATGATTATACAAATAAGTTTTATTACTTTTGCAACCGTTTTTTAATGAATAATCATTCATATATATTCCTCCAATTCTAAGTAGATTATGAAAATAATTGGTACAAAACAGGATTTAAATATCGAAATTGAATTACTGAAAGCAAACAAAAAGTCAATAGGCTTTGTTCCAACTATGGGAGCCTTACATTCAGGACATATAGCTCTGGTTGAACGTGCTGTTGCTGAAAACGACTGCTGCATAGTAAGTATTTTTGTAAATCCTACCCAGTTCAATAACCTGATCGACTTAGAAAAATATCCGAGAGATTTGGATAGAGATGCTCAAATGCTGGAAAGTATTGGATGTCAGCTGATATTTGCACCCGAAGCAAGTGAGATATATACAACTGGTGAATTAACCGGTTCGTTCGATTTTGATTTTGGCGGGCTTGATAGTGTGATGGAAGGAAAATTCCGACCGGGACATTTCAATGGAGTCGTACAGATTGTCAGTAAACTTTTCAGGCTGATTCAACCTGATAAAGCCTATTTTGGCGAAAAAGATTTTCAGCAACTGGCAATTATCCACCGTATGGTTAATATCATGCATTTTGACATTAATATAATTGACTGTCAGATAGTTCGAGATGAAAGCGGATTAGCCATGAGTAGCAGAAACGAGCGACTTACTGAGGAGCAACGTAAAAAAGCGGTGGAAATTTCCAAAGTTCTGTTCGAAAGTCGTAACTTTGTACCGAAAATGAGTCCCGACGACTTAAATAAATGGGTTATAGAACAAGTAAATGCATTTCCAGAACTCAAAGTAGAGTACTTTGATATAGTTCATTCGGTGACTTTGCAAACTATTAATTCATGGACTTCACCTGCAGTTGGATGTATCGCTGTTTTTTGTGGAGAAGTAAGGTTGATCGATAATATCAGATACAATTAATAATTTAAAATTCCAGAAATAAAACCGGGATTTGAAAATTGAAAAATTTAAAGATTATGTTTGTTCATGTTCTAAAATCAAAAATTCACAGAGTTTCTGTAACTGAAGCGAATCTGGATTATATTGGAAGTATTACCATTGACGAAGATTTAATAGATGCTGCCAATCTAATTGTAAATGAGCGGGTCAGTATTGTAAACAACAACAATGGAGAACGATTTGACACCTACGTAATTCCCGGCTTACGGGGATCGGGAGTCATCTGTATGAATGGAGCAGCTGCCCGTAAAGTTCAACCGGGTGATATTATTATTATAATGGCTTTCGCTATGATGGAACTGGAAGAAGCCAAAACATACAAACCAACCATTATTTTCCCCGACACAACAACTAATAAACTTATTTAAGGCTTTTGAGTCTGAAGTTCCGTGGTCTGTATTTTTTCAGTCCTGGTAACTATCTTAGCTCAAAGTTTGAAACAAAATATGAAAGTCGTAATTATAAAATACAATGCAGGCAATATACGTTCGGTACTTTTTGCATTAGAAAGAATCGGAGTACAGGCAATTGTTACGGATAATCACGAAGAAATCAGAACGGCTGACCGGGTTATTTTCCCCGGCGTTGGTGAAGCCTCTTCAGCCATGAATTATCTGAGAGAAAAAGGCCTCGATCAACTTATTTGCTCTCTGACACAACCGGTTTTAGGAATTTGCCTGGGTATGCAATTAATGTGTGCTCATTCCGATGAGAATAATACCAGCTGTCTGGGAATATTCAATGAAACAGTAAAACACTTTCCTGAAGTTGGATTTAAAATTCCACAAATAGGTTGGAATAATATAACAAATTTAAGTACTTATTTATTCAGAGGAATTTCTGAAAATGCTTATATGTATTTTGTTCACGGTTATTACGTGGAAGCCTGCAAAGAAGCAATAGCCACTACTAATTACGTAACTGAATATAGCTCTGCATTACATAAAGATAATTTTTACGCCGTTCAGTTTCACCCCGAAAAATCAGGAGAAACTGGACAAAAAATTCTTGAAAACTTTATAAAAGGAGAATAAGTTCGTTTAGAGCTCTGCGTTCTATGCCCTACAATTCATGATTCTTTGCTCTTGTTCTTATTTAACTAATTGAAAATGAATTTCGAAATACAAAACACCGATCCGAAAAGCAATGCCCGGGCAGGAAAAATCACCACTGATCACGGCGTTATTGAAACGCCGATTTTTATGCCTGTTGGTACTGTAGCTTCGGTAAAGGCCGTTCATTTTCACGAATTAAAAGAAGACATTAAAGCACAAATTATTCTTGGAAACACCTATCATCTGTATCTTCGTCCGGGTGTTGACACTCTGGAACGTGCAGGCGGACTTCATAAATTTAATGGTTGGAATGGACCAATTCTCACTGATAGCGGTGGTTATCAGGTATTTTCCTTATCTGAAAACAGAAAATTAAAAGAAGAAGGTGCAACTTTCCGTTCGCATATCGATGGAAGTAAACATCTTTTTACTCCTGAAAATGTGGTTGACATACAACGTACGATTGGTGCTGACATTATCATGGCTTTTGATGAATGTACGCCGGGTACAGCCGATTTTCAATATGCAAAAAAATCGATGGAGTTGACGCACCGATGGTTGGACAGGGGTTTAAAACATTTTGACGAAACGGAACCGAAATACGGGTATACACAAACCTATTTTCCGATAGTTCAAGGCTGTGTTTATCCTGATTTGCGCCGGCAATCGGCAGAATTCATTGCTTCACAAAACCGTGAAGGAAACGCCATCGGCGGATTGGCAGTGGGTGAACCAACGGAAAAAATGTACGAGATGATCGAAATAGTCAACGAAATACTTCCGAAAGAAAAACCACGTTATCTCATGGGTGTCGGTACTCCGCAAAATATACTGGAAGGGATAGAACGGGGAGTTGATATGTTCGATTGCGTTATGCCGACCCGCAACGGCAGGAATGGAATGCTTTTCACATCGCAGGGCATAATGAATATGAAAAACGAAAGATGGAAAAATGATTTTTCACCTTTGGATGAATTTGGAACTTCGTATGTGGATAGTTTTTATTCCAAAGCCTATTTACGTCATCTTTTTATCAGTAAAGAATTATTGGCCTTGCAAATTGCCTCCATTCACAATCTTGCATTTTACCTCTGGTTGGTTGGGGAAGCCCGAAAACATATTCAACTGGGTGATTTCTCTGTCTGGAAAAAAGGAATGGTTGAACAAGTGACAAGACGACTTTAAATAATTACAATTCAAAGAATGAAAATTAATTACCGAAAAATCGGATTAAAACGGATTGATACTTATATAATTATGAAGTTTTTGGGGACTTATTTCTTCTCCATAACCCTCATTTTGAGTATTGCCGTCGTCTTTGATTTAACAGAAAAACTGGATAATTTCTTTGAAAACAATGCGCCGTTAAGTGCCATCATTTTCGATTATTATTTAAATTTCATACCTTTTTATATGAATATGTTCAGCCCGCTGTTCACATTCATTGCTGTAATTTTCTTTACTTCCAAAATGGCGACCAATACTGAAATCATTGCCATTTTAGCAAGTGGTGTCAGTTTCCGTCGCTTGATGCTTCCTTATTTTCTGTCGGCAGCAGTTATTTCATCCATATCCTTTGTTGTAGGTGGTTTCATTATTCCTCCTTCCAGCAAGAAAATGATTAACTTTGAAAATAAATATGTCAGACCTTTTAAAAAAGATAATGCCCGGAATGTACAAATGGAGGTTGAAAAAGGGGTTATCATGTATATCGAGCGATATGAAATTACCAATAATACCGGTTATCGCTTTTCACTCGAAAAATTTGACGGAAAGACATTAGTTTCACGACTTACTGCCCAAACTATATCATGGGATTCGGCCTATAAATGGAAGATTACCGACTATTTGCAACGCGATTTTAATGGCTTACGCGAAAGCATTAAGAAAGGGACAATTAAAGATACTACCATCATGGTTAAACCGGAGGAATTTTTCATTACATCACAAGAAGCTCCTCAAATGAATAATATAAAACTTCGTGCTTACCTGATTAAGCAGAAAGACAGGGGTATTGGAAATATTCAGGCCTTCGAGGACGAGTATTATAAACGCTATTCTATGCCATTGGCTGCGTTTATTATGACGTTGATAGGTGTTTCGTTATCATCACGAAAAGTAAGGGGAGGAATGGGGCTTCATCTCGGAGTCGGACTGGCACTCAGCTCTTTGTATATCTTATTTTCAACCATGTCTACTACCTTTTCAGTCACTGGTGTCATGTCGGCTTTTGCAGCTGTTTGGTTACCAAACGTGGTTTTCATTATTATAGGAATTTATTTATACCAAAAAGCACCGAAATAAGTATGTAACTTTCCCAAAGTTTAAAAACTCCGGGAAAGTTGAATTAGAATTATTTACCGATTCCGATAACTCCACATGCCACTCTAGCACCTGAATTACCGGTTGGTTGTGTTTTAAAATCGTCTGCACTCTGGTGTATAACTACCGACCGGCCTATAATTGAAGTCATACCCTTAAACGAAAGTGCATTATCAACATAGTCAATATGTGCATTTCCTTTGCTGTCGGCAACAATATTTCCCATATCTCCTTCATGTCGCATAGCTTCCATGGGACCGGCATGGGTTTTATTCATTGGATTGAAATGGCCGCCGGCTGACATTCCATCGGGAGCCGAACAATCACCATATTCATGGATATGTATGCCGTGTTTACCTTCAGCCAAACCGTGCAAATCACCTTCTACCCTGATTCCATTTTTGACTTTTGTAAAAATAATGGTACCTGTTACATGATTACCCTGAGTAGGATAAACAACACAGACTGCTTTTTCTACCATTCCTGTTTTTTTACTCATTTGCATATTACTCATATTATTCATTGACTGTGCACCTGCAAATGTGTACATTCCTGCCAATAATACAAGGACGAAAATTGCTTTCATTTTTTTCATGATTGTGTTCATTTATACGTTTTTAATTCAGCTTAAATAAAAATATTTATGTATCAGATAACAACGCAAAATTAGGAAAGTTCAAATTCAAAATGGAGAGCTAAAAAGCAATATTTTAGGATTTATTTAACTGGAAGCTGAATAAAATTTACAGCACAAATAAATAAACAGTCTGGTGAGCCTGAAGGACACAAGTTATATTTCAGAATGAACTACAATTACTTACAGAATCTATTTGACAATTATATCATACAATACAAATTATTTTTCAGTCAAAGAAATGAAAAAAAATTATTTTATTTAATTCATCTCCTGTTAATTCAAGTTCGATCAAAATTAACAATACTTTCATACTGCCGTTGAATTCTTATACAATATAAACTTTTCATTCATTCCAGAAGGAGGTTGATACTTTCTCACAATTGCAATAATATTTTCTGTTGATATAGCGCAATATTTATATTACCTGTATGTCTTAAGTTATAAAATTTCAAATTTTCGGTTTTAATTTAAAATAAAATTCAGTTCTGTCCTTCGTTTTCTATATCAACAATTCCTTTACTTTTTGCCAGACTTCCTCATTGACAGGAATTCCATTTTCTGAATTTCTTTCACGGTTTTGTAAAGTACGTTCTCCTGGATAATACGTTTTATCTCCGGGATGCATAGGTTTTACGTCATGCGTAAAATCTATAATTTCGTCAAGGAGTTTTTCCCGTACATTTCTATCATGAAATATCTCCGGATAAATACAAAGAAATACCTGTGAAACTCCTGTTTCTCGTTCTCTTAAACCAATTTTATAAGTAGAATCTCCTGCGGACAGCAGAGTTACCAACATATCCAATATCATTGAAAGAGCAGAACCTTTCCAATATCCAATGGGTAATCCGCGTTCGTTAGATAAGATTTTTTCAGGATCATCGGTTAATATGTCGTTGTCATCCCAACCACCTTGAAAAGGCAGTTTTTTGTCTTTCAGTTTATATTCATGGATCTTTCCAAATGAAAATTGAGAAATGGCCATATCCAACACGACATGTCCTTCTTCCCTGGGTATGGAAACAATAAACGGATTATTCCCGACCCTACTGTCTTTACCACCCCAGGCGGGCATGTTGGGTTGTGTATTTGTAAAAAAAATGGATATACAACCTGCTTCAGCAGCCTGCCAGCCATAAGTTCCACCTCTCATCCAGTGATTGGTGTTTCGCAACGCAACCATACCCATCCCATGAAGTTTTGCTAATTCTATTGCCCGGTTCGTACTTTTTGTCGCATTAATAATACCCGGACCAAAATGACCATCCCATCGTTCTATACTGCCGAAAGTTTCCACCTTTTCGGCTTCAGCGTCCACTTTTACCAAACCGGTTTCCACATAGTTGATAAACAGAGGAACACGGTTGATTCCATGCGAATTTACACCATCCAAAGTATTTTGAGTAAAAACTCTGGCCAATAATTCAGCTTTTTCTTCCGAAAACTGATATTTTACAAACAGTTTGTACAATACATCCTGCATCTGCCCGGATTGAATTATCATGTTTTTTTATTTTTAGTTAAACATAATGTGCAAATTACTGAAGATATTTAAGAGCTGAATTTCTTATACTCCGGTTTTTTATGAAGTATTTTGCTCAGTTATATTTACAGAATTTACAACAGTGACTCTTTTAATTTTCAACTTCCATTTAAGCTCAAAAATACGAAACATTTTTAACGGTACTATTGATTTTCAATATTTATTTGAAAACAAATTTGAAATAGCACTTAAAATACCGGTTGCGCTATTAATAGACAGATACTTTCTTTTATCTGTCAGATCTGTGATAGAAATTAAATGAATCACAAAAAACAAAATGTTGTTTCAAGTTGTTTAAAGATTATAAAAATGCGTTGAAATAGTTTTTGCCATTCATATCTTAAAAATATTTGTAACTGAATGTATCAGTTTAGATTGTCATATTTCCAATTAATCTTTAAATATTTACATTATGAAAAAAAATTGGCTATTACTTACAGTGTTTTGCCTTTTAACGGGCGTTTTTTATTCGTGCAAACAGAAAGAACCGGTAAAGAAAGAGGTTGTTATTGCCATTATTCCAAAAGTCGATAATTTTATTTTCGACCAGGTCAAACAAAGTGCCATGGAAACGGCAAAGGAGTTGGGCATTGTGGTTACCTGGGAAGCACCAACTTCCGTTGACACAAAGAAACAAAAAGAATTAATCGAAAACCTCATTCATTACAAAGTGGATGGAATCTTAATCAGTTGTAACGATGCTATGGCATTGAAAGAATCAATTAACGAAGCAATGAGAGCCGGAATTAAGGTTGGTACTTTTGACTCAGACTCACCTACAAGTGACCGGATTTTCTATATCGGAACCGACAACAAAAAGGCCGGAAAGATTTGTGCCGAAACCATGTTGGGTTTATTTGAAAAGGCACAGAAGAAACCGGATCAGATTATTATTTTAAGTGGCGGAGTAAGTGCCCAAAACATGACAGAAAGAATCTCCGGATTTCGTTCTGCATTCAACAATGGAAAAATTTCTCAAATACTCTATTCATTTGAAATGCCGGATTATGGAACGGAATTAGTAACTGACAATTTAAACCGCAACAAAAAAATAAACGGTGTTCAGATGATCTGGGGTGTTCCCGTGCTGAATGGTGTTGACAGCATTCCTGCTTTGTCAAAATTTATGAATCGCGGAGGCATTTCCGTATTTTTTGATGTTTCAAGGCCGTTGTTGAAATATATCAGTAAGCATCCGAATTGTGCTACTATGAAACAGGATTTTCATTCTATGGGTCATGATGGGGTAAAGAATCTGTATAATGCCATTGTTGGAAAACCTTATGAAATAGAGATACTTTATGATGTTAAGGTGATTGATCAAAATAATGCTGAAGAGGAACTGAATAAACTTTAAACAAAAAAGAATCCAACTGAAAAGGTTCCGACATTGCCGGAACCTTTCATAACTTTTCAGTTTATCAGCTTAAAATATAAAATATACAGCTTCTAATGTTGTCAGATTTGCGAAGCATGGAATACTATAAAGACTGGCCTTCAAAAACTGAAGATTTAGAATATGCAACAACTTTACCACCAAAAGTAAGTTGTCCGGGAGTTAATCCTGTTAACGTTGCAGTACCGTAACCTGAAGAATCAATCATAAAATACAGATCATAAATACCAATACTCGTCATAACATTGATATACAGGTTGAATGATTCTTGTTTTTTATCTTCCGTTAATTTCCAATCGGTGATACTACCTTTTGCTGTTACTCCTCCCACACCATTTGCACCTAAACGATAATCGGAACCAATCTGAATAATAGCTGTAGTGGAATCCACTGCAACAAAATTAATGTCGGAATTTACGAAAATAAAATGTCCGTATTTATCCTGAAGATGATCAGCTTCTAATACAAAATCCCTTTTTTCAAGCATATTTTTAAATAATTGAAACTGATTCTTTTGCTTTAATTCATTTGCATTTGCTGTTTTTGAGGATTCATTGTCATTTCCCTGAGCAAATAAGCCATATGCTGAAATGACCAGTAATAAAGTGAAATTTAGTTTTTTCATAATCTTTTCCTTTCCTTTAAATTTCAACATACCAACTCAAGATGTATTCCATTATTCTGAGAATTAATGTTGATTTAGAATTCCGAAATAATTATAAATCAATTTAACTCCCATCTGTCATTCTTAAACCTCATTAATTTATCGGGATTGGGGTCATTTGGAAAATGATTGTCCGGTTAAAGGAGCTGATTAAACATAAAAAACGCAAAGCATGAACGGTGTTCAATACTTTGCGTTTTTGATATATTTCCTTTATTTACTCAGGAGCAAATGTTTCTGGGTTTATTGTTTACAGCAACGAATCCGGGTTTAATGCATCTTTTTCAATATCCATAAAATATTTATATGTTCCCACTTTCAATTCGGCGCAGGCATCGTAATCGCAAACGATAATTCCCTTGGGGTGTAATTGCAGCGCGCTGATTGTCCACATGTGGTTAATAGATTCCTCCACGGCATGACGCAATGCACGGGCTTTATTATGTCCACTGACAACGATAAGTACTTCCTTTGCATCCATAACGGTGCCTACCCCCACGGTAATGGCTGTTTTGGGCACCTTATTCACATCGTTATCAAAGAAACGGGAATTAGCAATAATGGTATCAGTTGTCAGATTTTTGGGGCGTGTACGCGATGTCAGCGATGAAGCCGGTTCGTTAAAAGCTATATGTCCATCCGCTCCTATCCCACCTAAGAATAAATCCACTCCACCCAGTTCTTTCATCTTAGCTTCATAGGCTTCACATTCGGCATCCAGATCATCGGCCATTCCGTTCAATATATTTACATTTTCCGGCTCAATATCAATATGATTAAAAAAGCAGGACCACATAAAGTTGTAATAACTTTGATCATGTTCACGGGGAAGCCCAACATATTCATCCATATTGAAAGTAACCACGTTTTTGAACGAAACTATACCTTCCTTGTACATTTCGATTAAATCCCTGTAGATTCCCAGCGGTGTAGAGCCGGTTGGTAAGCCCAACACAAAGGGTTTTTCAGCAGTTGGTGTTGCCTTGTTTATTTTAGCAGCAATATAATTCGCCGCCCATTTCGAAATATTCTCATAGTCGGGTTCAATGATAAGTCTCATGGCGTTTTTGTTTTTGTTTAGTCTTGCAAAGTTACAAATTTTCACTGATTAATCGGAACAAAATCATTTAAAATATTATATATCCTATGAGTAAAAAAAAGCATCTGAAAATCAAATTTCAGATGCTTTCTAAAGTACATTGTATTTTTTTTTAATGAGCCGATTCAAATTGTTCCAAAAAACGAACATCATTTTCGGAGAACATTCGTAAATCCTTTACCTGATATTTCAGGTTGGTAATACGCTCCACTCCCATTCCAAATGCATATCCTGAATAAACTTTGGAATCAATGCCACAATTTTCCAACACATTCGGATCGACCATACCACAACCAAGAATCTCCACCCAACCGGTGTGCTTACAGAACGAACATCCTTTTCCACCACAGAGGTTACAGGAAATATCCATCTCGGCACTTGGCTCGGTAAAAGGGAAATAGGAAGGCCGCAAACGGATTTCAGTTTTAGCTCCGAACATTTCTTTCGCAAAATACATCAGAGCCTGTTTCAGATCGGCAAACGATACATCTTTATCGATATAAAGCCCTTCTACCTGATGAAAGAAACAATGTGCACGGGCCGAAATGGCTTCATTACGGAATACACGCCCCGGAAACAACTTCCGGATTGGTGGTTTTTGATCTGCCATAATACGCGATTGCACCGAAGAAGTATGCGTACGAAGTAACACATCAGGATTTTGTTCGATAAAAAAAGTATCCTGCATATCGCGGGCGGGATGTTCTGGTGCAAAGTTCAATGCCCCAAAAACATGCCAGTCATCTTCTATTTCGGGTCCTTCAGCAATGGTGAATCCGATATGTGAGAAGATATCAATAATTTCACGCTTAACGAGTGACAACGGATGACGGGTTCCCAGTTTAACCGGATCGGCACTGCGCGTAAGATCTGTTTTCTGATCTGAATCCTCCGAACCGCTGAATGCTTCTTTCAACTCAGTGATTTTATCTTGCGCAGCATTTTTCAATTCGTTCAATAACTGACCTACTTCACGTTTTTCTTCGTTGGCCACATGACGAAAATCATTAAAAAGCGACGACACTTCCCCTTTTTTACTCAGATATTTAATTCGAAGTGTTTCCAGCTCTTCCTGATTTGCAGCCACCAATTGGTTCACTTCTTGCAACAGTTGATTAATTCTATCTTTCATTTTAAATTTTAACTTTATTCCCCGTGCTGCAATTATGTTGGTATGCAGTCATTTATATATTCATTTGCAGGCTCTTGCCTTTTTCAATTTGCTTACAAAAGTAGTCATTTTTCCACAAAAATAAGTCTCGTTTAAAAAAAAATGAAAGCTTATTCCTTTTTGTCTGAATTTTGCCTTATATTTGTGTTGTACAAAATAAAATCAGTATGCAAATCGAAAATATTCTTCAATTCCTCAAGGAATTGACAATCAACAATAACAGAGAATGGTTTAACGAAAATAAAGTGAGGTATGACCGGTTACGTAAAGAATTCGAAGAAATAAGCAGGATTCTGATAGCAGAAATTTCCAAATTTGACGAAGAAATCAAGCACGTTGAAGTCAAAGATTGCGTATTTCGCATTTACAGGGACATTCGCTTCTCACACGACAAAACACCTTACAAGACACATTTCGGAGTATATATAGCCAGTGCAGGCGGTCGTAAAAGTCAGCGGGGTGGTTATTATCTGCATCTCGACCCGGCCGGCTGTTTTGTCGGATCAGGAGTCTGGTGTCCCGATGCCGTTGTACTGAAAGCATTACGACAGAGCGTTTATGATAATATCGATGAACTGAATGAGATTCGTACAAATCCAGATTTTGCCCGCTATTTTACTTCCTTTTTCGAAGAAGACAAACTTAAAACCGTCCCAAAAGGATTCCCGAAAGATTTTCCGGAAGCCGAATTACTCAAACTGAAACATTATCTGGTGGAATATAAACTGGACGAAACGCTTCTCAATGCGGCTGATTTTGTTCCGAAAGTAGCCGACATATTTAAACAGGCCTATCCGTTTAATAAGTTTCTGAATTACACAGTAGACGAGGTGATTAAGAAATAAAAAGCCCCCTAAATCCCCCATAGGGGGACTTCAAGAGGTTTACTTTAATAATAATGAACGTAGAATAACCATAATCTTGTCTTCAAGTCCCCCTACGGGGGATTTAGGGGGCTAATAAATTTTAGATATGATTTTAGATACATTAGAAAATAGTGGATTGTACGAAAGAATCAACCCTCGGTTTAAAAAGGCTTTCGAATTTTTAAAAAGCAAGGATTTGCTGACTCTTCCACTTGGAAAAATTGAACTGGAGGGTTCTGATTTGTTTGTCAATGTGGTGGAAATTGCCGGTAAAACAGCCGAACAAGCCCGCATGGAAGCTCACAACCGATATATTGATATCCAGATTCCTTTAAATAAGAATGAAACCATGGGTTGGATTGCAGGAAATAAACTGACACAAACAACCGATCCGTACAATCCGGATAAAGATATTGCATTTTTTGCTGATAAAGCCTCGAATTTTATAACTGTTCAGCCTTTTGAATTCGTGGTTTTTTTCCCGAAAGATGGTCATCAACCGGGAATAGCTGAAGGAATGATACATAAAATTATTGTAAAGATTCTTGTATAAAGTTAGAGGCTGATATTCTTATACCAAAAGAATGATCTTAATAAGCTCCTTAATGTGTGTAATTAATCATTTTTTCCTGTTACTTAAAAAAAGAAAGCATGAAGAGTTTAGCGATAATAAAATCCGATCCCTGGTTAGCTCCCTATGAAGCTGCCATAAATGGACGTTACGAGTATTTTGAAAGTGTTGAAAAAAAATTGGTGGTTGAGGGTCAGACTTTGTCGGATTTCGCAACCGGTTACTTGTATTTTGGCTTACATCGCTTATCCGATGGATGGGTTTTCAGGGAATGGGCTCCAAACGCTACTGCTATTTTCTTAATCGGCGATTTCAATAACTGGCAACGCCGTACTGATTATCAACTGAAAAAGTTGCAAAACGGGATTTGGGAAATTCGTCTGCCCGATTATGCCATGGCGCATTCGCAGCTTTATAAATTATTGGTGGAATGGGAAGGTGGAAGTGGTGAACGTATCCCGGCATGGGCCCGCAGAGTGGTACAAGACGATGTTACCAAAATATTCAGTGCACAGGTTTGGAATACTTTTCAACCCTACGTTTTTAAAAATACCAAATTTAAGCCTCAGACAGAACCCCTTCTGATTTATGAATGTCACATTGGAATGTCAAGTTCCGAAGAAAAAGTCTCCACCTACGAAGAATTTCGCAAAACGGTTCTGCCGAGAGTTGCCCGTGGCGGTTACAATTGCATTCAAATAATGGCTATTCAGGAACATCCCTATTACGGATCTTTCGGTTATCATGTTTCCAGTTTTTTTGCTGCATCCTCCCGTTTCGGAACACCCGAAGAACTAAAGCACTTAATTGACGATGCTCATGGTATGGGTATATCAGTCATCATGGATATAGTTCATTCTCATGCTGTCCGGAACGAAGTAGAAGGCCTGGGGCGTTTTGATGGATCGCCTTATCAATACTTTCATGGTGGTGAACGTCGTGAACATCCTGCCTGGGATTCACTCTGTTTTGATTATGCCAAACCATCGGTTTTACATTTTTTACTGTCTAACTGTAAATTCTGGCTGGAAGAATATCATTTTGATGGATACCGCTTTGATGGTGTAACATCCATGTTGTATCGCAGTCATGGATTAGGTGAAGATTTCAACGGTTACGAATCATATTACAATATGAATCAGGATGGTGATGCCATTTGTTACCTCACTTTGGCCAATAAGTTAATTCATCAAATCAATCCGAATGCTATTACCGTGGCCGAAGAAGTAAGCGGTATGCCCGGCTTAGCAACAAAAGTAGATGACGGTGGAATTGGATTTGATTACCGGATGGCCATGGGTATTCCCGATTTCTGGATTAAACTGATAAAAGAAGTAAAGGATGAAGACTGGAAAGTGGGACAAATTTTTTGGGAACTGACCAACAGACGTGCCGATGAAAAAACGATCAG
>Ga0265297_10003223_pt1 | contig 30113 bp, 27 predicted proteins | sample Munlanlwell13791_FD_192502 | JGI IMG/M metagenome (GOLD analysis project Ga0265297, IMG submission 192502) | Leachate microbial communities from a municipal landfill in Southern Ontario, Canada - Leachate well 137-91 | ecosystem: Engineered > Solid waste > Landfill > Unclassified | place...
TTTTTAATGTATGAGTTTTTCAAACGAACAAATCGACGAACTAAGAATAAAACTTCTTGAAGAGAAAAAGCGAATTCTCTCTCATCTTAAGGACGCAAAAAAAGAGTCCGATTTTGGTGGGGGCGCAGAAGATCTCGAAGACGAGGCTGATGAAGCAGAAGAGTTTGCAAACTATCTAGGTGTTGAAGAAGTTGAAGAAGACGCTGTTCACGAAATAGATGTTGCACTCGATAAAATGAAAGATGGTACTTATGGAGTGTGTGAACAATGTGGAAATGAAATTTCTTACGAACTTCTTTCTATAAGACCGGAATCAAAGCTCTGTAAAGTGTGTAAACTTGCTGAGAAGAAATAACTAATTATGAGTGTTCCTAAAATTTTCTCTGCGGAACTTGAGGGAATTGATGCGGAACTTGTTGAAGTTGAGGCCGACCTACACGTCGGTCTTCATGCGTTTAATATTGTTGGACTTGCTGACAAGGCCGTATCGGAAGCAAAAGAACGCGTTAATTCAGCACTAAAAAATTCTGGCATAAAGCCGCCGTCAAAAGAAAATAGAAAAATAACCATAAACCTTGCTCCTGCTGACACAAAAAAAGCTGGATCAAGATTTGATCTTTCAATTGCGCTTGCATATCTGCTAGCGAGCGAGCAGATAAAAAAATTTGATACTAAAAATTCCTTCTTTATTGGCGAACTTTCTCTTGATGGATCACTTCGTCCAGTGTCTGGGGCGCTTAACACCGCACTTCTTGCAAAACGGATGAATATACAAATGCTCTTTCTCCCCACACAATCAGCTGAAGAAGCTGCGATTGTAGATGGAATCCAGATATTCCCCGTACAGACACTCTCTGAACTTATTGCACATCTCGAAGGGCGAGCACTTATTACACCACACAAACACACACCCCTCATTCCAACACACCCAACACAAACAACATTGAGTGAAGTGCGTGGACAAGAGGGGGCAAAACGAGCACTCACAATAGCTGCTTCTGGTGGTCATAATGTGCTTATGACAGGAACGCCCGGAACAGGAAAAACAATGCTTGCAAATGCACTTCAAAGCATTCTTCCGCTGCCAACACTTAAAGAGCAAATTGAAATTACTGAAATTTGGAGTTCAGTTGGTCTCACTCAAGAAAATTTTTGTGCCACGCATCGCCCGTTTCGATCGCCGCATCATTCTGCTTCGCTCTCCGCAATACTTGGTGGAGGAACAAATCCGCGAGCCGGGGAAATAAGTCTTGCACATCGTGGCGTTCTCTTTTTGGATGAACTTCCAGAATTTCACCGTGACGTTCTTGAGGGACTCCGTCAACCACTTGAAGAGGGGAGAATTTGTGTTGCTCGTGCAAGAAAAACACTTTCTTTTCCAGCGCGATTTATATTAGTTGCAGCAATGAATCCCTGCCCATGTGGATATTTCGAATCTGATGAAAAAGAATGCACTTGTACTGCATATGATGTTTTGCGATATCAAAAGAAACTTTCTGGACCCCTCCTTGATAGATTTGATATTCATATAAAAATTCCACGCATCCCTATTGAGGAACTACGAAAAGAACGAGAAATTGGACAAGACACTGCTATTCGCGAAACTATTTCTGCTGCGCGAGAAAAACAAAAAGCACGTTTTGAAAAAATGGAGCTTCCCATACACACAAATTCTGAAATGCGTTCAAGAGATGTAGAAAAAGCTTCCATGATTTCAGAAGATGGAGAATTATTTTTAAAACGTATTTTAGAGAAAAATATTTTATCAACAAGGGGATATTATCGAATGCTTAAGGTCGCCCGAACGATTGCCGATCTTGAGTCTTCAGAAGAAATAAAAAAAGAACACCTTGCAGAGGCGTTCCAATATCGAGTACAAGCGGAATAATATTACTTTATTGCAAAAGGATTCTTTGCGCCCAAAACTTCAAAGTGTACATGACATCCATTCACTGTCTCGGTATTGCCGGTAGAACCCATTGTTCCTATTACTTGTCCCCTTGAAACAACGTCGCCAATATCAACACGCGCTTCATCAAGATGAGCATATCTCGTTTTAATTCCATTTGTATGCTCCATTAAAACAAAAACTCCATATCCATTATTCCAACCAGATTTTCCACTTCCTAGTTCATCATCTTTAATTACAACACCATCTGCAGATGCAACCACGCTTGTTCCACACTTATTTGCGATATCCACTGCATTTTCTTTATGTATTTCTCCCCAATTCCAACCAACCGCAGGAAGTACATATTGATCTGCAAGATTTTTTAATTCTCTTGCGGCCACTTCTGTTCCCTTTTGTTTGGCATAAGGTAAGAAAATCGTTCCTTTTGCATCAGTAAATAATTGCACGTAATTTGAATTAAACTGTTTTATGAGATTCTCTGAAATTTCATATCGGTCTGCAATTATATCTATAGAATCGCCGTCTTGTATTGAATAAATAATTCCGTTAAGTGGTGGAATTGTAATTACATCTCCTCGTTTTATCTCTTTTTTTATTTGTGGATTTGCAGACTTTAATGTTTCTATTGAAAGAGAAAATTTCGATGCAATTCCTTTGAGGGTTTCTCCTCGCAAAACTTTATATTGCTTTATTCCATCTCGTGCCGTCCCGATGTTTGTTCCAGAGATGTTGGGAGTAGAAAAAAATGTATTGTCATTCTCTTTTTCTAATTTTGTATTACTCAAACTCCATACAATGGGGCTCATATAGGTCGGATCAATAACAGTTTCACTTGGTCCGCCCTTAGAAAATTGTGGAATATTAAAATCTTCAAAAAACAAAAAATGTTTTTCTATAAACACAAAACTATAAGAAACTAAAAGAAAAAGGGTTATATAAATTAATCCAAAAAACTTTTTATATTCCACACCCCCTATAAATCCGCGCAATGCGCGGAGCTGTGTCGTAAATACCTGAATATTCGTACTATACCAATTTTTTGGCTTTTATTCAATCTTTCCCTTATAATGCAACATTATATGAGGCAGCGTCTTGGACAACATTTTTTGAAAAACAAAGAAACGCTTTTTTTTATTGCATCACATACAAATGCAAAAAATGGAGAAACTATTATTGAAATTGGACCTGGACATGGGGAGTTAACAAAATTTTTACTCTCTGAGGCACAAAAAAATGAAAACCCTCTGTTCTGTATAGAAAAAGATGAAAATTTTTTTGAGATCATTGAAAATCTTTTGAGGGGCCCAAAAAATGAAAACAAACTTTTTCGTGGTGACGTACGTATCATACTTCCAGAACTCCCCAATCGTCAAAAATTAAGTAATTATGTTCTTGTGGGAAATATACCCTATTATTTGACTTCGTTTTTACTGAGAATAATTAGTGATTTAGAGACAAAACCACACACCACAACTCTCCTTATACAAAAAGAGGTCGCTATACGCGCCTCATCAAAGCCACCCCAACAAAACCTCCTCTCAGCCATTGTTTCTTCGTTTGCCGACGCAAAAATCATAAAAAATGTCCCACGCGGTCAATTTTCTCCCGCTCCAAAGGTTGATTCAGCGGTTATTCAACTTGAAACACATCATCATTACACAAGAAAAGAGGTTGCACTGTATATAAAAATAGTAAAAATCCTTTTTTCTCACCCCAGAAAGACTGTTTACAACAATCTTCGTGAAGATGTCCTCTTTTTAGGTCAAAACGAAAGAATAAAATTAGCATTACAAACTCTAAATATTTCAGAAAACACCCGCCCACAACTCCTTGAGAGTAAAACTATGATGGCGCTTGCAAAAATGTTGTATAATGAAAAGTAATGAGGAAGAAAAAGGTCCTCGCAGTCGGTGTTTTACTCGCAGGAATTGGATGTTCTGTGTATCTTTTGTTTTATAATTCCGGGGCTAGAGCAACGTCCCCAACAATTGCTGGATCTGAACGTTCTGGTGGAAGTTTTGTTGATTTAACTGGAAACACAAATCTAGACATAACCGATCCATCCCTCAATATTACCGACGAGGTTGCAAAAGAATACACTAAGAAAATTGTCCAAATGAATGCGGGGGGTCAAGGAGACACAGCAAATATAACACTTCCAGACGCAACTGCTTTTGAAACAATTGTAAAGGACTACCTATCAAAAAATATACAATTTAGAGAATATACCGAAAAAGATATCCGTTTATTAAATGACGACTCTGTTCAAACAAAGAAAGCTTATTTCGAGAATCTACAAAAAATTCAAAATAAGTTAATTTCTCCATTAAAAACCAATTTTGTATATGCTGCTGCACTTTTTGTTACAGACAAAAAAAGTGATGAATTACAAAAACACATTAATGTAGCATCAACATATATAACTAATGTCCTGGAAATAAGTGTGCCAAAAAGCGCAAAACAATTTCATATAGACCTTCTTAATATTTACGAAAAAAGAAGAATACTTGGTACCACACTTTTAGAAAACCCTGATGATCCATTAAAATCAGTTGTTGTTTTACAAGAAATGGAAAAGTTAAACGAGGAAGAAATCAATCTAGCCGATTCCTTTAAATTAATTCTTGCTCAATGAATATAAAGAATAAAAAAATATATATTAGCCTTTTACTTATTATCGCTTTTATTTCTGTACAAATTATTCTTCCTCTACAAATTGCCAAAGCTGAGGGCCCAGACCCAGTTGGGGAATGTGGAATCTCAGCAGTAACTGATTTTCTTGCCGAAGGAGTAAGTTCCCTCATTAATGCGGGATTAGGATTTCTTGGTCTTGGTGGGGCATCCGAACAAAAAGTTGATGACTCTAAAACGCGCGCAAATACAAAAAAACTTAGTTTTGATACTTGTCTTAAGGCCTTGAAAGATGCCGCGTTTAAAGTTGCGCTTGCAAAATTAAAAAAGCGCCTCCTTGATAGAATCACAGATGACACTATCCAATGGATAAATGATGGGGCAAAGGGAAAACCACGTTTTATCGATAATTTTGGTGATGTTCTAGAGGAATCAACAAATGAAGCCCTTGGAGACACGGCTCGTGAAATTGGACTTGGAAAATTATGTGACGAAAAACTTTCTCTAAAACTCCAGTTAAATTTAAAAAAAACAGCAACAAAACAATTTAGACAAGATGCCTCTTGTACGCTCGATAAAATAGTGGGAAACATTGATGATTTTGGAAAAGATTTCAGAAATGGAGGCTGGGTTGGATATACTGAAACGCTGTCTCCAAATAATAACCGCTTTGGACTTGAAATCTTAGCATTAGACAGAACTTATCAAGTACAAACAAAAAAGGATCAGGAATCACAACTGGCCGCTTCAAGCGGTGGTGGATTTAAGGGTGTCGAAGCATGCTCATATTGGGAAATCATTTTTGAAAATAATATTGGGAATAAATCATCGATACTTAAATCGGTTTATGATTTTAGCGACCCCGATCAACTTCGAGATCCTAATAAAATATTTACCGATACTGAACTTGTAAATCTATTTGGTGAATTTGTACCAGGATCAACACCAGTGAGCGCCATTTGTAAAAACAAAGAGATCACTATGCCGGGTCAACTTGTAAAAGGACAAGCAGAACAAGCACTTCAAAGCGATAAGGATGTAATAACCAACGCTGATGACCTTTCTCCATATATCTCCGCAATTTTTGATGCGGCAATTAATCGTTTGGTAAAAAGTGGACTTGAAGGTATTGGTGTTAGACAGGGAGGGGCGGCTGGCGGATCTTCAATTCTTACTAATTCAGGAACTGGCAGACAACCACAGACTTATGGGACATCAACACGTGACCAAAACTACAAAAACTATGGAAAAGAGTATCAGACAGCAACTGATATGAAGGCAAAACTGAGAGACGGGATCAAAACTAATATGGATCAAATAAAAATTCAAATTGTTGAACTCGATCAAACATTTCCTGGATATATGGATGCAATTACTCAAAGGCGCGAGAAAATGAAGTATCTTCTTCAATGTGAGTTACAAAAATCAGACAATGCAACAGTGTTAGGAATGCACCTTCCATGCGACTCAACATACACAGCATCTAACTCGCTAGAGAAAATGTATAACACTGCCGTTGATTTCCAAAAATTAATTACTGCAATGAAAACGAAAGTTAATTCACCCCAAGACCTTTCAAGTTTCAGTGAATCTGACCTCACTACTATAGCAGGCGATATGAGCACGGCACTTGAAAAAATAAAAAGTACTCGCGCAGGAATGGCCCAAGACGTAACAAAACTTGGAGAATTAGACACAAAGATCGACCTACATAAATCCGCATGTCTTGCAGCAACAACCTACGCCTGTCCACAAAACTTCTAAAAAATGCGAATAAAAACATTCCTACAAAAAAATAAAAAACATATAATTCTTGGATTGATCCTTGGATTTGTGTTTGCTGCTGGAATGTTTACACCAAGTGCATCACACGCAATGTTTGGAATTTCGCTTTCTGGTATTGTTACTGGAATTTTCAAATTAATTGCTTATGTTTTTAATTTTATAGCAGGAATATTTTTTGCAGTTGCGGCGGCCTTTGTTAGTTTCGCGCTCCAATTAAATATGGACGTCGCGGACCCAACACTAAATACTATTGCTGATATTGGATGGAGAATTTCTCGTGATATTGCAAATCTCGGCTTTGTTCTTCTCACCGTCATAATGGCGTTTATGACCATTATTCGCGTACAATCATATGGAGCAAAAAAACTACTCTTGAATCTTGTTATCGCCGCGGTGGTAGTAAACTTCAGTTTCTTAATTGCGGGAACGCTTATAGATTTCTCTAATACACTCACCTATTTCTTTGTTGGAAGAATAAGCCCTGGAGGACTTTTAGGAACTGGGGCGGGGCCTAGTGGCTTTACTGAGGTCCTTGCAAATGCGTTTGGTCCACAAAAATTTATGTTGGAGGAATCAGACGACCCGATTCCGCCAGACCCAAGCCAAGAAGAAAGTGGTTTAGTTTCTTTTGGCGTTGCGGTGCTTTCCTCTATTGCGGGGCTTTTCTTTATAGTATTTTTTACACTTCTCGCTACAATTGTCCTTCTTATGTTAGCGGCGATGTTTATCGTTCGTTATGTAGTTCTTACATTCCTTTTAATTTTAGCTCCACTTGCATGGCTTTTTTGGGTCTTTCCAGGACTTAAGTCATACAATTCGCAGTGGTGGTCCTCTTTCTGGAAATATACGTTTTTTGCTCCCGCTGCATCATTTTTTGTTTATCTTTCTCTTGTTGCCGCAGAAAATCTTGGAAAATCTTCATATCAATCAAAGATTAGTGCAGCGATTGGTGATGGGCTTCCTGGTGCACTTGGAAAAATTGCACAGAATGGGGTTCAGATAATCGTTGTTGCGGGCCTTATGATTGGAGCGATTACTGTGGCTCAAAAAATGGGTATTGAGGGAGCTAAACTTGCAGAAAAAGCAAAAGACGGATTAATGAAGGGGGCAAAGACATATGGCAAGAATAGAGCAAATGCAATTGGTACAAAACTTGCTCAAAATAAATTTATTGGTGGAACAATGTCTAAACTTGGTCTTAGCGGAAAAAATCTAAAGGGAACTGGAGAAGATATTCAAAAACAACGCAAAGAAGCACAGGGAAAGCATCTCGAATACACCGATCGGTTATCACAAATTAAGAACAATGAAAGGATGCTTAAGAAAAATAAGGAACTTTCAGACGCGGATCGACAAAAAATCATTAAGGAAAATGAGGAGCTTAGAGCAAAAGGAGATGAAGGTAAACTTAGTTTTAAAGATAGAACAAAATTGTTCCTAAAAGATAATACTAAGGGTAAATTTAAACGTGGACTTGGTAGTATTGTAGAAAATACTGGAAAAGGCGTTGATAAACAAGCAATGAAGAAAATTGAAAAGGGAGGGTGGAACAAGAACCTTATGAAAGGTGCTGGGGAGGGAGCTGGCTTATTTAAGAAGCCAGAAAAGAAAGACGAACAGAAAACAGTTGCAGAACTTCAAAAAGATCACGGAAAACTTATCAAGGAGAAGGAGGATATGCTTGCGCTCCGTGGACCAAATGGTATGCCACGATTTAAAGACGAAGACCTTAAAGAGATTAATAAGAAAATTGAATTTTCAGAAAATAAATTGGTTTCAGCCCAGGGAGCAAAATATCGCAGTATGACCAAAGAAGATCTGGAAAAAGAACACACATCACTTCTAGAAAAACAAAAGAAGGGGGGCAGTAAAGACGAACAAAATCTTAACAGAAGATCATTGGAATCAGTAGAAAAATCAATTAACACAAAAACAAGAGAGGGAACAACAACCATCGGACAAATAGAAGACGCACAACGAGAAGCTAAAAAGGCTGCAGATAAAGATGTCTTAGATGGACTCGATCCAACATTCCATCAGGATATGGTTAAGTCTCTTGAAAAACAAAAAGAACGATTGGAGGGAAAACTTGGAGCAACCGCAAAAGCATTTAATGCGATTGAAGAAAAAATTGGAAAATTAAATACAGAACGTGGTGAAAAACTCAAGGAAATTAAGCAAGCAAATCCAAAGTTTTCATTGGAAGAAATACAAAATCATGATGATGTAAGAGCAATTGATAAGAAAATCGAATTACAAAGAAAACAGCTTTCTGGATGGAAAGAGACACTCACACAGGGAAAATACACGGAAGCGACGATAGGAAAAAGAGTTGCTGCAATTGAAGAATTAAAAACAGAGCTTGGAGACGGGGAAGAAGCAGAGAAAATAAGAACAGAGTTGGCAGAAAAACAAGAAAAAATGAAGGGAGATTTAGAGGATATGCGAAACAAACAAAATAAGAAGGGGAAGAAATAAAATGGATTATTCACTGTTCACAGAAGAAATATTCGACGAACGATATGAGGCAATACCAGCTTCTCTTCGTGCTGTTTTTGAATCTGACCAAACAAAACGCATACTTGCCGGTATAGAACGAGAACACTATCTAGACCAAAACAAATCTCTTATTCTTGAACAATTAGTGGGATTGACTCTCATGGGTTTTGTTCCACTTCGTGGACTCCCTCGAGAAGTTAGTGAACAACTATTTATTAATTTTGAACACGCACGTGTCCTAACCGACGAAATATATAATCGTCTTCTTGCTCCATATGAAGAGGAACTTTCTGAAACCTATAAACCCATCGAAGAAGTTCTTGCTGAAAAACAACAAATTGCTGAGGTTTTGGAAAAAGATAGACAAGTTAAAGAAGAGATAAGAGAAAATTCAGACGAAGTAATAAAACCAGATTTTTTCACAAAAGACGAAAAGGCAACCCCTATAAAAATTGAGACGTCAGAAGACGCCCCGCTCATACTTCACGAAGAACCAACTTTCTTTTCTTCTTCTCAGACAAGCACCGAGAAAAGACCAGAAACCCCATTTAATAGATTTATCCCATCATCATCTGAATCAACTGAGAAAAAAATTCCACGAGCAAAAGTTGAATCTGGATCAATTAATCCATTTTCATTTCTTAAACCCCAAGAAAAAACAACGGTTCATTACAGTGAAATTCGTACTGGATTAAAACCGGAAATAGGAAAAGAAGAGGAAGTAATAAGTGTTGGGGCGCTTGAACGAATGAGCGAACCAGAAAGCGGATCCGCAAAACCTCTAGAGACACCAAAACAATTCCAAAATCCAGAAATAATAACCATAACCCCAAAAACTGCCCCATTGCCAGATCAAACACTTATTGCGTCTGCCGTAACCCCAGAACAGAAATCGGAAAAGAAACAAGATTCATGGATTTCAAATATATTTAAGACAAATAAACCATCAATAACACTAGAGCCCACCATTCCAGAAATTCATTTTCAAGAACAAAAGCCAGAAGACGGACAAATAATACAAGGAAATACGATCAATTTAAAATAAAAACATCCTGGATACGGGGTGTTTTTATTTCTTTGTGTCTTGTTGTGGGGTATAATATGAATAATGGCAACGTTTCAAGTTCCTCAGTTTATAGAAGAAAAGCCAAAAATTGTTTCCTTTCTCACACTCCAACAGTTTTTACTCCTTGGCGGCGCCGTCGTTGTTTCTATTATTCTTTTCTACATTTTCTCAACATTTTTATGGGTTGTTCTTTCTATGATTGTTGTTGGGGTAGCAATATCTCTGGCGTTTATCAAAATAAACGGACAAGACCTTCCACGAGTTGCTCAAGCAGCATTTCGTTATTTTTGGAATCCTCGCGTTTATATCTGGGAACGGGCCATGGAAGAAACATCGATAGACACAAGTTCGCTTGAAAAGCTTTCAACGATGCGAAGATCTATGAGTATTCAAGAAAAATTGAAATCTGTCGCACAATCAATAACAACAGGAAAAATCTTTAAACCAGAAACAGAGCTCCCCGAAGGAACAAAAATGCCAAAGGGAAAATATGAGGTTGTGACCTATTTAACGGGGGAAAAAAGGACAGCAAAACGCGTCGACTATTAATCATGTACAATAAACAATATGGCAGATGTTAATACGCCAACACAAAAATTCGTTGAAATAAAAGAAATAAAAGATGGAGTTGTTTATTTAAAAGATGGCGGCATTCGTCGCATACTTATTGTAAGTGGAATAAATTTCGACTTAAAATCGGAAGCAGAACAAAATCTCATTCTTGGAAGTTTCCAAAACTTCTTAAATACCGTTGACTATCCAACGCAATTATTTATACATTCTAGAAAAGTAAATGTTGATTCATATCTTGATAAAATGCGAGAACGGAGAGAACAAGAAGAAAATGAATTGCTAAAGATTCAAATAGATGAGTATATAAATTTTATAAAAACTCTCGTGGATCAAAATGCAATTATTTCAAAAACATTTTTTGTTGTTGTTCCTTATGAGGGCATTATTGCAACACAATCACTTGGAATCATCTCGAACTTGTTTGGTTCTCAAAAATCAAAAGACGCGGAGGCACAAGCGACACTTCAGTCAAAGTTGGAACAACTTGAACATCGTGTTATTGAAGTAAAAGAAGGACTTGAACAAATTGGTCTTCGTGTTTCTGAATTAGAAGATGAGGAATTAACTGAATTGTTTTATAACCTCTACAATCCTCAGCTTATAGAAAAAAAAGATCTTCAAATCGCAAAAAAAACATGATAAAAATATCAGTTCCACAGGCCTATACGCCGTCTAATAAGGATCTTCCTAATATTATTGCCCCATCTGGACTTGAGGTGAATTCGAATTATTTAAAGCTCGGCGATTATTTTGTTAAAACGCTTTTTATATTTACCTATCCACGATATGTTTCAAGTGGTTGGTTCTCCCCAATTATTAATATGGCAGAAATGATGGATATTTCTATTTTTGTTCATCCTATGGACACCGCCTTTGCATTAAAGGATCTAAAAAAGAAGGTGGCAAATATAGAAGCAGAACTCTGGGATAAGCAAGACAAGGGACTTGTTCGTGATCCAATGCTTGAGACTGCATATGAGGATGTCGAACAACTTCGAGACTCTCTACTTCAGGCACGAGAAAAATTATTCCGTGTCGGTGTATATATCACTCTTTATGCTCGCACCCTTGATGAATTAAGAAAATTGGAAGAAAAAATCGAGTCTGCTATGGAAAGTAAATTAGTGTATTTAAAACCAGCCCTCTTTAAGCAGCTGGAAGGATTTAATTCTGCTGCACTTCCCATAAACCGAGATAATTTAGAAATAACCACTCCATTAAATTCGAGCCCTGCGTCATCCTTATTTCCTTTTGTTTCACCAGATCTTTCTTCTGAAAAAGGTATTTTGTATGGCGTAAACATGCACAATAATAGTTTGATAATTTTTGATAGATTTTCACTTCAAAACGCAAATCAAGTTATTTTTGCAACCTCTGGAGCTGGAAAGTCATATACTACGAAACTTCAGGTATTGCGCTCATTAATGCTTGGAGTAAATGTTATTATTATCGACCCAGAAAATGAGTATCAAAATCTTTCGAATGCTATTGGAGGAAGTTATTTTAAAATTTCTCTTACTTCTGCAAATCATGTAAATCCGTTTGATATTCCAATTATTCCAGAAGGGGAGGACCCATCCGACGTGTTTAAATCTCACGTTTTAAACCTCACAGGACTTCTTAAACTCATGTTGGGCGTTATAACACCAGAAGAAGATTCTCTACTTGATAGAGTTATAACTGAAACATACGCTTCGCGTGATATAACTGCAGAAAATTTTGGAAATATGGCGGGAATAAATCCTCCACTTCTTGAAGACCTCCAAGTTATTCTTTCAAACACTGCTGGTGGTCAAACACTTGCTGCGCGACTTGATAAATTTGTTCATGGTTCTTATGCTGGATTTACCAACGCACCAACAAACGTTGATATAAAAAACCGCCTTATTGTGTTCTCAATTCGCGACCTTGAAGAAGAGTTGCGCCCAATTGCAATGTACATAGTTCTTAATTTTGTCTGGAATCTTGTTCGTTCAAAATTACAACAACGTGCTCTTATTATTGATGAGGCTTGGTTAATGATGAAATATAAAGATTCCGCGGCATTTTTGTTTGGTCTCGTAAAGCGGGCAAGAAAATATTATCTCGGTATTACCACAATAACCCAGGATGTCGAGGATTTCTTAAAATCTGAATATGGAAAGCCTATTGTAACCAATTCATCAATGCAAATACTTATGAAACAATCTCCTGGATCAATAGACGCAATCGCAACTGCATTCAACCTTACAGAAGGAGAGCGTGCTTTTCTTTTGGAGGCTGGAGTCGGAGAGGGACTTTTCTTTGCTGGAGCAAAACACGTTGCTATGAAAGTTATTGCTTCATACACCGAAGACCAAATTGTTACCACAAATCCAGAACAGGTCCTCGAATCAAAGGGTTTGTCATAACGCACAATGAGTGAGAAAAAACAAAATAAATTTGAAATCGGAGAAATGTTTCTCGGCTTTGTAGTTGGTTTAGTAATTGATGGTTTGGCATGTTTGGCAGATATTTTTTCTCTTGGTTTTCTCGGCTGGATGATACAAAGTGTAATTTGGCCTTTTATTAAAAATTCTTGGCTTAGTAAAGGTGGAGGAAGTGTTCTTAATGATCCCTTTAAAGCCTACATCGTTCCAATTTTTGTTCAGGCGATTCCTTTTATCCCAACAATGTGTGCAACAATAGTTGTGGTCATGTATTTAGAGAATCATCCAGAGAAATTAGGTATAATAGAGAAGGGGGTTCAAGTTGGGGTCGGCGCAGCAACAGGAGGAACCGGCACAGCAGCAATGAAGGCTGCATCAGTAGCGACAAAAACTGGAAAAATAGCCGGAACAATAAAAGGGGTTGGAGGCAATGTACCGCTCTCAAACAGCAATAAACCTCGCATACTCTCAATGCCCCAATCGCCAATACGGACGCAGAACAATCCAATTATTCAAGAACATAATGAAGAACAAGAACAAACTAGGAAGGCAGCATAAAATCTTTTTTTTGTTTGTTTTTTCTACCTTATTTTTTAGTGGACTCTCTTTTGTTCACGCCGCCGATCCAGAACTTGTTATTACTTGGAAGGCGGATAATTTTTATCCAACATCGTACACGGGAAAGGCGCTTCCTTCAGTTGGGACAAAAGTTTACCTTGCAATCGAAGCAGTGCAAGATGGAAAATTTTTAGATTTATCAAAAACACTTATTGAATGGAGAAAAAATGGGGAACGAATTCGGAAAGGAGAGGGGCAGAAGGAAGCACTTGTTGTTTTTAATGAAACAGACCAAACAAGCTTTGTCTCTGTCTCTGTGAGCCTCGGAGAAAAAACAATTGAAAAAAATATTTTAATACCAGTCGTAAGTCCAAAACTCGTTCTTGAGGTGCCCTACTTAAACAACGCTGTGCCTAAAAATACGAATATTTCTGTGCTTGCAATGCCTTATTTTTTCAACGCAAAATCATTAAATGATTTTTCTTTTTCTTGGCAAATTGGCGGATTAAAAAGGGGAACTGGATCAGATAATAAAATAATAATAAATACAGGAAATCCAAGCATAGCAGCCAACCAATTAATAACAATAAATGGTTATATTCAAAACAAACGTTCACTTATGGAAATTGTCAAAACGCAGACAAAAATATTTATTGAGGAATAATCATGAAACCTATTTATAAATTTTTTATTGTTTTTCTTATACTAGGAATTATTGCTTGGATAGTTTATTTTGTTGTTTCAAAAACAGGAATCACCGAACCACAATTAAGTGAGGAAAACACAACAAGCACCGAGCAAATAAATACGGAAGGGGGAGCCACACAAAAGACAACTCAAGAAATTGTGGAAAAAATAAACAATGAAAATAAGGGAACTTTATTTACTGAAATTAAGAAGATTTCGGATGTCCCTGCATTATTTTATTGGTATTACGAAAAAAATAATCGCATTTTTTATATAACAGAAACTGGTGTAATAAAAAAAGAAATTGATGGAAAAAGTGAAATAATTCAAATCAATCAATTAAACAATGTAAGTGTTGTTCGTCCAAACGACGATGGTTCTTTTGTTTTATTGAAATTTATTGGAAACAATGGAATGGTTTGGGGGGTATTCTCTTCAATGGATGAAAAAATAACCCCTTTAAATTCTTCTATAATCGATGCTGTTTGGGATGTAAACAACCAAGAAGTTATTGCCTCAATTCTACAAAGCGGAAAAACAAGTATTGTTTCATTTGATTCAAAAAAAAATTACTCGGAATTTTCGGTTATAATTCCAAATATAAATTTATTTGATGTAAACTTGTTTAAAAAATCAAACGATGAGTTATTATTTATTGAAAAATTTGGCAATGAATATCCAACATCTGTTTGGGAATATAATTTGAAAACAAAAATATTTACAACAATACGCAAAAATTTGTTAGATTTTTCTTTTAAACCGACATTGAACGCCTATTTCTTTACATCAAAAAAAGATGGTTTTGTGATCGCAGATACATCACTTGAACGAATTATGCCGGTCACACAAAAAACCTTTCCAGAGAAATGTTCAACAATCTTTACCACGGCTTTTTGTTTTGTTCCACAAAATGAAATTTCATTATTTAATTGGTTAACAGGCTCGACTTTCTCAAATGATGTACTTTATAAATATGAAATAAACCAACAAACGGAGAGTTTAATTGATATCACAAACATAACAAAAGAACCAATCGATGCAAACGATGTTTTTGCAACCCCCTCATCATTATTTTTTATAAATAAATATAATAGATTTATATATGCACTTAAATAAAAAAAATCTTTGTTTGTTTGTTTTGGTGTTCATCCTTGGCGCCTCCATTGCTCCTCTTTTTGTACACGCTGAGGAATTAAAACTTTCCTTTCCGCCACCTTGTATAAACCTGCAAATACCTGGATTTACGTCCTGCTCTGAACCGCGAGATATACAAACATACATCGTTCGCCTTTATCAATTTGCGGTAGGAATTTCTGGAATTGTCGCTGTTGGAATGATTGTGTATGGCGCGATTATTATCATAATCAAATCAGAGAATGTTGCTGCAAAAAGTGAAGGCAGACAAATCATTCAAGATGCACTTTGGGGAGTACTTCTTCTTTTCGCGTCGTTTTTACTTCTCAAAACTATAAATCCTGAGTTAGTTAAATTAAAAGAGCCCTCAACAAGGGATATAATGAAAAAAAATTCCTCGGTTTTGAGTCAATTATCTTCGTCGACCTGCGGAAGATCTATTGATATAGAAGCACTTTCTGATAATAAAATATATAGTAGTAACACAAGCGCAAATCCACCAAAAATTGCGGCACAAGACCAAGAACCCAACAATAAATGCGGACTAAGAAGGGTTCTATTTCAACACAATGGAGAAATTACAGACAATGGGACAGAAAGTCAAAACTATTATTACGAAAACGAAAATTACGACGAAAATACAATAGCTTGGACCTATCCATACTACATAAAAGGGGGAGACCCCCAACAAACTGCGCGCTGTATAATTTATGCAATTCGAGAACCAGTACCAGCTGACGAAAAAGCAAAAACAGTAATGGTTGACTTAAATCCAGGTATAACACCTTGTCTTCTTGATGATATCCCCACAACAACAATAAAAACCACCTTCAATGTTGATCTCGCAGATCCAGTAAAACAACTTCAGGGATGGGTGTGGGGGAACGACCCAACATCAAAAACAACTGGGACGTGTCCCGCAGAACCAACAACTGGCCCGTGTGCAATTGATAACCTTAAAAAAACGGTCTGGAAAAACGAAGGAGATGCTGTTATATCCCAAGCGGCACGTATTTGTGTTGCTGAAAGCGGTGGTCAAATAACACTTGGTAGCGGAATGGATAAGTGTCTACCAAAAGGAGAGATAATATCATGGGGTCTATTCCAAATCAATCTTTCTGCAAATTCGATCGGATCTATTGAGTGTAAGGAAAAAGCAGCAACTCCAGTATATACAAGTAGGAACCATCAATGCACAATTCAAGCAAATTATGAGACTTGTAAGGCGGCCGCAACAAATGCTGAAAAAAATATAGCAGCGGCGTATGATATATATAAAGCAGCTGGAAAAAGATGGAGTCCTTGGGGCGCAAATTCAAAGTGTAATTTTTAAATGAAAAAAACTACTTTAATTATTTCAATTTCGGTATTAATAATTCTTGCCATTAGTTTCTTTGTTTGGAATAGCAATAAAAAAGTACCAGAACAAATCCAAACACCAGAAAACACAACAACGACACCAATAACACAGGAACCAACCATAAAAGAACCAACATCTAGCGAGCCAATAGTAGGCGAACCAGAACCTGAAACGCCATTTATAAAACCAGAGGGTGATCGTTTTGAAATAAAAACACCGAACGGCCCAGTATCAATCTCTAATGTTTATAAAAAATCTATTGGTGATGGAGGATTTAACGGAGTTATATTTAAAAACAATACTCAATATTATATTGCGTACTACCCCAGCCCCGAAGGATTTATTATAACAATTCACAATAAAGATATGGAAAAAGCTCGCATTGCAGCGGAAACTGACTTTATTAAGACATTAAATATTTCAAAAGAGGATGCGTGCAAACTAAATGTTAACCTTATGGTTCCGTTAGATATAAACGAAAATATTGCTGGACAAAATTTTGGGTTAAGCTTTTGTCCCGATGGAAAGGTTTTTCCTAAGTAAAAACCGCTTAAAAGCGGTTTTTTTATTGAACAAATTTTATCATTACATGCCTGTCCTTCCCAACTCCAACACTTTCTGTGGTTAATTCTGGATGAGTTGTAATCTCCATATGAATAATTCTTCTTTCATATCCATTCATTGGAGGGAGTTCAACCTCCTGTTTTGTTATCATTGCTTTTTTTGCTCCCGCTTTTGCGAGTTCCACAATAATACGTTCTCGTTCTTTCCTATAATAATTAATATCTATAACGTGTGGAACAAGCCCCTTTTTCTTTAAAATGGTATTAATAATGTGATCAAATGCAGGAAGAATGGTAATTATATTATCCTCAATAAATCGATTTTCTATAAGAATAATAACCTTCCTTCGCTCTTCATCAAGGGAGACTTCCGCTCCAGGAAACCCAATATTAGTAACAAACTCTTTTACTGTTCCAATAATCTCTTCATTCATAGCGTTTTCTAGTATACAACTAATCTTCAAATTTTGGCAATTTTTTATTTATTTAGATTTGTTGCCCAATGGTAAATATTGATGACATAATCCAATAGATACTAAGTGCTGCGGGGAGGTTTGAAAAGATAAGAAGTGTTAGAATTGGACCTATATATATCATCATCTTTCCCATTGAAGCAAGGGGATTCTCTCCAGCTTGTGTTTTTGTGTTTGGTAGTGAAAGTTTCCCTTGAACATACTGAAGCCCCGCAGCAATTATTGGAAGAATAATCCCCTTACTTCCCAAATCAATTACACCAAACATCATAGTGCTTGCAAGACCAAGACTTCCAAGTTGTTGCCCAAACATTTTAAACAACGCAAAAAATATAGGAAGTTGAATAACTATAGAAAAAATTCCAAAAAATGGGTTAAAATTATATTTCTTATACAAATCAAGCAACTCTTTTGCTTGTCTCTCTTTATCATCTGCATGATCTAGTTGAATTTTTTTTATATGTGGTTGAAGTTTCTGCATTACCGCTTGATCCTTTGCCCCTTTATAAAATAATGGAAACAAAACAACTCGAATAAGTATTGTTAATACAATAATTGCAACACCTAAATCAGAAAATGCAATTGAGTTATATATAAACAACAAAACCGAAAGAATCGGCGCGTATACATATGAATTAAATAATCCTGCCATATGGGAGTAATTGTACTTATATTTTTAGTAAATAACAACTAAAAATCCTATAAGAGCGGGGAAAGATCCTTCTCAATATCGGAAAACGACGCCTTTTTAACTGTTTTTTTGGGTATAATAAAGACTTCTTTTCCCTTTAAATTATGTTTTTTTATTATTACTCGTATCCTACGTTTTAATTTGTTTCTTTCTATAGCAGTTTCAAGTATTTTTTTGGAAATAGAAAAAAAGCACAGTTGGCCCGTGCCACTGTGCGTTCTTTTTTTTACAATAAAATACATCCCCTCAGCCATGTTTTATACAGTAAGCTTCTTTCGCCCCCGAGCTCTCCTTCTCCTTAATACATTTCTACCACCAGGGGTACTTGATCGCTCTAAAAAACCATGCGTAGTTGCTCTTTTTTTCTTTTTCGGTTGATACGTTCGCTTCATATTTACGTTTGCTCGTGTACTACGATAACACATCTTTTTTGTTTCTGCAAATTATTTCCTAAAAACGAGTTATCAACAGGAAGTGCACAGTTACAGCATAAATAGACACTTTCATCAATATTGAAAGATTCTATAATACACGTATTATTGAGAAAGAAATGTGGAATTGAATCGGCAAAAACCTTTTTCTATAAAAAACCATTATGAATCACAACGAACTTTGGAAAACCGTACTTGGAGAAATAGAAGTACAAATATCGCGACCAAATTTTCTTACGTGGTTAAAAAATAGTGAACTTATTCAAAAAGATGAAAAAGAGGGAATTGCCCTTGTTGGACTTCCGAATAATTTCGCAAAAGAGTGGGTAAAAAATAGATATCATAAAATAATACTCGGTTCGCTACGTAATGTAGATAGTAGTATTAAACAAGTTAACTACACTGTAGTGAGCACAACCACCCCACAGGTAGTAAAGAAAAAAGAAATTCCTCGTGGACTTGAATTAGTTGATGAAAAAGCAAATCCAATTTCCGAATTAACTATAGATCCAAAAACAAACTTAAATCCAAAATATTCCTTTGATACATATATTGTTGGATCTTCTAATGAATTGGCTTTTGCTGCTATACAAGCGATTGTGGGAGATGTTGGGAAAAAATATAATCCTCTGTTTATTTATGGTGGTGTTGGATTGGGAAAAACCCACCTCTTACAAGCTGCTGGAAATGCGGTTGTTCAAAAATATAACGGAAAGGTTCGCGTTCTTTATACCACTTCCGAAAAATTTATTAATGATGTTGTTTGGTCTGTTCGTAACAAACGTATGGATGATATGAAAAAAAGATATCGTGACATTGATATGTTAATAATTGACGATATTCAATTTATCGGAGGGAAGCCAGCGACTGAACTTGAATTTTTCTATACCTTTAACGCTCTCTACGAAAATAATAAACAAATTATAATATCATCAGACCGTTCTCCAGCGGCTATTCCAACACTTGAAGAGCGTCTTCGTTCACGATTTGAGGGGGGGATGATTGCAGATGTTTCTTATCCTGACTATGAAATGCGTCTCGCTATATTAAAAACAAAGGCTCAAAACCAAAATGTTTCTATTCAAGACTGGGTTCTTGAATATATTGCTACAAAAATACAAAGAAATATAAGAGAAGTTGAGGGGGTTTTAAATAAAGTGGTGTTTTATGAGGAATACAAACATCAAAAAATTGACCAAAAGAAATTGGATGAAATTATAAACGAAACAGCACAAATTACCCCTAAAAATGTAAATCCACAAGACGTGCTCAAAACTGTTGCAGAATTCTATGAAATATCAGTAAGCGATCTTACTGATAGGGGAAGAAAACAAGAGGTTGTTGAACCGCGTCAAATTGCAATGTTCCTTCTTAGAGATATTCTAAAGCTTTCTTATCCCCATATTGGAGAAAAACTAGGAAAACGTGATCACACAACTGTTATACATGCGTGTGAAAAAATCGGAAAAGAAATAACTCAAAATCCAAATTTAAACCAAAAATTGATGTTAATAAAAGAAAAACTGTTTAAAACCTGTTGATATATATTAAAAAATCTTAAGAATTTTTCATTTTTTTCTGTATAACTTCTTATAAATTTTAAAAAATAAAAAAATAATCCACTCGATCACACAATATATACACTTTTTTCCACAGACGATTGTTTTAAAAAATAAAACTACGCCTACAAAAATAAATCTTATCCACATATCAACACCTGTTACTACTATTACTATGAAATGTATTATATTAAAGAATAATCTATTAGAAGGACTAGCTGCTGTTGAAAGGGCAACTGGTTTTTCTTCAAATCTCCCAATCCTTAAAAATGTCTTAATAAAAACAATGCAAGGAAAAATTGTTTTTATTGCGACAAATTTAGAATTAGCTGTTACAGAAACTATTTCTGGAAAAATTGTAGAAGAAGGAGTTGTTACTGTTCCTCTCTCACTTTTCTCCTCTGTGGCAAAAAATTTAACATCAGATAAAGTAACACTTGAAGAACAAGGTGGTAATTTATTAATTAGTACTGATAACTACGAAGCAACGGTTCAGGGGCATGACGCAAAAGATTTTCCTATTATTCCATCACTTGTCACAAAAGAAATTTTTACCACAATCGACGTTAAAATTTTTTCAGAAATATTTGAACGTGTTTTTGTTGCCACACAATATTCTGAAATTAGGCCGCAAATTAGTGGTGTATTTTTAAAGTATTCACATGATCACCTCACGATAGCTGCAACGGATAGTTTTCGCCTCGCAGAACGCGTTATAAGCTCAAATCAAGCCACTTCCTCATTCGAAGAGGCATCAATAATAATTCCTTTTAAAACAGCTGAAGAATTGTTAAAACTCATGAAGAATGAGAAGGGGGATATCACTATTAAAAATGATGAAGGACAAGTTGAATTCATTATGGAAAAAACAAAAATGGTTTCTCGCATTGTTGATGGGGTATTTCCAGAATATAAAGCACTTATACCAAGGACTATAGAACATGAAGTATTTGTAGATAGAATTGAGCTTATACAAGCGTTAAAACTCGCAAGTAGTTTTTCTGGTAAAACAAACGATATAACAGTTGTTATTAGTGATAATACAAAGTATCTAGAATTATTATCATCGGACGCAACACTAGGAAAAAATTGCTATAAAATCCCAATTAAATGTAAAGGAGAACCTCTTTCTGTTGTTTTTAATTGGAAATTTCTTCTTGATGGATTAAAAATCTATTCTTCAAAAGAAATTACATTAGGAATAAACACTCCTGATCGCCCAGCAGTTATAAGATCACAAAGTGAGCAAGAGCTTGTATATGTTGTAATGCCAATCAGGAACTAATTTCCTGAACGATATAAAATACTAGAAGATATAACTTCATTTCCAGCTATATTTTTTGCTTTAATTTCAAAAATATTCTGTGCTTCAAGTGGTGCAGAAAAAGTATAAGAAAAGATATATGCATTTCCTGAAATTGGAAATGACTGAACTACATTTTTATTAACAGAAAGTTGTACGTGTTCTAATTCAGTTTGTGGGGAGACAATTTTTGCTTTTATAGTAACTGGACCCTTCAAGAACGTTCCTGATTTTGGTTCCATATATGTAATACCAATTGGACCAGAGAAAGTCGAGATTGAACCGCTTTGTTTCAAAGGAAGTCCGGATCCACGCGCCCACGCAGAAACCGCATCTTCCCAGTTTTGATATTGAGGATCATTTACTGGATTCACTGGAATCTGACTTTGTGGATCGTTTTTATTTACAAAATAAAGAATTGAATGAATTCCATAAGATGTTCTCCACTCGCCATTGAGCATTGGTTTTTCTGAGAGTGAAATAGCTTCAGGTTTAGAAAAAAATTCAGGTTGGAATTCTTTTAATCCTTCCTTCAAAAAAGCATTCCACATTGGTATTGCAGCAAGAATACTACTTCCTTGGCTATGCATTGGTGTATTGTCGTTATTTCCCGCCCAAACACCAACTACAAGATTTGGTGTATAACCAAAAGCCCACGCATCACGATAATCTTGTGTTGTTCCTGTTTTTAAAGCCACATCATATCCGTCAAATGTAGTTAGTCCCAAACTTGATTGAAAAATAGGAGAACGAAGTTCAGAACTTGTTAATATGGAATTTATTTCTTTTACATATTGTTCGTCAAATACTCTTTCGCTTTTATCTTTAAATTCTTCCAAAATTTCCCCATCTGATGTTTCAACTTTTAATATCATACTCTGCTCACGAAGAATACCTTCTTGAGAAAGAACAGAATACGCTTTTACAAGTTCGATGGGGCGCACTTCTCCGCCACCTAAAGTTAGCGTAAGGCCATAACGCGATTTATCTTTTAATGTTGTTATTCCAAACGAGGTTAAATTTTTTATAACCAAATCAATTCCATCAAGATATAAAGTTTTTACCGCGGGAACGTTCAGAGATTGCGCAAGAGCTTGTTCCATTAAAACAGGTCCACGAAAATCACCATCAAAATTATGTGGTCGATAACTTGTTTCAGGAGTTCCTCGTGTATCAAACTCTGTTTCAACATCAAACAAAACAGTTTTTGGTGAATATCCTTTTGAAAAAGCAGTCAAATAAACAAACGGTTTTAAAGCAGAACCAGGTTGTCTTTGTCCTTGAAGTGCAACGTTAAAATTTCCATCAAAAAGACAACTAACTCCAGGGGTGCATCCTTTTGGTTCTGCTTCTGCAAAGTAATCTTTTGATCCAACAAGTGCTAAGATTTGACCTGTTTTCGGATCTTCAGCAACAAGTGCGGCGTTTGTTCCACCATAAAGCTCTGAATTTTTCTTTGCTCCATCTCTCACTGTTTTTTCGGCAATTTCTTGAAGTTTTGTGTCGAGTGTTGTTGTCACTTTTAGTCCACCACTCGTAACAAGAGATTCTCCATATTTTTCAACGAGATATTCACGTACCGCAAGGGCAAAATGAGGAGCAATAATTTTTCCAAGAGAAGGTGGAGCAAAAACAATTTTTTCTTTTTTTGTTAATTCCTCTTTTTCTTTTGTTATATATCCAAGTTCAGTCATTTTTCCTAGAACATAATCTCTTCTTTCAAATAGCTCTTCTTTGTGGCTTCCCCACGGAGAAAAATAGGATGGTGCTTTTATCATACTTGCAAGTATTGCAGCCTCATTAAGAGACAAATCTTTTGCGTGTTTATTAAAATAAAGTTGTGATGCGGATTCAATTCCATATGCAGTCGAACCATATGGAATTTGATTTAGATAGAAACCAAAAATATCATCTTTTGAATATTTTGATTCAAGTCGTATAGCAAGTATTAATTCCTTTATTTTTCTAGTATATGTTCGTTCGTCTGAGAGAAGTGTTTTTTTAACCAATTGCTGAGTGAGCGTAGATCCGCCTTGTGTTATTTTTCCCGATTTTAAGTTGTTCCAAAATGCGCGCACTATTGCTTTCCAATCGAAAGCTGGTTGGTGGTAAAAATCATTATCTTCAGCTGCAAGAGTTGTTTGTTTTACAACATCGGGAATCTCATTAAATGGAATAATAGTGCGTTTTTCGTCTCCATGAACTTCATAAATGAGTGTTTTTCCAGTCCTATCATATAATTTTGTTGATTGTTGTATTTGTCGATCGCCAAAATTTTCTGGAGAGGGCAGTTTTTGTAATGTAAGAACAAGAAAAACAAAAACAACCACGAAACAAGCTATGATACCAAAAAAAAACGTTGCAAAAAGTAATGGGTATTCGCGTTTTTTCTTTTTTGTATAAGCAAGTAACTTCTTTTTTCCTAGCATAATTTAATTATATAAGAGTGCCATATATAAACCCCCGTTTTACGGAGGTTTATATATTAGAATTGTTCTCCTTCGTCGTCGTCGGTATACCCGACATCTACCTTACCTAACAAATCTTCATCCGATCCGTCTCGAAGGGGATCGAAGAATCCTTCTTCCTCCGTAAGACCAGACTCGTTGATTAAAATTCCGTCTTGTTCTAATTTTCGCATTTGTTATAGTGTGTACATTTTTTCGACCTACAGCCCATAGGTGGGCATACACAATGAGAGTCAGTATAGTAAAAAAAGAAATTGTGTCAACCCCACACAGCCCAATTATTGTAGTGAGTTTTGGGATCCAGCAAATGCTGCTGCAATTGCGTCTGTTACATCGTCAACCGTTTTTATAAAGTCAGTCTTTAGCAGTAAGGAGAGCATTTTTTTAATTCCCGCTTTTGACGATTCGCCGTTGCCAGTTACTGCCAATTTTATTTGGTTTGGGGTTAATTCAATTATTGGTATATTGAATTCAACTAAGGTCTGTATTATTACCCCTCGCGCCTCAGCGACCAAGAGCCCAGTTTTTTTGTTTTTTGTAAAAAAAAGAGTTTCAACTACCGCTTTGTCTGGGTTATATTTTTTTAAAATCTGAACTAGCCTTTTTCTTATTTCGAAAAGACGAACAGTATGTGTTTTTGCATCTTTAGACAATAAATCACAATCAACTAAAGTATATTTTTGTTTGTTTATTTCTAAAATTCCATATCCAGCACGAGCAGTTCCTGGATCTATTCCTAGAATAACCATATTAAAAAGCAGTTTTTTGAACCTCTCTTTGTGGAACAAGAGATTTATCAAGAGGGATATGTATAGTAAAAGTTGTTCCTCGATTTATTTCAGAAGAAACTTCAATTTTTCCTCCGTGTTGTTCAACAATGTTTTTTGCAATATATAATCCCAACCCGCTTCCGTTTGGTTCCATTTGAACCACATTTGAACCACGGTGTAGTTTTTGAAACAACTTAGCAAGATCAATTGGTGGAATTCCCACCCCCGTATCAGAAACAGAAACACGAATAAATGAAGGTAATGGATCTTGATCAATCGATATTAAAACACGCCCATGTTTAGTGTTGTAGCGAATAGCATTATCAATAAGATTCAAAAATACCGCACTCAATCTATTCTCGTCGATATAAACAGGAATTGATTGTGCGGGAGGATCAAAAGATAATGACACAGAGTATGCGTCAGCAAGAGACTTCATATCAGTAACAATTTTTTGTAAAAATGGAACAAGGTCCTGATCTTTGAATGTATATCCAAAACGACCATCTTCGATTTTTGAGATATCAAGAAGATCGTTTGTAATTTTTGCAGCGCGCACAGCAACCGCAAGAGCCTCTTGAGCCACAGGATAAATTGTTGGATTGTCCTTGCTGTACATAACAATATTTTCAAGTGCCCAATGGAGCGCTGTTATAGGTGTTCTTAATTGGTGCGCTGCGACATTTATAAAATCAGTTTTTGCCTCTAAAATACTTTTTTCTCTGGTAAGATCTTTTATAACCTTTAAGAATCCTATAACTTCTCCGTCTTCTGTAAGTACTTGATGAAGTACTGTTTGAACTTCTAATTTTGGAACATCAAGTGAAATATTCACAATCTGTGGCCAACTTCCTGGTTCTGATTTTTGTTCTGCTGCTGGAGCGAGTGAGGGGAATAGTATTTGAATAAGGGCACGGAGTTCTTGATTTTTTACAAGTCCCGGTTCCATTTGTTTTCCTAAAACAACCTCTTTCGAAACATTGAAAAGATTTTCTGCGGCCCCATTAAATGTACGCACCACAAAGTTTGTGTCGTAGATTACAATTCCGTCGTGCAAATACTCCACTAATGCCTCTTTCTCTTCGTCTTTAAATTTGGCATCAAAGGTAAGTTTTGTAATTTTTATAAATGCGCGAAATGCAAGCCATGTAACTACAGAAAAGAAAACTATTCCACCAATTACTGTTACTACAGTGTTATTGAGAAACAAAAGGGATAAGAAAAAAGTGAGACAAGCAACAATCGAGGCAAGCCAACTCAATTCTTTTGATTGAAAAAATGATTTATTCATATATTACAGGTTTCATAACCCCCCATGAATTTCCCGCCTTAATTTCAACGGAAAGGGGAATCAATAATGATTCAACGCTTTCCATTATTTCTTTTATTTTAGGGGTTATTATATCTATCATATCATTTCTAATCTCGATAAGAAGTTCATCGTGAATAGTTAAAATTGGTACGACAGATTCAAAGTATTTATTTGTTTCAATGAAGTTAAATAAGGAAATGATAGAAGTTTTCATAATATCTGCTCCCAAACTTTGTAGGGGCATATTTATAATTGCGCGCTCAAATTCCCCAAATCGTTCAATTGAAAACCATCTACGTCTTCCATGAATATTTTTTACATATCCATGCTCCTTAGTAAATTCTTTTATGTGTTCTTGCCAAATATTAACTCCTGGGAAAAGGGCAAAATATTCACTCATAAAATGATTTGCCTCCTCGAAAGAGACGCCGCTTGTTTTTGCAAAGGCGCGAGGTCCCATTCCATAAATAATGCCAAAGTTAAGTGTTTTTCCTATTCTCCGCTCTTGTTTCGAGACGCTCTCTGATTCTTTGTGAAATATTTTTGATGCAGTGATTGTGTGTATGTCTTTTTTTTCTAAAAATGCATTAATAAGAGTTTTGTCGCGTGATTCGCTCGCAAGAAGACGAAGTTCAAGCTGGGAGTAGTCAAAAGAAACAAACGAAAATCCCTCCCGAGGAACAAAAGCACTTCTTATTTTGATTGACCATTCGGATTCTTGGGGAATATTTTGTAGGTTTGGCTTTTCGGAAGAAAGACGCCCTGTTCCTGTTGCGTTCTGAAGATATGTTGTGTGTATTACGTCGTTTTGGGCAAGCGATAGAAGAGGCTCGACAAATCCCGAGAGTACTTTTGCTTGTTCTCTATATAAGAGAATATCTTGAACAATGGGGTTGGTTTCTGCAAGCAACTCAAGTGTTTCTCGATCGGTTTTTATTTGTCCAGTTTTTGTTTTTTTTATTTTTTCAAAAACGCCAATTGATTCAAGAAGCTCTCCAACTTGTTTTGGTGATGCAATATTGAATTCTTTTTTAGAAGCAAAAAAAATTTTTTCTTGAATTTCTTGTAGGCTTTTCTCTAATTCTTTCTTTAGAGTATGCAACAGATTGCTTTCTATTTTTATGCCTCGCATTTCCATTTTTACCAAAAGAGGTATAAGAGGCATTTCATATGTTGTATATACACCCATAAGCTCCTCCCGTTCAATTTGTGGCATTATTTCATTAAATAATTGAAGGAGTGACTCGTTTGTTGGTGATGGGATTGGAGTCTTTAGTAAGTATTGAGTTATCTCTTGATATGAATATGAAGGAAGGTCTGGGTGTAATAACCAAAACAAAATTGAAATATCAATAAGTTGTTTTGGTATTTTTTTCTTGTTTTTAATTTGGTTTTGTATTATTTCTTTCCAGTTAAACGCAAGGTACCACATCGAATCATCAAAATTTTCTGGAATATCAGTATGTGTACATACAGGAATGGCGGTAATATTTGTTTTTTCTCGTTTTTCTGAAAAGAAAGATTTTTGAGGAAACATATTTTTAAATCCAAGATGTAAAAAGAATTCTTTTAAAGAATCGTTTTCTTCAAAAGGGTGAAAAACAAAAGAATTTAATGTTTTCGAAATGGGGGCATTTGTGTGTATTGTTGCAAGACGCTTTGAAAGAAGGGCAATATCTTTGTGTTGGTATACTTTCTTAAAAAATGGGTGTTCACTATTTATTTTTTCAAATAAATTTTCAACAGAAGAAAATTCTGATAGAAGTTTGAGTGCTGTTTTTGGCCCAACACCAGGGATCCCGGGTATGTTGTCTGAGGGATCCCCAACAAGTCCCTTATAGTCGATAACGTGTGCTGAATCAACGCCTAGTTTGTTTATTACATCTATTTCGTGATATTCCTTCATTTCTCCGATGCCTTTTTGTGGCGTTTCTACTGAAACAAAATCGTCTTTCACAAGCTGTAACGAGTCAAGATCGCCAGTGAGTATGGTCACGTGTATGTTTTCTGATTTTGATAATTGTGCGAGCGTTCCAATAATATCATCCGCCTCAAATCCTGGCGCATCTACAACGGCAATGCCCATTTTTTTGAATAATTCTCGGGCAATTTCAAACTGGCTTATAAGGTCATCGGGCGCCTTTTCTCTGTTTGCTTTATATTCCTTATATTCAGATTTTCGAAATGTTTCTTCTGGTCTATCAAATGCCGCAACTACATAATCTGGGTTGTGGTCTCTGAGTGTTTTTATAACCGCGCGCGCAAGACCATAGACTGCTCCAATGGGTCTACCATCTGGTGTGGTGAGTGGGGGAAGTGCGTGGTATGCACGATGAATGAGTGCGTGCGAATCAATTAAAAAAAGTTCCTTCTTTTTCATTTGTTTATATGTATTAAGATAAAACGTTTATCGCCATTCCCATGTTTAAGAGAAATATTTCCACAAAGTTTTATTTTTTTAGAAGACACATTTTTTTTCCATTCAATAAAAATAATATTTTGCGGATTTTTTAAAATTTCTTCGAATCCAAGAGCTACAAGATCAGAAAAAGAAGACAAACGATATGCATCAAGATGAAAAAAATTTTTATACCCCCCCGCTTTTATGGGGAAGCGATGCATAAGAACAAATGTTGGACTTGTTACTAGTTTTTTTATACCAATTCCCGATGCAAAACCTTTAGTAATTGTTGTTTTCCCCGCTCCAAGGGTTCCTGCAAGATTTATTACTCGTGCATGCGAAAGTGGGGGAAGAGTAGTTAATAATTTTGCAAAATCTTTTCCGATTTTTTTTGTTTCCTCAAGGGATTCAGACACATAAGAAAAGGAATATTTTTTCTTACTCATATATTAAAAAAGTTCAGATGACTTTTCTTGGTGTCCAAGATGACGATATGCAGACTTTGTAGCAATTCTTCCCGATGGGGTCCTATGAAGAAGTCCTATTTTTATTAAATATGGCTCGTAGACGTCTTCAATGGTTCCGGGTTCTTCATTGATTGCCGCACCAAGCGATTTTAGTCCAACTGGACCACCCCCAAATTTTTCAATTATGGTAGATAGTAACTCTCTATCGGTTTTATCTAATCCAAATTCGTCTATTTCTAAGAGTTCAAGTGTTTTATAAACCGCATCAGTATTTATTGAGTTATTGTTATACATCTGTGCATAGTCGCGAGCACGTTTTAATAATCGATTCGCGGTTCGTGGAGTAAAACGCGCTGCTTGTGCGAGTTTTTCTGCTGCGTGATCCTCAATAGAGATGTTTAATATATTTGCAGATCGCGTGATAATTTTTTTTATATCTGGAACAGCGTAATAATCAAGTCGAAACGTTGCCCCGAAGCGAGACCGTAATGGCGCAGAAAGGAGGTTTGCTCTTGTTGTTGCGGCGATAATTGTAAATGGAGGAAGATCTAATGAAAATGTTCGAGCAGAGGGACCCTTTCCAATAATCAAATGAATTTTTCTTGACTCCATTGCTGGATAAAGAATTTCTTCTATCGCGGTATTTACTCTGTGAGCCTCATCAATAAAAAGGATGTCATGAGGTTCAAGATTGGTGAGTAGTGCGGCAACGTCCCCAGCTTTCTCAAGTGCTGGACCCGAAGTCGATTTTATTTGAGTATTTAATTCTTTTGCAATTAAATAGGCCAACGTTGTTTTTCCTAATCCCGGCTGTCCATAAAAAAGCATGTGATCCGGTGCTTCGCCGCGCGCTTTTGCTGCATCAATAATAAGACGAAGATTTGTTTTCGTTGTTTCTTGTCCAATATATTCATCCCAACGAGATGGACGGAGTGTTGCATCGAAATTTCCATCAGTTGCATCTTTTATCTCGTCTTTGTGGTCCATGATAGTTTTATTATATAAGAGAAAAGGGAATAAGAAAACGGGAAGTGGGTTCATTTTCCCTTTAAAAACAAGCAT
>Ga0265297_10003224_pt1 | contig 30112 bp, 22 predicted proteins | sample Munlanlwell13791_FD_192502 | JGI IMG/M metagenome (GOLD analysis project Ga0265297, IMG submission 192502) | Leachate microbial communities from a municipal landfill in Southern Ontario, Canada - Leachate well 137-91 | ecosystem: Engineered > Solid waste > Landfill > Unclassified | place...
ATTCTCAGATCAGTGGGAATGATCCCGTGCTGAAACAACTGATCAAAATAGGCCTTTCGATCCTGGGCGGAGACCTCTTTGTAAGGATCCACTTTCCGGATGTAGATCGAATTTTTCCGGTATTGCTGTAAGTCGGTAAGTTTCTCAACGATCGCTGTTTTAAGTGTGCGAAATCCAACAGGCATTTCTCCTGCCAGATAAATTTCGGCCATCAAAGGTTTGTCAATTTTTTCAAGTAACCTGATGGATGCAGGCGAAAGGGTAAATCTTTTTTCAGCGGTAAAATCCAGTCGGAAGAGCTGAAGGTTGGCAAGGATCAACAATCCCAAAATAAAAACCACATAGGGTGTCATTCGCCGCCGTCGCAACGAAACCAATGTTCTATTCCAGTTCAAAGCAATTCCGGTCAGTATCAAAAAGGTAGCTGCGACTGTCAGGAAATAGAAAAGATCGCGGCTATCGATCATACCCCTACTGATGGATTCGTAATGTGCGGAGATCCCGAGTGAAAACAGGAAGGAAGATAAAGTTGACTGAAGTACCAGGTCCGAAAGAAGTTCAAATCCTGAGAAGAGGAAAAATGAGAGCAGGACTGCCAACACGAAGGCCACAATCTGGTTTTCGGAGAGCGAAGAGGTGAACAATCCAACTGCCAGGAAAATCAGTGCCAAGAGGAGCATTCCGCAATAACTTCCAAAGGTTGCAGCCACATCCACCACCCCGACAGGGTTTCCAAGCTGATAAACCGTATAGAAATAGACGAGCGACAGAAGAATCGTCAGAAAAACAACAAAAAAAGCAGCAAGTAATTTAGCAATAATCAATTGAAAAACAGTCAATGGCCGAGTCAACAGCAGTTCCATGGTACCACTCCGTACCTCTTCCGAAAAAAGCCGCATGGTGATTGCCGGTATCAGGAAGAGGTATAACCAGGGCGCCAGCTCAAAAAAGGAGGAGAGGGAGGCGTAACCTCCCGAAAGAATGTTCATGTTCCCGTCGAAGAACCAGAGGAACAGTCCGGTGATCAGGGCAAAGACCGCCAGGATCAGGTAGGCGATCAATGATCCGAAAAATTGAAGGAGCTCTTTTTTTATGAGGCTTAGCATATATTTTACTAATAATCAACCAAACTTACTACGATGACCATAATTGATTGGAAATTCCATTCGAATACTACTGTCTTCCAAAATGCCCCAACCAATTGCTCTTAAAACAGGATCTATTAATTCTGCTCTTGTTTCGGTTTCGTTCATTTAATCATCTTTCTTAAGCATGCCTACGCTTTTCTTGTAAACATTAGACCTATTTAAAATACTATAAATCAACGAAATAAAATATCTATTTGAATTTTTCTTAAGCAAATTATTAAGCAAATATTCGTTTTCATACACTTTGTTGTTTAATAAGATACTTGGTTAAATTAAAGCGCATTTAAAGCAATTGGTCATTTTCTTGCATATTTTGCCTTAAATAGTATTTCATTCCTCTTGTTTCTCCTGATGCATCAATAATTTTCTTTTCAACCATTGTTCTCAGCATTCTTTTTATTTTGTATTGATTGATTTCCAAACCAATACGTTGATGGATTTCACTAAAACCGCTATTCGGATAAGTCCTTACATCTTTGTAAATCAACTCTTCCAAACGGTAATCTTCAATATTTTTTAAATTGGTCTTACCTTTAAAATTGATTTTACGAATAAACTCAGGATTAACAGCATATTGAGTTCCTTTCCCTTTGCCGGTTTTAATAATCAATAAGAATATCTTGAACTTCGTCTAGAGTGTATGTTTTCATTTTCGCGTTTCAATAAAATAAAGACAAAATAAATTCATTAAAATTAAACTTTGCACGCAGGTAAGTGGTTTCTTACGGCAGGACCTAGCAGTTGGCATATTTGTAGTAAGGAGACGTAAAAGCGAAACTCTGCACAATACGAACCGTGTCAACGCATAATACATTTTTAAAATCACAAGAAATCAGTTATGTACGATCAAAAATTAGCTACTCCGTTTCTTTGTTTTGTAGCATTTCTCTTGCTTTATCCAGTTGGCTTTTCACAAAAGGAATTATTACCTGACCTAAATTATGAACGTTGGTTGAATATAATTTTGGTTGCTCATTTGACATTTCAAAATTCTTTAAAGAATTAATTATTGCTGATTGCAATTCTATGGGCATACTACGTTTATCAAAACCACCTTTAATTTGATTATTAACATACTCTTTAAAAGTGCTAAACTTCTTCACTTCATCTTCAGAAGGTTTACTTTCGTAGAAATGATAATAAAACCACAATTCAAAACAAGGATTACTTTGTACCATAAACCACTGATTACTTGTTGTATTGTTATTTTTGCAGAAATCCTTCAAAATCTGTATTTTGTTACCCTCATTCCATCTATCTGTGTCAATAACAAACCAGATCTCGTCTTCATATTCTTCGCTTAATTTAAATTTTGGACAATTATTTTCATTTTCTAAAAACAACAACTCAGCATTTTCCTTTAATTTTAAGGGATCTGATTCTCCGTTCTTATTTGGAATAGGTAAAATATCAATATTCGATGAGAAACCCTGAAAGTATTTGAAATATTTAACTTCAGTATCTTCTCCTTCGCAAAAAATATAAATTTTCTTAGCTTCTTTTTTCGCAATAACCTTTTCATATACCTTATTTCTAGACAGATACTTCATCTTTATGCCAATTTAGATCCTGTAAATTTGCTAAGAAAGGTATTCCTCCGTATCTGCCATTTAAATAGCCATTTTCAATATTAGCAGTATTATGAATATTAAAATCACTTAATGAATAAAATTTTGAAGACCCGTCAATGTCTTTCTGAGCAAACCATATTTCATCAGGTCTTAATATCTCTTGGTCTAATAGACATGATTCATGTGTTGTAAATATTAGCTGACCTTTTGCTGATTGGTCCAGTGATATTTTAGAAATTATTTCCTTAATAGTAATTGGATGAATACTACGTTCAATTTCATCTATTAAGTAAACACTTTCTTCGTTTATTATGCCATTCAGAGCAGGAATATAATCAATTAATCTTTTTGTTCCATCAGATTCCATCCCAACAGAAAAGTCAACATTTAATCCTTTGTCATTTATATGAGAAGTAACTAATCTTTTAACAAACACTTCTTCATTTTCATAAACCAATGTTGCTTGTTCACCTGTTTCCGAATTTGTTAGAATTGAAAGCGAGTTCGGCTCTTTTTTTAAATTCTCGGCTATACCTTTTATTTTCTTTTTATCAATACTTTCAAGAAAATCTTCAATTTTTTCCTTTTCAACATTTATACTTGAGATTCCTGTGTTTAGATTAGGAAGTAAACTATTAGCAAAATCTTTTAGCCCTTGATTTGTATCAAGAATATGGGCTATTCCACCTGGTTTAGCGTCAGGTTTAATAATTACAAGCGTTTTATCAAACCAATCAAAAACAGTACTTACATCTTGAAACTCTTCTTTATATTTTGAATTAAGGAACGAAAGTAATAATTCGTTCTTTTGTAATAGTTTCTCAGCTAAAACCTCTACAAACAACTTATTTTTCTCATTATTCTTTATATATCCGTCAAAAAAAACAATAGATTGATTATCATTTTCATTATTTCTATCAAAAATCAAAATGTCTTTATCTTTCCTGCTTTCCACTAGATATTCGTTCAACACAATTCCCTTATCAAAAGTCAGAGAATAATAGTAAATCTTTGATTTTGAATAAAATTCTATTCCAAGTGCAACTGGATCATTGCTGGAGGCATCACTAAGTTTAAATTTAATTTCTCCTAAATCATCAATTAGCTTCCCTTCTTCAATCATTGATTCTAATAATGAAATTGCCTTTATTAAATTTGACTTTCCTGAACCATTCGCGCCATAAATTGCACTTAATCTCAAGAAACTAATATCATTCTGTGTTACTTTATGATGTGGCAAGCGTTGCGTCTTATTAGGAAATAAATTAAATTCAGTTTCATCTTTGAAAGAAAATAAATTTTTTGTACTAAATCTTATCAACATAACTTTTCCGTTTATATTTAACGCATAAATATAAATATTTTCTAAACAAATCAACTATTTTGTTATTTATTTATTTTTTAACGTTAATATTTAACGTCTACGTAACATATGAATAGTTGCTTTGTATTTTTCACCAACAAATATTTCAACGCCTAAACTAAAGCTAATAACCTCTCAGCAACCCAACCATCTCCTCCGCTGCCCTGTCTGCACATCCCGGAGGTCCCAGTTTGGCCAGCATCAGCTTGTAGTTGTTCAACATCTCCTCCCGGTAGGCGTCATCTTCCAGTATTTTCCGGAGTTCGACTGCCACCGCTTCGGGCTTACAGTGTTCCTGGAAAAATTCTTTTACTATCTCCTTGTCCATCACCAGATTGACCAGCGAAAACCATTGGATGTTCAGGAAGAGTTTCTTTAGCAGGGAGGTGAACCTTCCCAATTCCATGATGTAACAGACCACCTGGGGGACATTGATCACGGCAGTCTCGAGTGTGGCTGTTCCGGAAGCAACCACCGCCGCCCTGGATTGCTGCAAAAGTTCATAGGTTTTGCCAAAAAGAACAGGAATTCGGCGATCTTTCAGGTGCTCCTGGTACAGACTGAGCGGCAAGGAAGGGGCACCGGCGATAACAAACTGATAATCGGGAAACAGATCGGCCACCTTTGTCAGAACAGGCAATATCAGATTGATCTCCTGTTTCCGGCTTCCTGCAAGCAGGGCCACGATTGGCCGATCTTCCAGATTATTTTCATCGATAAATTGCCGGTAGGTTTGGTCCATGTTGGGACGCACTGCCAGTTCATCGATGGTAGGGTTTCCTACATAACGAATCTGGTAGTTGAATTTGTCGTAAAAAGCTTTTTCAAATGGGAAGATGGTAAATAGTTCATCCACGTAATTAAGTATCCACTTGACACGACCCGGTCGCCAGGCCCATATCTTCGGGGATATATAGTAAAATGTCTTGATATTGTGCGCTTTGGCAAATCTGGCCATTCTAAAATTGAACCCGGGATAATCGACCAGAATCAATACGTCGGGCTGGAATTCGAGGAGCTTCTCCTCGGCCATTTTAAAATTGATTTTGATCTGTTTCAGGTTCATCAAGACCGTGAAAAAGCCCATGAAAGCCATATCACGGTAGTGTTTTAGCAAGACACCTCCCTGTTCGGCCATCAATTCGCCACCCAAAAACCAGAAAATCGCGTCGGAATCCTTTTTTTTGATCCCTGCCATCAGGTGGGAGGCGTGCAGATCGCCGGAGGCCTCTCCGACAATGATAAAATATCTCATTACACTGATCTTTAGTTAGTTGAAGTGACATACAATGATTTACAACCTGCACATTTCGACCTCCCCCAACCCCTCCCAAGGAGGGGGGTAATGCTCTGATGTTGATCAGAATACGAATCTGAAGTCTCCCCTTTTGGGAGATTTAGAGGGGTCAAAAAAGGGCAAATCAAAAAATTACTATGGTTCATTTCCTATTCCCTTAATGGTTGATTACAAAGCGAATTTCATAACAAAGACGGACACTACAAAAAGTATGGTAATGGCCATCACTCCCCTACCCGATTTGAACCGGTTGGTCCTGACGAAAAACATGAAGGGGATCAGATTGGGAAAAACTGCCAAACTAACCACATGGACAATTTTCCCTGTCCGTACCAGAATATGTATGTATTCGCTAAAAGACAATTCCCTGAACCGAAAGAGGAAATAGAGCATAAAAAATACCAATGGAAAACCCAGTCCGAGCAGGAGGCCAAGCCAGAATTTGTTCAGTCCCGAAGGTTCATAATAAGCAGGGCTCATGGTATCAGAATTTCCATTTTTGCATGAAATGAAATGCGGTATAGGCCGTCAGATCAGTCGTTACCGGCACTACGGAAACAAATCCGTTGAGCAGGGCAAATGTATCGGTGTCGCGAGCCTCATTCTCGGCATCGTTGAAATAACCTGTCATCCAGTAGTAGTCGCGGCCATGGGGATCGGTGCGTTTTTCGAACTCCTCCATCCATTTTCCACGGGTCTGGCGCGAGAAATTGATCCCTTTGACCTCCCCTTTTGGAATGTTCACATTCAGGCAAATTCCGTCAGGAAGACCAAATTCTGCCACTTTTTGGAATATGCGGGCCACCACTTTTTTGGCCTTTGTGAAATCGGCCTCCTGGGCATAATCATCCAATGAAAAGCCGATGGAGGGAATGCCATGGATGCAGCCCTCGATCGCAGCGCCCATCGTTCCTGAATAAAGCACTGAAATAGAGGTATTTGCGCCGTGATTGATCCCTGAAATCACAAAATCGGGAAGTTTACTGAGTATTTTACTGCAGGCAAGTTTGACGCAGTCAACCGGTGTCCCGGAACAAGAATAGATGGACAATCCTTCTTCTTCCTGGAGTTTATTGATTCTCAATGGTTTTTCGACGGTTATTGCATGAGACATTCCGGAATGCGGTGCGTCGGGGGCAACCACAACGATGTCGCCAAAGAGTTTCATCACCTCAATAAGTTCGTTCAACCCTTTGGCAAAAACCCCGTCATCATTGGATATCAATATTAAAGGCCGTTCATCCATTTTATCCATATTTTGTCCAAAGATAATCGTTCGGACGGAAATATTGGTTAAATAGGTACATTTGCATTTGTATGGCTGCATTAAAAAAACGCATCATCCTTTTGGGAACCACCTGGCCCTTTCGGCCCGGGGGCATCTCCACCTTTAACGAAAGGCTGGCCAGGGCGCTTATCGAAGAAGGGCATGAGGTGATTATTTATACCTTTTCACTTCAATATCCCAATTTTTTATTTCCGGGAAAATCCCAATATTCTGATCAGCCTGCCCCTGCGGATCTGAACATACATATCAGGGTCAATTCAGTCAATCCTTTCAACTGGATTTCGGTAGGCAGGGAGATAAAGAAACTGGCGCCCGATTTGCTGATCATGCGTTTCTGGATTCCCATGATGGCACCGGCCCTTGGAACCATTGCCCGAATTGTAAGGAAAAACAGGCATACCAGGGTCATCTCGCTGGCCGACAATATTATCCCCCACGAAAAACGTATAGGAGACAAGCAACTGACCAATTATTTTGTGAGAAGTGTCGATGGATTTGTTACGTTATCCCACAAAGTACTGGATGACCTGAAGAAGATCCGGCCATCCGTCCCAGTGCTGTATACACCTCATCCGCTTTACGACAACTTTGGCAAAGCGGTATCCCGGGAGGAGGCCTTGTCAAACCTAAATTTGGATCCCGAATATAAGTACCTGCTTTTCTTCGGGTTTATCCGCGAATACAAGGGACTCGATTGGTTGCTGACTGCCTTTGCCAATCCTGCTTTGCGAAAATTTAAGGTCAGGTTACTGGTTGCTGGTGAGTATTATACCACATCAGGTAAATATGACCAGATTATCAAAAATTATCATTTGGAAGATGATGTGGTATTGCATACAAACTTCATAGCCGACAGCATGGTTCCCTCCTACTTCGGCGTTGCCGACCTGGTCGTGCAACCGTACAAAGATGCCACACAGAGTGGCGTTACGCAGATTGCCTACCATTTCGAAAAGCCTATTCTGGTCACCAATGTAGGTGGATTGGGCGAAACAGTGCCCAACGGAAAAGTTGGTTATTCGGTAGAACCAAATCCCGAAGCTATTTCAGAAGCGCTGATTGATTTTCTGGAGCATGACCGGAAAGAGGCGTTCAAGACAAATATCCGCATAGAAAAGAACCGCTTTACCTGGGGAAAAATGGTTGAAACGATTGAAAAACTGGATGACGGAATAATAAAAAATAGGTTAATTTAGGACGGTGAAGTCTGGATGATGTTTCCATACAGAATTCATTGAACCCATTAAAGAATTTTTTGGTTACAGATGGATTTGCAGACAGAAATAGAAAAGAGGGAGATTGAAGACCTTTTCGAAGAGTTGCTAAAATCTTTTACCCGTCCGCTGACGACTGAAAACGTGCAATTGATCCAAAAAGCCTATCAATTTGCATCTTCAGCCCACCTGGGAGTCAGGCGTCGGTCGGGAGAACCTTATATTGTGCATCCTCTTTCCGTTGCAAAAATTGTTGTCAGTGAGATAGGGTTGGGAACCAAATCCGCGGTAGCGGCTATCCTTCATGATGTTGTGGAGGATACGGATTATACGGTTCAGGACATTGAGAAGATGTTCGGAGCAAAGATTGCCATGCTGGTGGATGGGCTCACAAAGTTGTCGGGAACATACGATTCCAAGCAAGCCACCAATTTCCGCAAAATGTTGATGACCCTTTCGGACGATGTGAGGGTCATTTTGATTAAACTGGCAGATAGGCTGCACAACATGCGGACACTGGATTCGATGCCCCTCAACAAGCAGTTGAAAATCTCCTCCGAAACACTTTACATATTTGCCCCATTGGCCCACCGGCTCGGGCTCTACGCCATCAAATGCGAACTGGAGGACCTCAGTCTAAAATTCAAGGATCCGGAAACCTATCGGAAGATCGAACTTAGCCTGCACAGTGAGGAGGAGCGGATCAGTTACCTCGTACACGATTTTATCAAACCAATTCAGGCAAAACTTTACGAGGAAGATTTTGATTTCACGGTAAGTGGCCGAACGAAATCGATCTATTCGATTTACCAGAAGATGCAGACCAAGAACATCACCTTCGAGGAGATTTATGATTTGCTGGCCGTTCGCATCGTTTTTAAACCCAACGAAAACATCTCTGAAAAACGACAATGTTTCGATATATTATCCCTTGTCACAGACATTTACACACCAAAACCGGATCGGATCAGGGACTGGATCACCATTCCGAAAGCCAATGGATATGAGGCGCTTCACACTACCGTGATGGGGCCGAAAGGACAGTGGGTCGAAGTACAGATAAGAAGTGAGCGGATGGATGAGATCGATGAACGTGGTTTTGCGGCCCATTTTAAGTACAAGGGAGACAGCGCCTCGGAAAGTGAATTGGACAAATGGCTTCAAAAGATCAGGGAGCTATTGGCCAATCCAGAATCGGATGCCCTCGATTTTCTTGACGAATTCAAACTCAACCTTTTCAGTCGCGAAATTGTCATCTTTACGCCAAAAGGCGAGATGAAAATGTTGCCAAAGGACTCCACGGTCCTGGATTGTGCCTACGACATTCACTCGGCTTTGGGAAACCACTGCATCGGCGCCAAGGTAAACCATGCCCTGGTGCCAATGAGCTATGTACTCAAGAGTGGCGACCAGGTAGAGATACTCACCTCCGAGAAACAATCGCCAAAAGCAGAGTGGATGAACATTGCAGTTACGGCAAGGGCCAAGACCAAAATCAAGGACTCCTTCAAGCAGGAGCAAAAAAAACACATCGAGGCTGGATTAAAGAAGCTCACCTATCAATTTGAAAAACTGAGTGTCAAACCTTCTACCAATACCTTCAAAAAGCTCCTCAATCATTATGGTTTTCACACCAAAGAGCAGTTATACGCTGAGATTGGTATGGGACTGGTCTCTTTGGATAACCTGGAAGAGGTCCTTCAGACGAAAGCGGAAAACAGGTTTGTGAAATTCTGGAACCTTACCTTCTCCTCCGACAAAAAGGAGGAAAAAATTGACAAGAAAAAGCCATTCTTGCTTACTGAGGACTCCAAACAATCCAACTACAAATTGGCCCCCTGCTGCAATCCCATACCGGGGGACAATGTTGTCGGTTTCGTTTCTGACGGTGAACAGATAATGATACACAGAAAAACCTGCCCGGAAGCGATCAAACTAATGTCGAGCAGGGGTGAAGACATCGTGCAGGCCTCCTGGAACAAGTTCAAAGTCCTCTCCTACCTGACCCACTTGTATGTTCGCGGCTTCGACCGACAAGGAATGGCCAACATGATCACCAACATCATCTCCAACGAATACGGCATCAACATGCGATCGATCAACCTGGATGCGCACGACGGAATTTTTGAAGGGCACCTCTACCTTTACATCCACAATACAGACAACCTCAATACGCTTATCACCAAACTTCAGAAATTAAAGGGAATTGATTCAGTGACCCGACAGGATAAATAAAGTTATCATTTTATTTTCTTTCCAACCACTTTTGGGGAAGTGGAACTATGCATATATTCATCGACCTGTTATCGGCCGAGAGCATGGCAGACTGAATTTCAATGCGGGTACCATCGGGGCTGAAGGTAGGATGCGGATGATCCGCGGCCGTGGCTTTGTGCCCCGTTGTCAGCAGCATCATCTCGTGTGTCCGGCGATCAATCAGGTATAGATTCCGTTCAAAATCATCTCCCGCTGCAAAACGACCGTCGGTGGATCCGTTTACATGCCAGAAGCCGCTTCCTTTGGGTATTTGTCCAACAATGGTCATCTCCCTGGTGTTGATATTGACAATACCAAGCCCGGAGGGTTTCTCGCGCGTTCCGCAGGGTCCCCATGCTGGATCGAGACCGGGATCGGCAATCTTACCACCTGTACCGGTGACAGTTTCGCCTGTTGAATTCGCAATTTTCCGATGCCCCATAATGGCAAAAGCCACCTCATCCTTACTAATAACCGCCTCATGCGTTATCCATTCATAAGGCGATTCGGGATACAACGGACGTAAACCAGTACCATCAGAATTCACAATCCAGGTTCGCTGCGGCGCCTTTCCTCCAGTTTCCCAGCAAAAGATAATCTGACCCGGAACCCATGGGTTATTTTGAATGTGGCCTATCTGAAAGGAAACTGAGACAACATATTTAATCTCTCCTGTATGAATGTTCATTCCCGCAACACCTGCAGGACCGGCACCCATGTTTCTGGGACCGAAGTTTCCTTCAATCTTGGTTCCTTCCGGCAGATGCTTTTGTGCTTCCGTTTTGCCTACCCGGAACCAGGCCCACTCCTCTCCGCCATCCAGGGCCATATCTCCACCCGCCTCGAGCGAGGAGGGTGTTGTTCCGCATATTCGCTGATAAACAGAGGCCTTCTTTAATGTACCTGATTTGCTGTCGGCAAACAATTTTCCCAAATCCACTTCAACGATGTCAAGTTTGTTTTTGGCGGAATCTCCCTCCGTTTTGCGCATAAAATAGAGCTTCATCGATTTTCTCGCAACACTCAGCATACCGATGAAACCACCTTCGGAGACCTGAACAATATCACCTGATTTTTCATTGACAGCCATCGCTTCTCCTTTAACCCTTTCCGATCTGAAAATGACCCAATTACCATCTGATGTCCATTGGTTATGTGTCTGGTAGATCTTGGAGTCGTGCGCCGGGGTACTTGTCAGGAATGTCAATTTAACGCCGGTGACGGGATCTGTTACGATTTTCTTTTCAGATGGAAAACGGCTGCCTATTTGAGCCTTAGCAGGATACTGAATGCAAAAGCAAACAATAATAATGAGCAAAAGAAGGAAATTGCCATTTTTTTTCATTGGAATGGAGATAACTTGATTTCTCTCAAAAATAATCAAATATCAATGTCGTTAAGTTAAGGTTATTGATTATTCCCCCTTTGCGTACTTCGTGAGACCCTTCGTCCCGCATGTGCGGGATTGTGGTGAAATTTACATGTTTAACCACAAAGGTCCCAAAGGAAAGCACAAAGAAAACACAAAGAAATTCGCTAACTAAACGCCATTGAATCAAATATCACAATTTACGTCTTGCCCGGCAGGGCATAAAGCTCCATAGAAAAAGCCGCATGAAGTTGGTGTTTCCCCAGAGGGGATAAACAGCATAATGGGAATATATTCGAATGAAAATTGGAGTTTGTTTATTCCCTAGTGGGAAAAATGGACTCCGACCATTGATTCTTATATTAAGCTTAATTCTCTGACGGGCAAAAGACGAACCTTCTTAACCAACTTTAACATAATAATATTTTAAGATTAGCCAAATTGATCTATTTTTATTCACTCTTTAAAACCTAAATATGGCAGGAAAAATTGCGCTTTTCATCCTAAGTATCTTCACAGCTTCCTTTTATTCTTCAGCTCAGGGTATCAAAGGTCATATCAGTAATTCCAACGGTGAGCCTATTTCATTTGCAAGTATCTATGTCCCGAAACTCTCATCAGGAACAACTTCCAACCTGGAAGGAAATTACGAACTTAAAATCCCGGAAGGGAAATGGACCATTTTGTTCCAGTATCTGGGCTACCAAACTGTTACACAAGAGGTAAAAGTAGAAAAATCCGTTCAGAAAATTGATGTTACGCTTTCGGCTCAAAGTTATGTCATTCCTGAGATTGAGGTATTGGCTACAAAGGAGGATCCTGCCTATTACATCATGCGGAAAGCCATTGCTATGGCTCCTTATTACCGGAAGCAGGTATCGAAATACTCCTGCAAAGTTTACCTGAAAGGAAACGGAGTGTTCGAAAAAATACCCTTTCTCCTGGGAAAACAAATGAAAAAAGGGGGATTGAAAGAGAATGAACCATTTGTGATGGAGACCGTTAGCAAAATTGATTTTGAACTTCCGGATAAGGTAAACCAGCAGGTATTAGCCATGCGTTCATCGGGTCAGCAAAACAACACCTCGCCCATGAGGATGATAATCCACAATCTTTATGATGCCGATCAATATGGTGTCGCCACACCAATAGGCAGAACCGCTCTGAACATATATGATTTCAGACTGGAAGGCGTTTTTGTGGACCAGGGGAGAACCATCAATAAAATTAAGGTCACCCCAAAAACCAAGGGAAACAATGTTTTTACAGGTTATATTTTCATCGCTACGGATTACTGGAATATCCATTCATCAGATCTGAAACTACACGCTCCTATGACTGATGTAAATGTTCACCAGGTCTATGCCGAGGTGAACAAAAATACCTGGATGCCAGTCAGTCTGGATTTTGACATGAATTTTTCAGGTTTTGGGCTAAAGATGAAATACCGTTATGTGGCATCCATCAGCGACTATAAGACAACATTAAATCCATCCCTCGATCACACTTTCCTGGAAAAAATCAAAGACCAGCAATTGGAAGAGCAGCAATTTGTTCAGCGGATCAATGAAGAGAAAAATAGCTCTACCGGACATATCACAGCAAAGTCATCGAAACAAAAGACTATCACAAAGCTGATGCAGAAGCCAGAGCTCACCAATCGGGAGAGTACCAAATTGAACAAGCTACTGGAAAAGGAGATCGCACGGAACTCTCCTCCGGAACCACTGGAGATCAAATCAAGCATCCAGGTTAGCCAGAAAAGAGTGAACAACGACTCGGTCTTCTGGACAGCACATAGACCTATCCCTTTGACACTAAGCGAAAACAGAAGTTTTTTAAAAAAAGATTCATTTCTGCGCATTTCAACTTCTCCAAAATACATGGATTCAGTGAGGGATTCCAGGAAGAAATTCAGAATAAAGCACTTGGTTTTTGGAAAAAATTACAACTACTCCATTGACTCTATTCGAAAGTTTGAATTCTTGACCATCCCAACCCTATTAAATCCCACAGCCTTTTCTTTCAATACCGTTGACGGGCTGCGGCTGGAGTTGCCTTTCAGTTATTATAAAGCTGACAGCACAGGAAGGTCATTGCGATTGAACCCCAATTTTGCCTATGCATCTCTTCGCCACAAAGTGGATGCTACATTTTCTTACAATCAGCGATTCAGAGGTTTAGCCAATAGTTGGCTAAGTGTATCGCTGGGAAGTACAACTGACGATTACAACAGGAATAGCGGAATTTCGAAACTCACCAATGAATTCTATACCCTCTTTTGGGAAGATAATTACAAAAAATACTTCCGGCGTGATTTTTTACAGTTCACTTTCGGCAGGGACCTTGCCAATGGGCTGAATTCTGTTACATCCATGGAATATAGCAACAACAGTTCGCTTAGTAATCATTCAGCATTTACTTTTATCGACAACAAAAACAAGGAATTCCGTCCGAATATTCCTGAAAATTCCACACTTGTTGTCGGACAGCTGGACGACCATCAGTCCCTCATCTTCAGATTGCAGCTTGAATATACGCCCCACAACCGGTACCGCATTGTGGATCACAAAAAGATGTATGCCGGAAGTAAATACCCCACTTTTTCGTTGGGATACAAAAGTGCCCTTTCGTCCTTTTCAGGCAGCGGCTACCGTTTTGATATGCTGCGGCTGGGAATCAGGCAAAAAATTGATTACGGTTTTGATAACCATTTTTCCTACCAGATCAATGCCGGCAAGTTTCTGAATCACAACAAACTCTATTTTGAAGATTTTCAACATTTCAATACGCAATCCACCCGGTATCTTTTCTCTTCCCCTGAAAACAGTTTCAGGTTACTGCCATTTTATCAATATTCTACGGGTAGTCAATATGCCGAAGCACATGCCAATTTACAAATGAACAAATTGATTTTAAAACGATTGCCGATTATTAAAAATAGCTCAATATCTGAAAAAATATTTCTCAATTATCTAACAACCCCGGAGTTGAGAAATTATATGGAAGTGGGTTATGGCTTTACGAACCTCTTCCTTTTCCTTTCCGCTGAGGTAATTGCAGGATTTGAAGATGGCAATTTTAGATCGGCTGGAGTAAAGCTTATACTGAATTTGAAATAGAAGATCCATCAGTTCTAAAAGTCGGCCAATTACCTTTACTTCAATCTATTACAATTTATTTCACTTATTTTTTCTTGTGCTTTAGCGCCTTTCTGATTGCCTCCTCCGCCAGCACCTCCATCACCTTGTATCCCTCCTTGTTGGGATGTACACCATCTTTTGAATACTCAGCTTTCATCCCCTTCCTGTTATCTACGACAGAGGAGAAATAATCGAGGTAATCGAATCCGTTTTTGGCTGCATACGCTTTGAGCCACTTGTTGACTGTAATAATTTTCTCGGCAGGTTCGAGTCCTGGTTTCCACGGGTAATCATATACCGGTAAAATTGAGCAGAGAATCACTTTTATTCCGCTGGCTTTCGCCAATTCGGCCATTGAAGCAAGGTTGTCTTCGATCATTTCGAGGGAGGAAGGTCCGGTATTTCCGGCAATATCATTGGTTCCGCCAAGGATCAGTACCACTTTAGGTTTAAGATTGATGACATCGGCCCTGAAACGTACCAGCATCTGAGGCGTGGTTTGTCCGCTAATTCCCCTGTCAACATAAGATTTCCCTTCAAAGAATTCAGGCGAAATCCTTATCCAACCATCTGTGATAGAATTACCCATAAAGACGACCCGCTCTTCGTTTGCTGCAGGCAATCCAAGTTTCTCGTTTGCTTCCCTGTAGCGTTTGAAGTTTGGCCAGTCATTTTTAATCCATGACAATTGCTCGTTCTCTTTTTGCAATTGTTCGATTGTCTTTACTGGTGCAGTACCTGTTGGTTGAGTGTTTTGTGCTCGCAGAAAAGGAGCAAAACAGACAAAAATCAGGAACATACAAAAGGTCAAATTGAAAGTTGAAGTCTTCATAAATTCTTTTAGCTGATTAACGTGAAAAATAAAATTGGGGTCAATTACATTGCTGGTATGTCAGAATCGGACAAAACTACAAATATTCAGAATATCAAAAAAAACAATCATCTGTCAGATCGGTTTCTTTCCAGTGACTATAATAAAAAAGGTGGGGCATTAGATTTATTTTACAACCTTATGTACAATTTTGATTTTCTTTCTCCTAAATTTGCTTCGGTTCATCATTCTTTTCTTCCACGTTTTGTTTTATTTTTTAAAGGATGACCCGTTTCTGAAGATACTACTTACAACTAAACAGTTTCAAACATAATTAAAGATACAAACATGAAGAAAGTATTGTTTTTTTTAATGGTTGTCCTTGCAGCAATTTCATCGCATGACGCATTTTCGCAGGCTCCAACCCGTCCCGGACCTCAACCTGCCGCTGAAACAGGTGAAAAATTCAGAGTTGGAATGGCAGGTTATACCTTTGCCAAATTCGACCTCGACAAGACCCTTGCCACGATGCAAAAGGTAGATGTACATTATCTCTGTATCAAAGATTTTCACCTGCCGCTCAATAGTACGGATGAGCAGATTGCCGCCTTTCATGCCAAACTGAAAGAAAAAGGGGTGACAGGCTATGCCGTTGGCCCAATCTATATGAAATCAGAGGCAGAGATCGACAAAGCCTTCGAATACGCCAAAAGGGTGGGGGTAAAATTGATCATAGGGGTCCCCAATTATGATCTGTTGCCTTATGTCGACAAAAAAGTGAAAGAGTACGACTTCCATTATGCCATTCACCTGCATGGTCCGGATATCGCTACCTATCCCGATGCCGAAGATGTTTGGAACCATGTAAAAGATCTCGATCCGCGCATTGGTATGTGCCTCGACATTGGTCATGATACCAGGAATGGCAAAGATCCTGTTGCCGACCTGAAAAAATATATTTCACGAGTCTTTGACATCCACATCAAAGACGTAACCGGAAAGACCAAACTTGGCTATTCACTGGAAGTAGGCCGGGGCATCATTGATTTCCCTGCCTTTGTAAAGATGCTTCGTAAAGTGAAGTACGATGGCGTTTGCAGCCTGGAGCATGAGATAAATATGAACGATCCGTTTATGGGCATTGCCGAGGATATCGGTTACTTCAGGGGGGTGATTAGAACTACAAGAAAATAATAACATAAACATTTTAAATCCATCAAATTCATCTTGAAATGACCAAATATACTTTGGGGGTAGATTATGGCACGGACTCAGTTCGTACAGTCCTTGTGGATGCTTCAAACGGGAACGAAATTTCCAGTAGTGTCTTTTATTATCCCAGATGGAAAGCCGGGAAATATTGTGATCCGGCCAACAACAGGTTTCGTCAGCACCCGCTGGATTACCTGGAAGGACTTGAAAAAACCATTGCTGAAGTCATTAAAAAGGCGCCCTCGGGCGTTGTGCAAAATATAGTTGCCCTATCGGTAGATACCACCGGATCGACACCTGTTGCGGTTGATAAATATGGGACTCCATTGGCGCTTCAACCAGCATTTGCAGAGAATCCCAATGCCATGTTTGTCCTTTGGAAAGACCACACTGCCACCGCTGAGGCAGAAGAGATCAACACACTGGCCAGGAGTTGGGGCGGAGTAGATTTTACAAAATTTGAGGGAGGAATCTATTCTTCAGAATGGTTTTGGGCCAAGATTCTTCATGTACTCAGGGAAGATGCGGAGGTAAGTAAAGCCGCATATTCCTGGGTGGAGCACTGCGACTGGATCCCGGCATTACTGACCGGCAACACAGATCCCCTGGAACTGAAAAGGAGCAGATGTGCCGCCGGTCACAAAGCCATGTGGCATGCGGCGTTTGATGGTTTGCCAGCCGAAGAATTTCTCCAAAAACTGGATCATCGGCTTGCAGACTTACGATCAAGGCTTTACAAGGAGACTTTTACCTGTGAGGTCAAAGCCGGCAACCTTAGTTCAGAATGGGCCAAACGTCTGGGGCTCAACGAAAATGTTGCAGTTGGCGTCGGATCATTCGACGCCCATATTGGTGCATTGGGTGGTGAAATTAAGCCATATTTTCTAAGCAAAATCATGGGAACCTCCACCTGCGATATCCTGATCGCACCGTCGGAAGAGGTTGGCCATAAATTTGTGAAAGGCATTTGCGGACAGGTTGACGGTTCTGTCCTACCGGGGATGCTCGGACTCGAAGCCGGTCAGTCGGCTTTTGGCGATGTTTATGCCTGGTTTAAAAACCTGCTGCTTCGGCCTGCCGAACAACTGATCAACCAATCCTCCAAAATGGATGCAAGCGCCAAAGCTGAATTGATAGAGGAGTTGGCTGAAAAGATGATTCCGTGGCTCACGGAAGAGGCCGAAAAAATTCCTATCGGGGAAACCGGCATTGTAGCCCTCGACTGGCTCAATGGCCGCCGCACTCCCGATGCAAATCAACTGCTGAAGGGGGCAATCTTTGGATTGAACCTGGGATCCGATGCGCCGGGAATATTCCGGGCCCTGGTAGAGGCCACCGCTTTCGGTTCCAAAAAAATTATCGATCGTTTTGCAGAAGAAGGTATTCCGATCGAAGGGATCATCGCTTTGGGAGGGGTTGCCAAAAAATCGCCATTTGTGATGCAGGTGGTTGCCGATGTTATCAACAAACCCATCCTGGTTGCAAGAAGCGAACAAGCTTGTGCCCTTGGATCAGCCATGGCGGCGGCGGTGGTGGGCGGACTTTATCCAACCATTACAGATGCCCAAAAGGCAATGGGTAACGGTTTCGAGACCGAATATACACCTATTGAATTCAATGTATTGAAATACAAAAAGTTGTATGATCAATATTCCCGTATGGGTGAACTGGTAGAAATAGAAACCCTGCGAAAAAATTATTAATCAGTAAAAAAAATACGGTAGATGATTTCAAGCAGAAGTTGCTAATTGAAATATTGGGATAGAACTAGTATATTTGAGATCAAAGAAAATCCCCATGAGTAAGATTAGAATCAAAAACTTTGGGCCAATTAAAGAAGGCTGTCTGGAAAACAATGGCTGGATTGATATTAAGAAGGTTACTGTATTCATTGGTAACCAAGGAAGTGGTAAGAGTACGGTTGCCAAGGTAATATCTACATTAACTTGGCTAGAAAAATCGATCAATCGTGGAGATATTAATAAAACGGAACTTTCGATTTATTTGTTTAAAGAATATTTTAAATATCAGGGGATATTTGAATATTTTCATATAGACACGGAGATTGATTATCACGGTGATAAATATTCGATAAAGTTTTATAGCAAAGAAAAACATCTGGATATATATGAATCTGTAAATAATGGTTATACTGTTCCCAAGATAATGTATATCCCGGCTGAAAGAAATACGCTAAGTACGATAAACAATATTTTCAATGTAACAGGAATGCCTGACCATCTGTTTACTTTTGCAGAAGAATTGAAGAAAGCTCAAAAAGAATTGAATGGCCATAGATTAGAATTACCAATTAATAATTATGAGTACGAATATGATGAAGCGACAGATTCATCGTATGTTATCGGTCAGGATCATGAAATTAATTTACTCAAAGCTTCAAGTGGATTACAATCTTTAATACCATTATATCTTGTATCAAGGAATCTTGCCCGATTAATTACTCAGCATGATGAAGTATTAAGAAAAAATATGAATGCGGATTTAAGCATTCGTATGAACGATGAAATAACATCATTAATGCTCCATAGTACGATTTCAGAACAAGAACGGGATTTAAAACTAAAATTCATAAGATCCAAATATCTCGGTAAATGCTTTGTCAATATTGTAGAAGAACCTGAACAAAACTTGTTTCCAACTTCTCAATGGCAAATGCTTCAACAATTGTTGGAATTCAATAATTTGAGTAATTGGAATAAGTTAATAATAACGACTCATAGTCCGTATATTATTAATTATTTATCAATAGCCATCCAAGGTGCCGACTTGGTTGAGAAAATCGAAAGCTCATCCAATTTAACATTACTTTCTGAAAAGCTAAATAAAATAGTTCCTATCGCTGCATTAGTTCCAGTTATCTATACTGTTATTTATCAATTAGATGAAACTAACGGGACAATCACCAGACTCCCTGACCCTGAAGGAATTCCATCAGACAAGAATTACCTCAACCAATCCATCTCAGAAGGAAACAGGCTCTTTGATGCATTACTTGAAATAGAAGAAGAATTATGAGCTTGAATTTTCTTGTAAACAAATGCCGGGAAGCTGAACGTACAGATCTACTTTTTGGTTTATGTGATGACCAGGATGGCAAAAAAGCATATAGCAATACAGACGATCAAACAAAATGGATCGCTACGGTTAAAAACAATAAGGCTTTGGCCTTAGTATTTACGCCTATTGACAACTGTATTATTCAAAAAGATGAATATCCGGGAAGAGGGCGATGCGATGGAATGTTAACTTCAGCGGAACATATCTACTTTGTGGAGTTAAAAGATATAGCTAAAGGATGGATTACAGATACTATTGACCAACTTGAATCAACTATTGAATTTTTCAAGGAGAATCATGATATAAATACATTCCGACATAAAAAAGCATTCGCTTGCAATAAACATAGGCATTTCCAAGCAATTGACAACGAATTCAATCTGGCTTTTTTCAGAAAGCACAGGGTGAGAATTGACATACAGGCTGAAATATTAATTATTTAATGATCAGTTATTTATAGTAAATTTTTACTTAATCAAATTTCATAGGGATTAATATCAATAGTTCAATGACTATACCTTACCTCTTGTATTTTACTAAAATTAAAGAGCACAAAGTTTTTTGAAAATTAGTATCAATCATTAAAAAAAAATTATCTTTACACTCTATTTTAACTTAGTTTAAGTATGAATAGCATACAGAAAAACAAAGAGACAGTAAAGAATATCTTTACGGAGTACCTGGAGAGGAACGGGCATCGCAAAACCCCTGAACGATATGCCATTCTTGACGAGATTTATTCGCGGGATGGCCATTTCGACATTGAGACCCTATATATCTCGATGAAGAATAAAAACTACCGTGTCAGCAGGGCGACCTTGTACAATACCATCGAGATTTTGCTTGATTGCAAATTGGTGGTCAAGCATCAGTTCGGTAAAAACATTGCCCAGTTTGAGAAAACGCTGGCCACCACCCAGCACGATCACCTGATCGATATCCGAACCGGTAAGGTTACAGAATTTCACGATGAGCGCATCCGCGAAATCATTGAAGATGCGTGTGCTCAGAATAATTTCAAATTATCGCACCACTCGCTTTATCTCTACGGAGAATCGGAAGAAACGAAATAAGCAACCAAAAATTTTAAATCATAAAAGCCTCCTTTTCGGGAGGTTTTTTTATTTAAAGAAGAAAGTAATGAACCAACGATTGTGAATTATTCCTTGCTTCAAATCCAAAATTATGCTCATTTCTGCCAAATTTGGCTTAATTTTGCATGTTTTTGTCTAATCAGTAAATAAATAAAAGATGCAAGTTGACGTATTGTTGGGTCTTCAATGGGGAGACGAGGGAAAAGGAAAAGTTGTAGATGTATTGACGCCGCGTTACGATGTGATTACGCGTTTCCAGGGGGGGCCAAATGCAGGCCATACCCTCGAGTTTAACAATATCAAACATGTCCTGCACACCATACCTTCCGGCATCTTTCGGGGCGATAAGATCAATATCATTGGAAATGGCGTCGTCATAGACCCCTCCATCTTCAAAAAGGAGATTCAATCCCTGAAAAATATTGGATTCGACCTTACCAAGACACTTTACATCTCGAAAAAAGCCCACCTGATCCTGCCAACCCACCGATTGCTCGACGCTGCATCCGAGTCTGCAAAAGGCGCCTCCAAAATCGGATCTACACTCAAAGGAATCGGTCCCACCTACCGGGATAAGATTGGCCGCGACGGGCTGCGTATCGGTGATATTCTGAAAAATTTTAAAGAAAAATACGATCAGAGAGTGTCACAGCACATCGAACTGCTGACAAAATTCTACAATTTCGACTACAAACAGGCGCTCAGCGACTACGAAAAAGAGTGGTTCGAAGGCATCGAAGTGATCAAGCAATTTCAACTGATCGACAGCGAGCACTTCATCAACGACCAACTTCTGGCGGGTAAGAGCATCATCGCGGAAGGCGCCCAGGGCACCATGCTCGACATCGATTTCGGCTCCTACCCTTTCGTTACTTCGTCCAATACCATTACGGCAGGCGCCTGTACAGGTCTTGGTATCGCGCCGAACAAAATAGGCAAGGTGTACGGCATCTTCAAAGCCTATTGCACACGGGTTGGAAGCGGCCCCTTCCCTACCGAATTGCTGGATGAAACAGGTGAAACATTGCGCAAAATCGGTAATGAGTACGGATCCACGACCGGCCGTCCGCGACGTTGCGGTTGGCTGGACCTGGTAGCGCTCCGGTATGCCATCATGATCAATGGGGTGACCGACCTGATCATGATGAAAGCGGATGTTATGGATCAATTTGAGACGATCAAAATATGTACCGCTTATTCAATCGAAGGGAAACTGACCAAAAATTTTCCCAATGAAATTGATGAACAAGTAATCCCTGTCTATGAAGAACTTAAAGGCTGGAAGACAGACTTGACAGGAGTTGATCAAACCTCAAAATTCCCCGAAGCGCTTAATCAGTATATCCGTTTCATCGAGGAGTACCTGAAGGTTCCAATCACCATTGTGTCCGTTGGACCTAATCGCTCCCAAACCATAGAGCGATAACATGACTGATCAACCTGTGCACATAAGTGGCTTATATACTGATTTTTATGAGCTTTCGATGGCACAGGGCTATTTTTATGCCGGTAAGCATAAGGAAACAGCCGTATTCGACTATTTTTTCCGTACCAACCCCTTTAAAGGCGGATTTTTGGTATTTGCAGGATTGGCAGATTTTCTGAATCAACTGCAATCCTTTACTTATGAGGCTGAATCAATTGATTATCTGCAGAAACTCGGATTAAAACCTGAATTTCTGGAATACCTGAGCCATTTTCGTTTCAAGGGTAAGATCTTTTCTGTCCGGGAAGGTGAACTGGTTTTTCCCAACGAACCAATCGTACGGGTTGAGGCAAGCCTTCCGGAAGCGCAGCTGATCGAGACTTTACTACTAAACATTCTCAATTTTCAATCGCTGATCGCTACCAAGTCCTTCCGGATGAAGCTGGCAGCCAATGGCAAGAATTTTTCCGATTTCGGATTGCGAAGATCGCACGGATTTGGTGGTTTAATGGCCAGCAGGGCTGCTATTATCGGCGGCGCCTCATCCACATCGAACGCGCAGGCAGGTTTTATGTACGGCCTTCCCGTTTCTGGCACCATGGCCCATAGCTGGGTCCAGGGATTTGAGGATGAACTCACAGCCTTTAGGACCTATGCGAAATTCAATCCAAAAAATTCAATCTTACTGGTCGACACCTACGACACGCTACGCAGTGGACTTCCCAACGCCATTTTGGTGGCCAAAGAGATGGAAGCGGAAGAAGAAAAGCTAGCGGGAATCCGGCTGGATAGCGGCGACCTTGCCTACCTCAGCAAAAAGGCAAGAAAAATGTTGGACAAAGAGGGATTAAACTATGTCAGAATATTGGTTTCCAACCAGCTGAACGAATGGGTCATCAGTAGCCTGGAAGACCAAGGCGCCCCCATTGACGGGTTTGGGATTGGCACAGAGCTGGTAACCGGAAAACCCGATGCCTCGCTCGACGGCGTTTACAAATTGTGCGAAAGCGCCGGAAATCCTAGCATGAAAATTTCCGAAAACATCGAGAAAAATACCCTACCGGGGAAGAAAATGCTTTGGAGATTTTATGATGAAGAGGGGAATATCTATCTGGATGGTATATTCCTGGACAACGAATTGCCTGAGAATTGTGATTGGCTTTATCATCCCGTGCAACCGGACAAAAAGACAGCGATTGCATACCTGAAAAAAGAACAATTGCTGCAACCTGTCTATGAAAACGGTATCCTGGTCCGTCCACTACCTACCCCGTCTGAATGCCATCAATACCTTACCCAAAGGGCGGAACTACTTCCAGAGGAACACAAGCGTTTTGTGATGCCTCATATTTTTAAGGTAGGGGTATCTGCGGGATTGCTTGAATTGCGCAAAGAGGTGATGCAGAAGTACAGGAAAAGCTATGAAGGTTGAGTCAAGGCCCGAATCCATTACCAGATAAAAGTACCTACCGCCCCTTTCCACAATTCCACTCCAATCGTCTTACCCTTGCTTGCAATGTTGAATTTCTTCAATTCCTTCGATTCATTGAGCACGATCAATACAATCTTTCCGCTTTCTGTTTTGAATGCTACATTCGGCAAATTCTCTACCACATTTGAAGCAATCCTGATGGATCCGGGCCTGACAAACTTGGCGGCATGGGCCAATATATAATAAGCCGGATTCCGGGTTACCTGGTCCCCGTTGAGAGTGACAGTACCAAGGCACCTATCGCAACCACCATCGGTATGGGGATGGCAATCCGGATCTGAAGCCATGTTCCATTCCAGCACATTTTTGCACCAGTTCCGGCTGGCGCCAATGATCAGCGTTTTGGTATGCCAGGCAAGGTCGCCCGGAAAGTTGGCCGGCGACCCGATCCACTGTTCGGTGAAATAGAGATTCTTGCCGGGAAATTCCTTGTGCACTTCTGAAAGCGCATCAATTGTTCCTTCATACAGGTGAAAAGCCGAGCCGTCAACATATTTGGCTGCTTCCGGATCACGCAGAATGGTTAACGGGTAGATGGGTTTATTGGCGTTGTGATCATAAACGATGATTTTTGTCTTCAGTCCCGCGGCATGAAAAGCGGGTCCCAGGTTCTGCCTGACAAATAGCGCCTGGTCCTCAGCGGTCATGTACATGCTCGGATTGTTCCCCGGATGCAGCGGTTCATTCTGGATCGTAATGGCATCGATAGGAATTCCCTCCTTTCGCATCTCCTGAATATAACGCACAAAATAATTGGCATAAACCTGGAAACACTCTTTACGCAGGCTTCCCCCCTTGAAATTGTTGTTGGTCTTCATCCAGGTAGGCGCCGACCATGGGGAACCAAGTATCTTAATAGAGGGATTGATTTTTAATATCTCTTTCAAAACCGGAATCAAATCTTTTCGATTCGGTTCAAGTGAAAATTTCTTAAGATCCATATCCGACTGCCCTTCAGCAAGATCATTGTAAGAGTAAGGACGTTCACTCAAATCGGATGCACCTATCGAAATGCGCAAATAGCTGATTCCAATATTGTTTTTATCCCAGGCAAAAAGTTCTTTCAACAATGCGCCCCTGGCCGTCGCGCTCATCCTGGTAAGCAACATGGCGCTACCATCGGTCAGGCAATTCCCAAATCCATCCATGGTCTGGAACTGTTGACCGGCATCGACCTCAATAACCGTTTGACCGCCGGATGCAGGGCCAAACAAAACGTGATTCGGCTGTTTTTGAAAATAGATACCTGCAGTTGGATCGGTAAGCCAAAATTGCACCTCATTTGGATTATGAACCTTCGAATCCTTCCTGATCCTTGCGTCTGCCCCGGTCGAGAAATAGAGCATCAGGAGTAAAGCCGGGACCCATTGAAATTTCTTCATGGCAATATCATTGTTTTTGGTACATCCTTACGTAGTCCACCACCATTGTCCGTGGAAAAATCGTATTGTCAATTCCCTTTTTGCCACCCCAGTTGCCACCAACGGCAACATTCAGCAACAGGTGGAATTTTTGATCAAACGGCCAGGCTTTAAAACCTGTGCCCTCATTTTTAAAGGTAAAATAGAGCTGATCGTCCACAAACACTCTGTATTCAGAGGCTTCCCATTCAAGGGCATAAACATGGAAATTTGTATAACAGTCAGGGATGGTTAAATTGTTGTTTTTCTGGGTACCCTGAACATGGTTGTATGACTTGGTATGGGCTGAAGCAACAATCACAAATGGATCGTAGCCCACATTCTCCATGATGTCAATTTCGCCTGAAGCAGGCCATCCACCGTATTTCCAGTCTGTTGACAACATCCAGATCGCCGGCCACATGCCCTTTCCATCCGGCAATTTCGCTCTGACCTCCAGTCTGCCGTAGAGCCAGTCACCCTTGGAGGCAGTTCTTAACCTTGCAGAGGTATATTTTTTACTCTGATAATCTTCTTTCAATGCGATAATATTGAGGCAACCATCCTTTACCTCAGCATTTTGAATTCGGTCTTTGGTATAGAACTGGGCCTCGTTGTTGCCCCAACCGGATGCATTTCCATCCACATCGAAGCTCCATTTTTTAGCATCCGGCAGACCAGAGTAATCAAATTCATCGCTCCATACCAGTTTATACTTCGAGTCAGGTGGTACTTTAACGAATTTTGATTCTGCATGTGAACTCCCGTTTATAAGAAAAATGAGAAACAGCAGATTAATTAAGCGCGTGGTCATGAAAGAAATATTTAAGTTGTTAACAATTCAAATCCCTTTGTGACACCTTTGTGCTTTCCTTTGTGTCCATCGTGGTGAAATTTAAAAATTTAAACACAAAGGCCACAAAGGAAAACACAAAGGTCACAAAATAAGTTTATTCAATGGATGGTGAACTCTCCATGCAGACCTTCTGCCGAATTGGGCCCGATCCAAACGTCAAACTCACCTGGTTCAATCACATTGGCCTTGCCATTGAAAAATGAGAGATCCTTTGCCTGCAGATTAAAGACAACCTCAACATTTTCCCCCTGCTTGATGTTGATTCTTTTGTATCCTTTCAACTCTTTGACCGGGCGGGTTATTGATCCGACCCTGTCGCGAATGTAAAACTGGACGATTTCATCGGCATCCATGTCACCCGAATTGGCTACAATGGCCTTAACTTCAATGGATCCAGAGGTGGACATCGACATGGATGACAACCTTAAATCTGAATAGTTAAAGGTGGTATAGCTCAACCCAAATCCAAACGGAAGAAGTGGAGTAAAACCATAATCGAGCTGGAATGATTTGTATCCGAGCGAAGTCTGGGGATTGACTACCGGAATGCTGTCCATAGGCATCCAGTTCTTGGCCGAAGCCGGTCGGCCGGTATTGTTGTGGTAGTAATAAAATGGAATCTGTCCGGATCCTTTCACAAAAGTTACCGGCAATTTCCCGGAGGGTGATTCTTTGCCAAAGATGAGGTCTACCAGGGCAGGTCCGGCCATGGTGCCACCATGCCATCCATACAAAACAGCATCGGCCTTTGCCAGCACGTTCCCAATCGCCAGGGGCCTACCGGCCATAATCACAACAATCAGCGGTTTCCCAGAGCTTGCTAATGCATCGATCAGCTCGTCCTGAGCACCGGGCAGGTTAATTTCGCCACGGCACTGTCCTTCGCCTGACAAGATCCACTCTTCACCACCAAAATAGACGATCGCATCAGATTGCTTTGCCAATGCAACTGCTTTGGCAAACTCGCTTTTGTTTTTGTCGCGACTGTATTGCAATCCTTTGATATAGTTTATTTTATCAGGTTCCAGCTGTGCTTTAAAGGCAGTCAACGGGGTAACGGAGTTTTCAGCTTTCCCATCGAAAACCCAGGTTCCCAGTTGGTCGCGCGGCGAATCGGCAAGAGGGCCTATGATGGCTACTGAATGAATTTTAGGTGAAAGTGGCAGGGTTTTGTTTTTGTTTTTAAGCAAAACCGCGCTTTCCATGGCTGCAATCCTCGCTTGATCCAGAAACTCGGGATTCAAAACCTGCTTTTGGGCCTCAGGATTGGTGTATGGGTTTTCGAACAAACCAAGTTTAAACTTAACCCTCAAAATATTTCTCACTGCATCATCTAGCAGTTTCTGGTCGATCTTACCCTCTGTGAGGAGCGTCTTTAAGTTTCCAGCATAGGTAAGGCTGGACATCTCCATATCCACACCTCCTTTTAACGCCTTGAGGGCAGCATCTTTCTCATTGGCACAAAATCCATGTGAGATCATCTCCGAAACAGAGGACCAGTCGCTCACTACCATTCCCTGAAACTCCCATTCATTACGCAATATCTGCCTCAATATGAATTCATTGCCTGTGGCCGGAACTCCGTTCAAATCGTTAAATCCGGACATAAAGGTGAGTGCGCCGGCATCTTTTGCGGCCTTGAAGGGTTTCAGTACCACGTTTCTCAAGACCGGTTCAGAAATATAGGTGGTATTGTAGTCGCGGCCCCCTTCAGAAAAGCCATATCCGGCAAAATGTTTTGCACAAGCCGCAACGGCTGTTGGGTCGGTCAGATTATCCCCCTGTATTCCCTCAACCATTGCTTTCGACAAAGTGGAAGCCAGGTAGGGATCTTCCCCACATCCCTCGGCGATCCTGCCCCATCTGGGGTCCCAGGTAATGTCGATCATCGGGGCGAAGGTCCATTTAATTCCCTGTGAAGAACATTCGATGGCCGAAATGCGAAATGCCTTTTTAACCATATCAGGATTCCAGGATGCAGCCATCCCAAGTGGAATCGGAAAAATGGTCCTGTAACCATGAATAACATCCCTTCCGATCAGCAAAGGAATGCCAAGCCTGCTCTCCTCAACGGCAATTTTCTGGATTTCATTAACTTTCTCGACACCCCACAAGTTCAGGATAGATCCGTATCGTCCATCCCTGACCGATTTTTTCAATTGTTCATCACCGCCTGCAAAACCAGGATCGACCTGTGTCATTTGACCGATTTTATCGTCTAACGTCATTTTTGCAAGAAGTTGCTCCACCCTTTCTTCTATTTTATCACTCTTTTTTTCGGAATGGGTGCAAGAGACTGCCATCGCTGCAATGAAAATCAGACTCATTAAAACCGATAATTTATATGAACTCATTGTATTTGAATTTTAAATAATTATTCAATTTGGGTTGTTCTAAATAAAGTTTCACCAACTAAATGTTCCTACCGCCCCACCGGCAAGTGAAGTAGTTGTAATCAAATCATTAAACTGAATATTAAAGGTTTGGGATGTACTGCTCTCGTTGAGAACAATCAAAACCTTTTTCCCTGCTGGGGTTTTGAATGCCACATCCGACAAACTGCCAACATTGTTGGAGGCAATACGAACCGATCCGGTTTTAACAAATTTTGATGCATGACCAATGATGTAATAACCAACGTTTCTGTTCACCGTTGTTCCAATGGTAACTGCACCCAAACAGGTAGAACATCCACCGGCTGTATGCGGGTAATAATTTGGGTCTGAGGCAAGGTTCCATTCTATCACATTCTTGCTCCAATTACGAGGCGCCCCGATGATAAGGTTCTTTACATGCCATTTAAGGTCACCCGCAAAATTGCTGGGGCCTCCAACCCATTGCTCCGTGAAATAGACGTTCTTATCCGGATAGGCATTGTGAACTTGCGTCAGGGCGCTTATATCACCGGCATACAAATGGAAAGCAGAACCATCAACATATTTTTTTGCATTTGCATCATTGAGAATAGTCAACGGATAGGAGGGTACATCACAATTGTGGTCGTAAACAATGATTTTTGTGGTAATCCCTGCGGCCTGAAAGGCAGGTCCCAAATTTGTTTTAACAAACTCAGTCTGCTCAATGGCAGTCATCACCATGCTTGGATTGTTGTTTGGATTGAGTGGTTCATTTTGGGGCGTAATGGCATCAATCTTAATGCCTTCAGCCTCCATTGCCTTGATGTATTTGACCAAATAATTGGCATATACGCTGTAGTTCCCGGGTTTCAAACTACCTCCGACCGTGCTTTGGTTGGATTTCATCCAGGCAGGGGCAGACCAGGGAGAGCCTAAAATTTTAATTCCGGGATTTAATGCAACTATTGATTTGAGTACTGGGATCAGGTTGATTTTGTCCGGCTCAATACTGAAATTTTGTAACTGAGGATCTGTCTGATTGGCCGACATATCGTCGTATGAAAATACCTTTGCGTCAAGATCTGAAGCCCCTATACTGACTCTCAAATAGTTAATTCCAATAAAAGTACTATCTGAGGTAAAAAGCTCTTTCAACAGTGAGGACTTTTCGGCAGAAGGCAACAAATTGATCAGATAGGCGCTGCCACCGGTCAATGCGAACCCAAATCCGTCCATCGTTTGAAAGGTTTGTGTTGTATCAACCACAATTGAAGGATTATAGTTGGACGAACTGCTAAAATTCAAGGCAATATTTTGCTTCTTCAGATAGATCATTTGATCGGGATTTGTTAGCCAAAACTGCACATCACTTTTGACTGTTCCACCCGGATCAATAACGGGAGGCACAACAGGTGGTGGCACTATCTCTTTTTTACCTTTATCACAGCTGACAAAAACGATGACCATGAGAATAATCATCAGCCAATGATAGATTCGGTAAAAAGTATAGGATGGCATAATCAATAATTATTTGCAAACATTAAATTTGAGGTACTCATGATAAACCAGTGTTCCGTCTATTATTGAAAAACCCTGACGTAATCCACAAACATTCTTTGTGGAAAAGGTGTTGTTGAATCAGGTGGACCTGGCCAATCACCACCGACAGCCACATTGAAAATAAAAAACTGCTCGGCATTGAAGGGATATGTTGCCCCTACATCAGTGGCGCTAACC
>Ga0265297_10003225_pt1 | contig 30102 bp, 26 predicted proteins | sample Munlanlwell13791_FD_192502 | JGI IMG/M metagenome (GOLD analysis project Ga0265297, IMG submission 192502) | Leachate microbial communities from a municipal landfill in Southern Ontario, Canada - Leachate well 137-91 | ecosystem: Engineered > Solid waste > Landfill > Unclassified | place...
TAGAGAAATATATAAAGGGAAGAGAGCTTACGGTCGGCATCCTGGATGGGAAGGTCCTGCCGGTAATCGAGATTATCCCCAAGCCGAGGTTCTTTGACTACCATGCAAAATATCATGCCGGTATGACAGAGTACGTTGTGCCCGCCAAACTGGACGGGTTTATCAGCAGCAGGGTCCAGGAAGCGGCTTTAGCAGCGCATAGACTGTTAGGGTGTTTTGGGTGTTCCAGGGTTGACATTATCCTGGATAGTGATAATATACCAGTTATTTTAGAGGTGAATACCATACCGGGCTTTACTGCTACCAGCCTTCTGCCTAAGGCTGCAAGGGTCGCGGGAATAGATTTTGGCGCGCTTTGCGTAAAGCTCCTGGAGTCGGCGTATGAAAAAAACAGGGTTTCGGATACCGCTTAAACTGATATTGCTGCTGGTGTTTTTGGCTGTTGCCTATCTTGGGCTGGCAGCTTTATTGAGTGGTCTAAAGAACTTGGATTATTTTAAGGTAAAGGAGGTTGTTGTTTCTTCCGCGGGAGAGGCATCGGATTTCGCTTATTTTAAAGGCCGCGGCATATTCGATATTGACCTACGCAGCGAGGCCGGGCGTATCTGGCAATTGTATCCCGGCTATAAAAGAGTAATGGTTATCAGGGTTCTTCCTAACCGCCTCTTTGTAAAATTCGTTAAACGCCAGCCCCTTGCCTATGTTAAGCTCTACCGTTATTTCTGCGTTGACGAAGAACTGGTGCTCCTGGATATGCCTGCCAGCTTAGAAGACAGCAATCTCCCGGTAATCCTGGGGCTTGATACCAGGATTTTCGGACCTAAGGTAGGCAGGAGGTATAATGTGCCGGAGCTCGCATTGGCAGTTGGAATCATAAATGAAATCCAGAGGAACCACCTTAACCGTTATATAAAGGTAAAAACTATCAATGTCGCCAGCGCAGCCAACGCCGTTTTTATTACCGACAGCGGCATCGAGGTAAGGGTGGGCCAGGAAAACATAAAGACCAGGATCGGCATCCTGCGCGATATCCTAAGCCACAGCAGAAATGAGCTCGCCAACATGAAGTATATAGACCTGAGGTTTAAAGACCCCGTGATAAAACCCAAAGAAGATGTTAAGAGATAATTATATCTGTGCCCTGGATATCAGTTCCAGCAAGATTGCCGCCGTAGTAGCCAGGATCAGCAAGAGGCGGATAAGCGAGTTGTTTTTTGAGGTCGGCCCTTCCAAGGGCGTCAAAAAAGGCGTAGTGGCCGACACGATTGGACTGGTAAGTTCTGTTTCGGCGGTGCTCAAGAGCCTCAAGGCATCGTCTGGCATTAATATCAAGACATTAAACGTTAATATCTCCGGAGAGGATATTTCCACCCGCCACAGCCGCGCCATTATCCCTCTTGTGGAAAGAGGCAATAAGGTTATTACGCCTTCCGATGTCTCCAGGGTCAACGAGCAGGCGCGTATCCTGGGTTCCAGCCTCCAGGAGGAAATAATACACTCCCTGCCTTACAGCTATGCCATCGATTCCAAGGCAAATATAGTCAATCCCGTAGGCCTCTACAGCCATCGTCTCGAGGTGGACCTTTACCTTATCTTTGCGAAGCTCTCGGGCGTACAGAGCCTCGCCCGCGCCGTCAATCAGTGCGGTTTTGATATCGGGGATATTTTTTTCTCAGGGCTTGCCACCAGCATCGCCGTATTCGATAATAACCCGCGCGAAGGAGTAGAGGTGCTTTGCGATATCGGAAGCGATACCACCGACATGCTTGTTTTTCGCAACGGCCGGCTTTCGGACGTTGACGTTATCTATTGCGGCGGAGACGACATTACCGTTAAGGTTTCGGATGAATTGAAGATCCCGTTTGAGTTAGCCGAAGAGGTGAAACGCTCGCACGCGTTTATGGGGGAGTACAGCCATCTTGCCGAGGACAAGGAGATATTGGTCAAGAAACAGGATATCTACAAACCCATTCCGGAAAAGAAGGTGATAGAGATTGCCGCCCGGGAAGGCAGGCGCCTTTGCGATGCCATCAAGGATAAGCTGGAGAGGATGGTTCCTTCCCAGAGGGTAATCAGTTTCATCTGCGTCGGCAGGACCGTAATGCTCGATGGTTTTCTGGAATCGCTGGAAAATGCCCTTGGCATCGCGGTGAGGCTCGGCCGTATCCGGAACCCCGAGATCGCCGGCCTGGTTAACCGCTATGATTCTCTTTCCGGCCAGCGCTACCTGACCTATCTGACCAGCCTCGGTCTTATCTGTCAATCCCTGCATTGCGAGCAGGCGCATACCTTATATGCCATCGATTCTCCGCACAATATCATTAGCCGGGCTTTTTGTAAGATCCAAGAGATCTATCAGGAATACTTCTGAAGACGCAGCCTTGATTTTGCGGATTTATTATCTATGCCTGCTGGGATTTTTTTTGCCGCCTGCTTCGGGGGCGTTCGTTCCGTAAAGGCTATCGCAGGCCAGACATACCTGTGCTTGCTGTAATCCCCTGCCTGCCGGCAGGCCCGCAGACCTTTGGCAGAATTTTCTAATGCAGGCTCCGGCAAGGTCCGTAAAATCTTCATGCATTGTTTCATCAGGTTCAGGTTTGCCCCTTATTCCTTGATGCATCTGCATGTCGGATGCCTCTATTCCTATTGACCTTGTTGTTTTATCGGATATAATATATTAATTCAGGCATGGTCAAGCAGAATTTATTTCATGTAAGGCAGCGTATCTTAAGCGCCTGCGCCAGGGTGGGGCGTGACCCCGCCGGAGTCACGCTGGTAGCGGTAACCAAGAACCGCACCGTAAAAGAGATAGAGGAAGCGTTTAAGGCCGGCATAACCGATATCGGGGAAAACAGGGTGCAGGAGGCGTTTCTGAAGCACCGGCAATTCCTTGAAGGAGGAGGCGATGCCACTGCGGTTTTCCGGGATATCAAGTGGCACCTTATCGGGCACCTACAGACCAATAAGGTTAGAGAGGCAGTTGCGATTTTCGACCTCATACATTCCGTAGACAGCCTCCGCTTAGCCTGGAAGATTAATAAGGAGGCAGGCAGGATTAATAAGATTCAGAAGATATTGTTGGAGGTCAACGCCTCGGGAGAAGCAAGCAAGTATGGTTTTGCGCCCCGGGATTTAAACATTTCAATCAAAGGCCTTTCTGGATTAAACAACTTAAGGGTTTGCGGCCTGATGACAGTTGCGCCGATAACGGATAGCCCGGAGCATTCCAGGGTTTATTTCAAGGCCCTGAAGGAACTTCGGGATAACATTGATGCCTTAGGCCTGACGGGCTGCCGTCCGGGGATTTTATCCATGGGCATGACCGGTGATTTTGAAGTGGCAATCGAGGAGGGGGCGGGCATGATACGATTAGGCCGGGCAATATTCGAGGGGCAAAATGCAGGATAAAATAGGGATTATCGGTTTCGGAAGCATGGGTTCGGCTATGGCGGAACAGCTGAAGTCGCGCTGCCAGGTTTACGTTTTTGATAAGGACAGGAACAGGACCCTGGCGGCCCATGGCGTTGTCGTTGCGGAGAGCCTGGCAGGGGCGGCAGAGAAGTCCGCTGTGCTGGTATTGGCAGTCAAGCCGCAGGATATCGACGGGGTCTTAAAGCCTTTGCGCGAGCACTGCAAGGGCAAATTGATTATCTCCATCGCTGCAGGCATCAGCACCAGGCATCTTGAGAGGATGCTGGGTGAGGTTAGGGTAGTCAGGGCAATGCCCAATATCGGAGTTAGGATTGCAGAGTCCGTGACCTGTCTGAGCAAAGGCGCTTTTGCCGATGAGGAAGACCTGGAATCAGCGCAGGAACTTTTCTATTACCTGGGAGCCACCCGCATTATAGAAGAGAATATGATGAATGCCGCTACTGCCATCTCAGGCAGCGGACCGGCATACCTTTTTTATTTCCTGGAAGACAACCAGATGGATCACGCCAATGTCCCGGAGCATGCCCGCCATGACATGATTAAGCGCCTGGCGCAGGCAGCCGAGGGGCTGGGTTTTAGCCACGATGACGCCATGTTTCTGTCAGTAAATACCGTAAATACGAGCTTGAGTCTCATTAAGAAGACGCGCCTTGGCCCTGCGGAATTGCGCCTTCAGGTTACCTCCAAGGGTGGAACTACCGAAGCGGCGCTTGTGATATTGCGCCAGTCGGGATCCTGGAGCGATGCCGCCAGGGCGGCGTTTAAGCGTGCCGAAGAATTAGCGCGGAGGGATTGATGGTGGAACGCATCGGGATTATCGGAGGCAGCGGTTTATACCAGATTGACGGAGTAAAAGTCAAAAAGAAATTTTATCTAAAGACCCCTTTCGGCCGTCCTTCCGGACAGTTCGTGCTCGGCTATCTTGAAGGCAAGGAGGTAGTTTTCCTTCCGCGCCACGACGTGGGGCACCGCATTTCTCCCAGCCACATCAATTACCGTGCTAATATCTATGCTATGAAGAAGCTGGGGGTAGGCCGCATTATCTCTCTGGCCGCCTGCGGAAGCCTTAAGGAAGAGATAAGGCCGATGGATTTTGTAGTGGCGGATCAGTTTGTAGACCGCACCAATCATGCCAGGGATATGAGTTTTTTTGAGGAAGGCATTGTCGCGCATATTGAATTTTCACATCCGGTCTGTGAGGAATTAAGGGGTATCTTGTGCCGCTCTGCCAAAGAGGTTACAAACCGGGTGCATAACGGAGGCACCTATATCAACATGGAAGGGCCGGCCTTTTCAACCCTGGCGGAATCCGCGCTCTACCGCAGCTGGAACATGGATATTATCGGCATGACAAATTTTGCCGAAGCCAAGCTCGCGCGCGAGGCCGAGATGTGTTATGCCACCGTTGCTGCAGTGACCGATTATGATTGCTGGCATCCTTCTCACGATGCCGTCAGCATAGAGATGGTAACCCGCAACCTTTCCAGTAATATCGATAATTCTAAAAAGATACTATCAAGAGTTATCAGGGCAATACCCGGCGAGAGAGGGTGCTCCTGCGGTTCTGCATTAGAGCACGCAATCATCACCGACCGTCGGTATATACCGCGGCGCATTAAAAAGAAGCTTAGTATCATTATTGGTAAATATGTCAAATAGCACGGACTATAAGAATACCCTGAATCTTCCCAGGACCGCCTTTCCCATGAAAGGCGACCTGCCTAAGCGGGAGCCTTCAATCCTGAAAACCTGGCAGGAGGGCGATATCTACGGAGCTATCTGTAAAAAGGGCAATTCCGCCAATAGGAAGTATATTCTTCACGACGGGCCGCCATATGCCAACGGCAACATACACATCGGCCACGCCCTCAATAAGACCTTAAAGGATATCATCGTAAAGTACAAGGCCATGCAGGGTTTTTATGCGCCTTACGTGCCGGGGTGGGACTGCCACGGCTTACCGGTGGAGCACCAGCTTTTCAAGGAGCTCAAGATTAATAAATACCAGATTGACCAGCTTGAATTCCGCAAGAAGGCTTATCAGTACGCCTCAAGGTACGTTGAAATCCAGGAAGGAGAGTTTAAGCGCTTAGGCGTTTTTGGGGACTGGGATAATCCGTATCTTACCTTGAGCCGGGAGTATGAAGAGAGTATTGTGCGTTCATTTGCGGAATTGGTAAAGGCCGGGTATGTCTACCGCGGTCTTAAACCGGTGAATTGGTGCTACAGGTGCGAAACCGCGCTTGCCGAGGCAGAGGTAGAATACGAAGACCATGATTCCCCTTCGATATTCGTTAAGTTCGGGATTAAACCGGGAGGGGATTTCGGACCTGAGAGCAGTTTGGTGATTTGGACCACTACCCCCTGGACGTTGATCGCCAATGTGGCAGTGGCAGTGCATCCGGATTTTGCCTACTCGTATATCAAGACCCCCAAGGGCAATCTGGTTATAGCAAATGTAAGGCTGGCTATCTTAAGCCAGGCGGGGATTGATAAATACGAGGTCCTCCGGGAATTAAAAGGCAGGGAGCTTGAGGGTCTGATCTACGAGCATCCCTTTGGCCTGCGCGAGGGCAGGGTGGTGCTGGCCGATTACGTTTCCGCAGAGGAAGGCAGCGGGTTGGTGCATACCGCTCCCGGCCACGGCGCCGAAGATTACCTTACCGGAATGAAATATAAACTTCCAACCCTGATGCCGGTTGATTCAAAGGGAAACTTTGACGACTCGGCCGGGGAATTCCGCGGGCTTAACGTATATGACGCCAATAAAAAGATTATCGATAAGCTTGAGAGCTTGGGCGCCTTGCTTTTGGCTGCTAGGCTACGGCATTCCTATCCGCACTGCTGGCGCTGCAAGAGCCCGGTAATCTTCAGGGCTACCAATCAGTGGTTCCTTGACATTGACCATAAGCAGGAGGGCGCAGGCATTCCATTGCGCCGGCAGCTTCTGGATGCGATAGGCAATGATGTCGAGTGGATACCTTCCGCAGGCAGGGAGCGCATCTCGGCAATGGTGGAGTCCAGGCCGGACTGGTGCCTCTCAAGGCAGCGTTATTGGGGCGTGCCTATCCCGGCTTTAATCTGCAACAAATGCAAAAAAGAAACCCTCCAGCCGGAGGTAATCGAGAGGTTTGCGGCATTAGTAGCCAAGGAGGGTTCGGACAGCTGGTTCAGCCGCGAAGTAACTGATTTTATCCCCGAAGGGTTCGCCTGTAGCTGCGGTGGTAACAGCTTTTCCAAGGGTACGGATATCCTGGATGTCTGGTTTGATTCCGGGGTAAGTGCCGAGGCAGTATTGAAAAAAAGAAAAGAGCTTTCTTACCCGGCCGACCTATACCTGGAAGGCTCAGACCAGCACCGGGGATGGTTCCAGTCTTCATTGATATCGGCGATGTGCATTAACGGCAGGCCGCCTTTTCGCACCGTCCTGACCCACGGCCATGTGGTGGACGGCGAAGGGCGTAAGATGTCCAAGTCGCTCGGCAATGTTATCTCCCCGCAGGACATCATCAAGGATTATGGTGCAGATATCGTGCGCCTGTGGGTGGCTGCCAGCGATTACAATGAAGATATCCGTATCTCAAAGGAGATGCTGGCGCGTTTATCCGAGTCCTACCGCAAGATACGCAATACCGTAAGGTTTATTTTAAGCAATCTTTATGATTTTGAGCCTGAGAATGATGAGGTAAGTTACGGTGATTTAAAGGCCATAGATAAGTGGATATTGAAAGAGTCTGAGGCGGCGTTGGAGCAGATAAACGTCTCTTACGATTCATTTAAATTTTATAAAGCCTATAAATCAATCTATGACTTTTGCAATGAGCAACTCTCGATGTATTATCTGGATATGATAAAAGGACGGCTTTACACCTATGGCGCAAGGTCTCCGCAAAGACGTTCTGCCCAGACCGCCATCTTCAGGGTCTTGAATATCCTGGTAAGGGTCATGGCGCCCGTTCTTTCTTTTACCGCGGAAGAGGTCTGGCAGAATATGCCCAAGGATAAAGCTTCGAAGGCAGCGCCCAGCGTGCACCTCTCTGATTGGCCAGAGCCTAACGTTGAAATAACCCGGGACGACGCCCCTCTGCGCCTCGGGGAGGTCGTGCTGCGCATACCACTCGTCGCCAAAGTTCTTGAGGAGCTGCGCGGAAAGGGTCAGATAGGAAGTTCCTTTGATGCCAGAATAAATATATTGACAAATGACCCCAAACGTTATACATTCTTATCCAGTCTTAAGGACGAACTCTGCGAGATTTTTAAGGTTTCGCAGGTAGAGATAACAAAAAAAGACAAAACTGGCGAGGTTATCAGGATTGAGGCCGCCAAGGCCGAGGGAGCGAAATGCGTGCGCTGCTGGAATTATTCCTCCAGCGTCGGGAAAGACAAGGATCATCCCTTAATATGCGAAAGGTGCCTATCGGCCATAGGAGGAAAATAAATTGAAGAAGAAATTCAATAAGAAGGAACTGGCGGAGTTCAGAAAGATAATACTGAAGAAAAAAGAGGATATCCTTGATGAGATTAAGAGTATTTCCGAGGACGTGTTGAAGAAGTCTCAGAAAGACGCCTCGGGAGACATCTCCGGTTATAGCTATCACATGGCCGACGTCGCCACCGATAACTACGACCGGGAGTTCTCGCTGGGGCTGGCCTCAAACGAAAGGGAATCCCTTTATGTTTTAGACGATGCCCTGAAAAGAATTGATGAAGGCACCTACGGAATCTGCGAAGTCTGCAAGCAGCCGATTTCAAAGACGCGCCTAAAGGCCCTCCCTCAGGCTTCGCTCTGCGTAAAGTGCCAGGAGAAAAAGGAGAAGAAATAGCGCATAGGATATTTTGCGATGGCCCTGATTATTGCGGCATCCGTGCTTTTCCTGGATCAGCTCACGAAGTCCCTCGTCACCAAATACCTCTCTTTTAATCAAAGCCTTCCACTTATCGACGGCGTACTGTATCTTTCCCTGGTGCACAACCGCGGCGCAGCCTTCGGGATGCTCAAGGGGCTGAATATTTTTTTCATCTTTATGGCGCTGGCGGCGATAACGTTAATCTACCTTAATTTAAGGAGACTCGGCTGGCGCAGGGTTACCATTCCGGTAGCGGCCTTGAGCCTTATTCTGGCAGGGGCATTGGGCAACCTGATAGACCGCCTTGCCTTCGGGTATGTCATTGATTTCATAGACCTGCGCGTCTGGCCGGTATTCAACGTTGCGGACAGCGCCATTACCATCGGCGCGCTATTGTGGGCGTTTTCTATTATCAAGACAAGAAAATAATATCATTAGGGCGGACGGACAAATTTAAAAGTTTACTCCCGGCGAAGCCGTAATGTGTTATAATAGAGCCTTACGATGCATCCCATAATCTGTAAGATAGGTTTTTTAAATATTTATTCATACGGCCTGGCTTTGGCGGTCGCATTTATGCTGGGTTCATTCTTGGCCAGCCGCCAGGCAGCCAGGATCCATGCCGCCCCGGAGACGGTATTCAACCTTTGTTTCTTGGTTTTTGTCGCGGGCATCATCGGAGCGCGATTATTCTACGTCAGCTACCATCTTTTTTATTATCTTAGGAACCCCCTGGAGATTATCATGTTGCAACAGGGGGGTCTTTCCTGGTTTGGGGGTTTGATCCTGGGTACCGCTTGCGGGTTCTTCTATTTAAAGAAGAATAAGCTTCCTGCCGGAAAGACGATAGACCTGCTTGCCCCGTATCTTGCCCTGGCCCAGGCCATCGGCAGGATAGGCTGTTTCCTTAACGGCTGCTGTTATGGAAGGGCTTCGCGCTTCGGGATTTATTTCCCGGTGCACGACGCCGTCCTCATTCCCACCCAGCTTTATTCGTCGCTTCTGTTGTTGTTTATTTTTATAGTGCTGAGGGTCATGCGCGAAAGCCCTCATCGCGACGGACAGATATTCTTATCCTACCTTTTATTTTACTGCACCAGCAGGTTCTTTATCGAGTTCTTCAGGGCCGATAACCCGGCGTTATTCTGGGGGTTGACCATCTTCCACCTGATGAGCATTGCAGGGATTATCGTTGCCGTCACAGGGTTCATTCTTCTAATAAGGCCCCGCCGTAAATAAAAATGCAGGAATATACCGTCAAGGCAGATTTAGAGCAGGCAGGCAGACGCCTGGACGCATTTCTTGCGGATTATTTCAAGACCATCAAATCGGGATACTCGCGGAATTTTATCCAGAACCTTATCCGCCAGGGCGACGTTAGCCTGGGGGGCGTGTCGTTGAAGCCCCACTATAAGGTTAAAGGCGGCGACGAATTCCGTGTAACGGTAACCGAAAGAAAGGCTAAGAGTTTACAGCCGCGGGATATTGCGCTGGATGTGATTTACGAGGATGATGAGCTGGCGGTAATAAATAAGCCCTGCGGTATGGTGGTGCATCCCGGCGCCGGTAAGGAAGATGACAGCCTGGCAAGCGCCCTCCTGTGCCGGTTTAAAAAATTATCCGATATAAATCCCGAGAGGCCGGGTATCGTTCACCGGTTGGATAAGGATACCTCGGGGCTCTTGGTGGTAGCGAAGACCAATCCCGCGCATCTTGAATTGACGCGCCAGTTTGCGGAACATTCTATCAAGCGTAAATACCTCGCACTGGTTGAAGGCATGATGGAGTTTGATGAGAACGTAATCGAATTCCCCATCGGCAGGCATCCTACCCGAAGAAAGAGCATGGCGGTTAGCTTCAGCGCGGGTGCGCGGTATGCCAAGACCCGTTATCGCACCCTGGAGCGCCTTAAAGAATTTAGTTTAATAGAGCTGGAGCCTTTTACCGGCAGGACGCATCAGCTGCGGGTGCATCTGGCACATGTCGGTCATCCTGTCTTGGGGGATGTTAAATACGGCAAGCGCGGTAATTTTGAACGCCTGGCGCTGCATGCCGTATATTTAGGCTTTAGGCATCCATTAAGCTGCCGATCCCTGGAGTTTAGATGCGATATGCCTGCCGAATTCAAAGAATTCCTGCGTAAAACAAAAAAGCCCCTATTATGAACAAACTCTCCGCAACGGACCGAATAGCATCTTTTGCACAAGAGAAGAGGTGCGCTTTTGGAGGTATGATGCAGCGCTTGCCGTTAACTTTCCATAAAAACGCCGCCTTCATCTTAGTGGCTGCTTTTTTCGTCCTCACCAATATCATATGGTGGCAGCAGAATAAGTTTGTCCAAGGACCGGATGAAGGTGAGCATTTATATAAGAGCATCGAGCTCTATGAAAACGGCGGATATCTCTATGAATTCCTGCACCCCAAGGTATATCATTCCTATTACAACGGACCGTTTTTTTACCTTACCGCGGGGGTTTTCTACCGTCTCTTCCAAAATACCGCCTACCAGGTTTCAATGCTGAACAACATTTTCTATATTATTCTGCTGCTGTTCGGTATAGCTAAATTGGAACGGTTGATTTTCGGTACCCCTGGCATCCTTTCAGCCCTGTTCTGCATGCTTATACCTATGGGGGCTATTTATTCAAGATTCTTTAACCCCGACATAGCCGTATGCAGCGTGCTGGTGTGGTTTATGTATTTTCTGAAGAAAGGAAATGAAGAGGTAAATTTAAAATATTTTTATTTAGCTTTTCTGCTTATACTGATCGGCGGATATATCAAGGTAATATTTTATTTATACGCTTTTTCCCCCTTATTCTGCTATCTAATCCTGCCCCTTAAAAGAAAACAGCCCCGAAGGTTTATTTTTAACCTTGTTTTACTCGCCGGCCTTATGTTATCGTTCTATTTTATATACCCTACTCATTTTAGAACTATGCTGGATGATTATCTTTTCTTCGGGGAGGGGTTTCACAACCAAGATTCGGTTCTGCAGGGCTTTTTCTTGGTAAAAGATGGCCTGAGTAGGTATCTCGGAAATTTAGGAAAGATCGCTCTTCAGATTGTTAATTCACAGTTCGGCGGGATAATGTCTTCATTCCTTGTCTTTAGTCTTGCAGTTTTTGTTTTTTCAAATATTAAGAAAGAAGACAGGTTTATTCTGCTTGCCTGTCTCCTTGGCCCGGTTCTATTCATAAGCAGGTATTTCATTTTTTTCGAATTAAGATATTTCCTGCCGTTGCTTATCATTGAAGCCATGATTATCAGCTACGGCTTAAATTTTCTTTTCCGTAAAGGTAAGGTTTTTAAATTTACGGCAATATTATTTATCTGTTTTTCTTTAGTTCAATACCTCGGGGTCTCCTTTTCGAAAAAATGGACGGACTTTTTTATTAGGTATGCGATTTTTAAAGGGAGCATAAACCTTTCGCACGAACCGGTCTATGTCAACCCTCTGCCTTTTCCCGTAAACCCCTTAGAAGAGATTATAGGCGTGCTTGAGGATGCGCAAAAGAGTGGCATATCCCCAACCGTATGTTTTATATATAATTTTAAAAAAGAGCCATTTACGGAGTTTTTTTCCAAAAGATTGGGGTATTATACGCATAGGTTTCAGAGATTTTTTTACACCGTATGCGATGGCTACCTTAGCTGCACCGCAGATTCCGTATGCGATGCCAATTTTATTGTAGTAAGCCGGTCCTATATCGGGGAAAAAGCATCCGTTCTTTCGCCAGGCGCTTTATTTTACAAGAAGAAATGTTTTAGCAATGCCGGGGCATGCCAGCCGTTTCTGAAAGAATTTGAAGGATACTTAAACGATGGAAATTTTAAGCTTTACCGGCAGGTTGGCGCCTATGACCCAGCGGGGGGCAGAAAGGAGCAATTTTTGATATACTTAAGAGATAATGCCTCAAGCTAACGGGCGGGGTTGAATTTTGTTGAAAATGCGGAATGTGACTTTCGGATTATATTGCGATTTTAATTTTATCATAGCGTTCTATTCATTACTTTAGAATATGGCAGGATGCAGTTTGGGGGTTATAGTTTATAATGAGGAAAATAATATTCGCCAGAACCTCGATTCTATACTCAGACAGGAAATCGCTCCTGGGATAATCGATGAAATTATCGTCATCAGCAGCGGTTGCACTGACAAGACCGAAGAGATAGTGAGAGAATTATCCGTAAGAGACCCCAGGATAAGATTATTGATACAAAGGGAGCGTTTAGGAAAAGCCTCGTCAATAAACCTGTTCCTCAAAGAAGCTAAAGGCGAGATCCGTATTCTATGCAACGGCGACCTAGTTTTAGACAGCGATGCCCTGCGTAAATTAATAGAGCCTTTCCTTGACCCTGCCGTCGGGATGACGGGAATGAGGCTTGTCCCGATGGATGATTCGAATACCCTTGCGGGGTTTGTCGTGCGGTTTATGTGGCAATTGCATCATGAGGTAGCCAGGATATACCCGAAATTGGGCGAAGTAGTTGCTTTTAGGAACGCCGTAGAAAAAATTCCCGAGAATACCCCGGTAGACGAAGCCACTATAGAGGCTATCGTGATAGAAAAGGGTTACAGGTTACACTATATATCTAATGCTATCGCAAGAATCAGGACGCCCTCCAATATCAAAGATTTTATCATCCAGAGAAGAAGGATCGCCTTTGGGCATTTATGGTTAAAGGAAAAATATCGATATATACCGCCTACCAGGCGCAAGTTATTATTGATAAAGATGTTATCCGTAAATACGGATCTGATATTGAAGTTTAAGTTTTTTATATTTATTTCCATGTTTTTGGAGTCCATAGGAAGAGTCCTGGGGTTGTGTGATTTTTATATCGGAAAAAAAGAGCATCATATATGGATGATAGCCAAGTCAAGTAAATCCAGACGCCAGCCTCCATTGCCCGGGGCGCACTATAAATCCGTAGAATGAAAGTGTTCTTTATTTTTCCCAACGTCCTCAATAAGCCCTGCATCCATTATGGAATTGCTTCTATCGCCGCTCTGCTTAAAAATAACGGCCATCAGGTAAGTCTGATGCAGGTTTTGGAAATACCCAAAAAAGGTGCGATAATAAAAAATATTGCCGCGAGCCGGCCTGATATCATAGCCTTTACCTCCGTAACAAGTCAATTTTCAATAGTAAAGGAGATTGCCCAATCTATCAGGCGTGAATTCGACCTTCCGATTATCTGTGGAGGCATTCATGCTACCTTGGCTCCCGATGAGGTTATAGCCGACCAGAACATAGATATTATTTGTAGAGGGGAGGGCGAGTATCCTATGCTGGAACTCGTATCAAAACTCAGGAATAACCTGCCCTGTGACGATATTAAGAATTTATGGATTAAAAGAAACGGAATAGTCAAAAAAAACGGAATCAGGCTGCCCCTCGATAATCTTGACAAACTGTCGTTTCCCTATATTGATTTTTTTGACATTGAGCATATGCTCAGAAGTGAGCACGGTAGGTTCAGGGTAATAACTTCGAGGTCCTGCCCTTTTGACTGCAGTTACTGCTGTGCCCCGGCTCTTAGAAGGCTGTCTGGAGATGATAATGGAAGAGTTCGTCGCTTGAGCGTAGATTCAGTTTTAATGCAGATGAGGTCATGGTTGGCAAAATACCCCATAAAAAGCTTTATAATAGACGACGATGCATTTACGGTTGACCAGGAATATGTTGCGGAATTTTGCAGTAAATATAAAAATGCCATAGATGTTCCATTCGCGTGCAATTCAAGGCCGGAATCTCTGAGCCCTGGCCTGCTTAAAATCCTGAAATCTGCGGGATGCGAACTTATGTTAGTGGGTGTAGAGAGCGGCAGCGAGAAGCTAAGGAACGATGTTTTGAATAGAAGCATCTCCAACAACAGGCTTATAAATTGTTTTAAGCAAATCAGAGCCGCCGGGATAAAAACCTTCTCGTTTAACATGATAGGGTTGCCTGGCGAAACGGAAGATGAGGCTGAGGAGACCATAAGATTAAATCAGGAAATTTCGCCCGATTCGCTTCAGGTTTCTATGTTTTGTTTTTACCCTGGCACTAAACTATCTAAATCATTCAAGATCGAAAGCCAAGAGCCCTATGATAAGATATTCAATTATTTTACATGCAGCGGCAGAGTAGCATCAGCTCCTCCGTTTACGAGATTGACTCCCGAAAAGGTCGATTATTATATGCATAAATTAAGGAGCCTCTGGATTGAGGAGGCAATCCGAAGGAGATACCGCTATCTATTCCTTTTTTATCGCGTGTTGATAAGAATCATCGGATTTAAAAAAACGGTTGCCCTCTTTTTGAAACTGGCATTTCTGAAAGACCACGTTTTATATTGGTATGTCTGGCGTTTCAAAAATTATTTTATCGAAAGAAAAAGAAAAGGACCTAATATTTAATTTAGAAGGTTATAAAGAATCCGTTATATGACGATGCCTGCCGAAGCCCGTAATAATAGCGTGCTTTACGAAGGGTTCGCGATATGCCCCTATTGCCGGAGAATAATAGAGGCAAGGGAGGTCATCAGGAATGGGTTTATCTACCTTTTGCAAAAATGCCCCTACGATAACATAGAGTCGGAATTTCTTCTACAGAAAGCCGATAGGTACGCCTTTGATTCGCAATCCGCCAGGTCTAAAGAGGCCTCCCGCATAAAGATGGAGAAGATTTTTAAAATCGGGCAGAGATTAACGGATGTAAAAGATGTCCCCAACTGGAGAAGTATAAATGATGTGTTTTTCCTGTTAACAAAGAAATGTAACATCAGCTGCCGCGTTTGTCTTGACCAGGATTCCAGGGCGAGGGAAGACATTCCTTTGGAATTTGTCGAAAAGCAGATGAGGATATTCAAGAACGTAAGGGTTTTCCTAGAGGGGGGAGAGCCGACGATGAGGGGGGATCTAAAAGAGATAATTTCAAGGATTAAATCCCCCCGCAATAAGATTGCGATAATAACCAATGGAGTAAAATTATCTGATTTATCCTACTTGGATGAGCTAAGGAAGCATGGCTTAGACATAGCGGTTATAACCCTGGACGGATTTGATCCAGAGTCTTCCATGATTATCAGGGGCGATTCTTACGATGTTGCGCCTGTTTTGAATGCCGTCAGGAATGCCGCCTTTTTGCATATCGAAACGTGGATCCAACCGCTTATTTTAAAAGGCGTTAATGAAACTCAGATAGAGAGAATCCTTTTGTTTGCTGCGGATAATGCGAACATAACAAGGATTTTTTTCAATACCCTTTTTCTATCCGCCGGTTTAAGAAAAAAGGGCTTTGGAGAGAACCATTTATTATCCAAGGATGAGCTTGAGGGATTGATAGCCGTGCCCCTCGGCATAGAGGTCGAATATTTCAGCCTCTTTTTCAGCGTCAAAGCGGCCATCATTAATTTTATCATGAAATTTTTTCCTTTTGCCAACAACAGCATGCCCGTGCCCCACCAGTTATACCTCAAGAGAGAAAACGGCAAGCTGCTTCCCCTTCTGGAATTAAGCGAACTCAAGGAAATCCGCGATATATTTAAAAGAAAGGCCTACTATAATTTTTGTAGATACAAATACCTGAAGTTATTTTACTATCTTTTGAAAAACCGGTTTTCAATAATAAGGTTTGAAGAGGAACTCTCCAGGAGGAAGGTGCTTACTGTCGTGGCCGGAACCCCTCGTCCTCTTGAAGCTTTTTCGCTGGGTTATTTCTCGGATGACATCATATTTGACCGGAAAGGGATTGTAGCCGTAAGAAGGGCGGCTGACGCTTAAAATAGTAAAATAAGGCGGCGGCTCCCGGCACATCTTAAATGGCTCGCCACCTTATTAATAAAATTGAGATATATTGAATTTTATTAATAGGAGAGACTTTGATAATGATATTATTTTTTTGCGAGTTTATATAGGTTTATCATCGCCATCGAGCTTTAGGATAGCTTCTATCAGCTTATCTGCGGTAGGCGGGCATCCCGCGATAAAACATAATTTATTTTTTTCGGCAGCACCTTTCATGCAATTCCCCAGCAGTATCACCCTGCCGTGCCTGGGGGGGAGGCAGGAATTCCCCGAAAGTATATCCAGTCTTTGCAACAAGGTAAACTTCAGTATCTTGCGGAATAACTTAAAATTTCTAAATGCCTCCTTTTTCAGCTCCCCCATTAAATTGCTGCACCCCGAACAGGTCTTGTCAGTAATCCACATGTGGAATTTGAGCTTTCGGAAGCACTTCACCTTAGGGAAAAAGAAGCTTTTTTTTATTTGAACATGGGTTAGTCCGTCAACCTCGCATCTGTCCGTATCATTGCGTAGGTGCTTTACCAGGTCGGGGTTTATGCCCATAATCCTGCAGCAGGTGCGGTCAACTGCGTACATATCGCGCCCCATCACAATCAGGCCCAGATTTTTAACTTCTGTTCCGGTCGCGCCAGGGCCAAATCCTTCCAGGGCATTAGTGCCGTCAACGATGCAGAAATCCGGTTGTATCTTTTCCGACAATAACCTTATGTTTTCGTGCAGGTCTCCCGTGATATGCATGTTTCTTTTGCCGGGAAAATCCAGTAAGCCTTTTTGGTTCTTGACGCATAAGCTGACGGCGGTCTGGATATGTGTTTTTATTTTAGAGACGTTTATATACTCGCATTCCTTTTCCAGCAGGAACTTCGGCAGGAAGAGATTGAAGTCCGGCAGCGATACGGCAGCCTTTTTGGCTTTGTTTAAATCCAGTAGTGCCACATTGTATTTTTTAGCCATTCTCCTGTAGCCGGTTACCTCAAATACCTTATTGACATCGCTGGGTATCGGGGATTCGCCTACGGTTATATCAGTGATTTTTATCTTTTTTAAATATTCTATAATCCCACCGACAACCTTCGGGTTTACTATGCAGGGGGAATCCGGTTTGTAAAAACCGCATATATTGGGTTTAATGAAAATCTTATTTTTGGCGGGAGTATAACGGATTTCATCCAGGAATTTCATTACTGCTTCTTCGATTGATTGCCGCCCTATTTTCCTTACGTAGACCTTTGGCATGTTATTTTCTGGGGTAGCCGCCATGCGCAAAACCGGCTGTGCCGTTCTCAGTTCGTTGGTTAACTCCAGTTTAACTTGACGAATGACACTCACGCTATATGGCAGGTGTAATGCAAAAAGCGCTCCATATATGCGAGCAAAGTCACCATTTTGCTTATGATCCTTGTATTAATAATCTTCCTGTCGGGATCCCCCTTATCTCATTCAGTATCTTATATAATTCAACGCAGTGGTAATTAACGCCGCAGGGTTGAGCATGATATTGGTATATGAAACATTCGATAGATGGCAGGAGCATCGGTTTTGCCCGATCCCTTCGCGTATTATGTTTGTTGCTTTCGATAGCCATAATCCAGTAAAATCGTAATCGTGCTCCCTGAGGTTCCCCATCGGTAATTTTTTGGTAGCGCAGGCCCATATTTCTCCGTAAGGATTTATCTGGCATGAGGCATAACCGGCATAGCAGGTAAGCGGTTTTTTATTAAACCTCAAGGCGTTGCTTATGGAGTTATAGTAAGTTATCCTGAATGCCTTCCTGATTCTATCAATGGATTTTTTTCTCTCGGATTTAATTTTGGAAAGATAGAAATCAAGCGCTTCCAAATAATCAAGTTTGCTCTCAAAGAATTCGCAGGTTTCATTGGAGTATTCTTCTCTTACCTGGGCGTCTTCTATGATGTAGGATTTCGGCCTCAGGTTTTCCTTTATCCAGCCGTAAATATGCGGAAAATCTTCTAGGTTATACCTCGAGAGTACGGTATGGACTCCTGCTGTAAAATTTGGGTTCTTCAGCGAATCAAGGAGGTCGATAGTCCGGCGAAGGGATTCGAAGTTGCCGTTTAATCCCCTTATCTCGTCGTGTTTTTCCCCGATATGGTCCAGCGAGAGGTTAAGTATGAATTGTATGCTGGGGTAACTTTTGACTAATTTCCCCATGATTGCGGATATCTCGGAGGGTTGAGAGCCGTTGGAAGGGATATTGAGTATTCTGGGGCGCAGGGAGCGACAAATATTATGAAGTATTTCAGAGAAGTCTTCTCTTAAAAATGGCTCGCCGCCCCCCGCCGTTACCCAGTAGGCTTTATTTATGGATTTGAAGATCTTCTTATATTCCTCCAGGGTTAATTCTTTCTGTTCGTTCTCCCGATGCTTCCAGATAAAGCAGGTTTTGCACCTGGAATTGCATTTGGACGTTACAACAAAAACTATATTTGACGGCAGGATGGTGGCTTTGCGGAATCTCCTGTTTAGATAATACAAAGGCAGTTTATAAAATGGGAAATCATACAGCATATGCATGCGTCGTGTTAAACCGGAAGTTTGCGTTCCATCACAATAGCGATACAAATCAATCTTTACATAATAATACATCCAAAGTTCCCATAAATCCAGAATAAAATACCGTTAAGTGAAACACGAAGGAAGTATTTTTGCTTTTGGCATCGTAGAAAGCCCCAAGCTTACGCAAAGCGCATTCCTTACCTTCGCTTACGGAACTAACGGTAGCTTATGAAGTTATGCGTGGTTACGCCGGTAAAAATAGCACTTGATTTTTATCTCGATGATGATATAATTAACAACTAAAAATAGGGTGTCTTCTATCTCTAGAAGGGGGAAAGATGACCGAGAATGCCAAATCGCCCGTCTTAATACTGGTGGTATTAGTTTTTTTTACCCTCGCCTTAGCGGGGGGCGCATATTACCTTTTGCAGAAGGAACGCGCAAAGAGTCAGAGCCTGCAGGCCGAACTCGAGGACCTAAGGGGTAAGTACAGGGTTACAGAAGCAAAATTAGAGGAATCCAAGAAGTACGCTAGCGAAGTTGATGATAAGTTTAAGGCCGCACAGGAACAGGTAGATACCTTAACCCGTCAGTTGGAATCGGAAAAGGCGGATAAAGCTCAGGCTCTTACCAGGCTGGAGCAGCTTACAACGGAATTGAATAAACAGAAGGAGTTGCGTTCGTCCCTGGAGACTAAATACCAGCAGGCCCAGGAAGAAACATCCAAGATTCAGTCCCAGCTCAGGGAGCTCCAGGACAAAAAGAAGGAGCTCGAATCCAAGATTCAAGAACTTCAAGCCAAGGCTGAGCAGCTAGGGCAGCAGGGCGCACAGCCAGAGCAGGATGTCAATCTGGGGAAGGTGGTTGTGGAGGGCGGTGCTGTTGAAGATACCCCTGCCGCCGCTGCGCCTGAGGCATCCGTGGCTGCCACGGAAGGGCCCCAGTCTCCCAGAAAGAATAGCTCTATCCCCGAAGGCAAGGTCCTGGTGGTAAACAGGGATTATAATTTCGCTGTAATAAACCTCGGAAGCAAAGACGGGGTCAGGATTGACGATATCTTTACGGTTTATCGCGGCAAGAAAAAGCTCGGCGATATCAAGATTGAAAAGATACATGATTCCATGTCCGCCGGGACATTCCTTGCTCCGCAGCTCAAAGATAAGATTAATGAGGGCGACAGGGTTATTCCGAGCGCCAAATGAAGCCATTTTTAGTAAAGCCTGCGCTTACCGTTCCCCGCAGCAGGTTATCCCTCCCCGGAGATAAATCCATAGCCCACCGTGCGATAATCCTCAGTTCTTTAGCATCCGGCACTACCATCATCAGAAACTTTCCGGCAAATGAAGACTGCCTTTATACGTTGGAGGCTTTCCGGAAATTAGGTGTAAGGATAGCGTCACGGGGTAAATACATTAAGGTTTACGGCAGGGGTTCCGGCGTCTTCAGGAGGCCCCGCAGCGCCATCTTCGTGGGGAATTCCGGCACAACCATGCGTTTGATGATGGGGGTTCTGGCGGGGTGCAACTTCAGGGTTAAATTGTCTGCCGCAAAATCCCTTAGCGCAAGGCCGATGCTGCGGGTCAGCGCGCCCCTGAGGATGATGGGCGCGAGGGTAACCTGCCGCAGGTTTTCTTCTAAAAAAGAGGAATACCCGCCGGTTGTTCTCCACGGCAAGAATGTCCTTTTACCGGTAACATACAGGATCCCCGTTGCCTCGGCGCAGGTAAAATCAGCAATATTACTGGCGGCATTGAATGCCGACGGCCTCACCCGTTTAACAGAGCCCCTGGCGACCCGCGACCACACCGAGCGGATGCTGCGGTTTTTTGACGCTGGCATTAAAACCAGCGGCAGGGTTATTTTTCTCAAAGGCAAAAGTGCATTGCGCTCGCCGGGGATTCTTTATATACCGGCAGACATCTCTTCCGCCAGTTTCTTTATGGTGCTGGCTGCAATAATAGCAGGTTCCAGGATTTCAATCACGAGGGTCGGCCTTAATCCTTCGCGCCTGGGAATCCTGAGGGTCTTAAAACGCATGGGCGCGGATATCAAGGTCAAGAAATGCATCCTCAAGAGCGCAGGGTTCGAGCCCCTGGGGGATATTACAGTCAAGGGTGGAGTATTAAGGCCGGTACGGGTCAGCGCAAGGGAGATACCTTCCCTTATTGACGAGCTTCCGCTTTTGATGGTAGCCGCTTGCTTTGCCGACGGGGTCAGCGTCTTTAAGGGCGCAGAGGAATTGCGCGTTAAAGAGACCGACCGCATTTATTCTGTATCCTCCAACCTTAAGCGCATGGGCGCGGATGTGCGGGTTGCAAGCAGGGGTGGTTTAGATACGGTTATAATCCGCGGAGGCAGGGTTTTAAAAGGGTGCCGTATCAGGAGTTTTGGGGACCACCGCACTGCCATGAGCATGGTGATTGCCGCTTTGGCAGCCACCGGCAATAGCGTTTTGGATGACCCCGGGTGCATAAACAAGTCTTTTCCGGGATTTCTCTCTATCCTTAAGAGAATATTGAGATAAAAGTTACCTAACTTTTTATTTGACATATATTTTAATCTCTGGTAGAATGCTTCTACTCAAGTAGGAGAGTTGTATGCAGAAATTTAAACATACCGCAAAAAAGTTTTTAAACTACATCCTGGGCTTATTCTCCAATGATATGGGGATTGACCTTGGCACCGCCAGTACCCTGGTTTATGTAAAGGGGGACGGCGTAGTGCTTTGCGAGCCTTCAGTAGTGGCAATTGAGCGCGGGACAACCCATGTGTTGGCAGTAGGGGAAGAAGCTAAGCGCATGCTTGGGCGTACCCCCGGTAATATCGTGGCTATCCGGCCGATGAAAGACGGGGTGATTGCGGATTTTGAGATTACTGAGGCGATGCTGCGTTATTTCATCAAAAAGGTGCACAACCACCGTGTGTTGGTGAGGCCGCGCATCGTGATTGCAATACCTTCCGGTATTACGGAAGTTGAAAAACGCGCGGTGAAGGATTCCGCAGAGCGTGCCGGAGCCCGCGAGGTATTTCTTATCGAGGAACCGGTGGCAGCAGCCATAGGCGTAGGGCTTCCCATACAGGAACCGCGGGGGAATATGATTATTGATATCGGGGGCGGTACCACGGAAATCGCAGTTATTTCATTGGCGGGTATCGTATTTTCCAAGTCCATCCGTATCGGCGGCGATGAAATGGATGAAGCAATTATAGAATATTTGAAGAAGACTTATAACTTGATGGTCGGCGAGCGTACCGCCGAAGAGATCAAGATCAAGGTTGGATCAGCTTATCCTCTCGAGGAGGAGATGAGCCTGGAGGTGAAGGGCAGGGACTTGGTTGCCGGCTTGCCAAAGACCGTTACCATTACCTCGGAGGAAGTCAGGGAAGCTTTGCAGGAGCCGCTGCGCGCCATCGTGGAGGTAACAAAGATGTCACTGGAGAGGACTCCTCCGGAACTTGCCGCTGATTTGATTGAGCAGGGTATTGTCATGGCAGGAGGAGGGGCCTTGCTGCGCGGGTTGGATAAGCTGATATCGGAAGAAACCGGCCTGCCGGTTCACGTGGCCGATGATTCTCTTTCTGCGGTAGTCAACGGTACGGGCAAGGTGCTGGGCGAAATAAAATATCTTAAGAAGGTTACGGTTTCCATCAAATCAGATACCTACGCTTAATTTCTTAATCCCCCGGATGTGTTTGCCTTCAAAAAGAAAAAAAATCTAATCTATATCGCGTTTGCGGTTCTGCTGTTTTTGGCTGCGAATCTCACCCCTGTAGTAAGAACCCCGGTATTTAACATCCTCAAAATTCCCCTTGTTTTGTTTTCTGCTTTAGGCCGCGAAGCAGGAGGGATCATTTTCTATCATCGCAACATGAAGGAGAATGCCCGGCTTAAAAATGAGCTGGATTTCCTGAAGCAGAAGATCGTTGCCTTAAACGAAATTTATCTTGAGAACATGCGCCTGAAAAGCCTGCTTGCCTTTAAAGAGAAGTCCTCCTATAAGATAGTGGCGGCAGCGCGGGTAATCGGTCGCTCCGCAGACAATTGGTCCTCGGTGATTATAATCGATAAAGGCGCCAAGCACGGCATACGCCGCGGGATGGTGGCAATGACGTATCTTGGCCTGGCAGGCCGCGTAATCGAGACCGCTTCGTTTACCAGCAAGGTCATGCTGATCAATGACCCTAACCTCGGCGTCTCCGCGTTTATACAGCGTAGCCGCCAGGAAGGGCTGGTATCCGGAACCCTGGGTAATTCCCTGATTATGCGTTACTTAAGCAATGACGCAGATGTCAAGGTATCTGATACCGTTATTACCTCCGGGCTTACTGAGGTCTACCCTAAAGGCATACCTATCGGTAAAGTGGTCGAGGTGGGAGAGGAATTTTCCGGATTAGGACGTTATTGCGTAATACGCCCGGCAGTCAATACCTCCAATGTAGAAGAGGTCCTGATAGTCATACCATGAAAAGATGGTTTTCCATCTCGGTCGTCTTTGCGGCAGTCCTGCTGCAGGTAATGTTGATAGACCGCTTCAAAATTTTCGGAGCCAAGCCGGATTTGATTTTGATAGCCCTGGTTATTATGGCGGGATTATATCTTTTCCAGCTGCCGTGGCTGTTGGTGCTGGCGTTCATTTCAGGCGCCTTGAAGGACATCTTTAGCGGCAATGCCTTCGGTGTCAATACCGTTCTTTTTTGCTGCTTTGCGGTTTTGATAGTGCGGGTTTCCAGGAGGATATCTATTGAGGGGAAACTGCGCCGCGCCGCACTCATTCTGGCAATTGCGCTTCTGGATGCTGTCGGTGTCAGGGTATTCTCCGTGTTCTTGGGCAGCTCTGCGTCCTGGGGCATATTCCTGCGCATCAGTTTATTAAGCTCTCTTTACACCGCGTTGCTTTCGCTCTTGATAATGAGAATACCGCATCTGGAGCCTTAAGTTTATAAATCCGTGCGCATAAGAATCGTAAATTTTATATTTCTGGGGGTGTTCCTGATTATCGCTATGGTGCTTCTTGGCACCGAGGTGATTCACGGAAAGAGATTCCGCCAGCTCAGTAATAAGAATTGCATCCGCCTGGTACCTCAGCTTGGCACGCGCGGAAGGATACTTGACCGCGAAGGTAACGTAATCGCAGACAGTTATCTTTCCTATGATGTAATGCTCCTGCCGCAGCCGGATGATAATGTAGATGATGTCCTTTCAGGTGTTGCCAAGGTCTTGGGCATTAAGCAGCAGGAATTAAAGGAGAGGTTCAAAAAGGAATTTATCGCTCTCTCCCTGCCGGTAACCATTGCCGGGAATATTCCCGTTAAGAAGGCGGTTGCCCTGGAAGAAAAAAAGATGGATTTGCCGGGTGTTGTCATACAGCCGCATCCGCTGCGGCGTTATCCTTACGGAGAACTCGCCTGCCATCTGTTGGGGTACCTCGGCGAGATCGACCGCTGGAGGCTGACTAAGCTGGAGGATTACGGCTACAAGACCAGGGATATCGTTGGATTCGGCGGGGTGGAAGAGCGCTATGATTATTACCTGCGCCAGGAGGAAGGAGGGTTTTCCACGCAGGTGGACCACCGCGGAAGGTTTGTGCGGACCCTTGGTTACCGCTCTCCGCAGAACGGCAAGGATATCCAGTTGACCCTGGACCTTAGGGTTCAAAAGCTTGCAGAGGAGGCCCTGGGCAGGCAGGTCGGCAGCGTAGTGGTAATGGAGCCGGCAAGCGGCGAGATTATCGCCATGGCGAATAACCCGGTTTTTAATCCGGCGGCATTCGTGGACAGAAAGTCCGATGCCGGGTTGAAGCGGCTTTTTAACGACCCCAAATCCCCTTTGATAAACCGCGCTATAAGCAGCACCTATCCGCCAGGCTCGGTTTTTAAAATAGTGGTAGCTTCCGCAGCCCTGGAGACCGGCAAGATTAACATTAACACTACCACTGACTGCACCGGAAGTTTCTACGTCGGACAGCAGAGGTTTGCCTGTTGGAATACCCACGGTACGCAGAATGTAGTCGGAGCCCTGATGCATTCCTGCAATGTTTTTTTCTACCGTACCGGGCTGTTGGTCGGTCCGCAGGCCATCTATGAGTACGCTTTAAGGTTCGGGCTCTCCAGGCCCAGCGGCATCGACCTGCCTTATGAGGCGAGCGGATTTGTGCCCTCGCCGCTTTGGAAGAGGGTTTATCATTTCCGCGCCTGGTTTAACGGCGATACCGCTAACTTAGCCATCGGGCAGGGGGATTTGCTGGTGAGCCCTGTACAGATTGCCCGCGCGATGGCGGTATTCGCTAATAATGGATTTTTGGTCACCCCGTATGTGCTTAAAGGAGTGGGAGGAAAAGACGTTTCACTGTATCAGAGGAAATTCAGCAGGGTAAGCCTTAAGGATAGCACTATCGATATAGTAAGGCAGGGATTGCGCAAGGTGGCATCGGAGGGCGGGACTGCCTCTAACCTTTCGGGACTTGGGGTAGAGGTTGCCGGCAAGACCGGCACCGCGCAGGTGGGCCGCGGGTTGCCTCACGGCTGGTTTGCGGGATTCTTGCCTTATAAGAACCCCAGGTTTGTGATTTGCGTTTTTCTAGAGCACGGGGGCGCAGGTTATTACGCCAGCACTACGGCCAAGCGCATCATTGAGGGGATGGTCAAGGAGGGTATAATTTAATGAAGGCGACTGCCTTGATACTGGTGCTGGCGCTATTGATATCGGCTATCGGGGTGCTTTCCATTTACAGCAGCACTTACCGTAAAGAGGGCATACAGTGGGAGTCTACTTATCAGCGTCAGCTGCTCTGGGTGGTTTTGGGTGTGGCGTTTTTCTTTTTGATGTCTGGCATTAATTACCGCAGGATATGGGACGCCACCTACTTACTTTACGCAGCGGCAGCATTGCTGCTCTTATTGGTATTTATACTGGGTGTTGTGCGCCTGGGAGCGCAGCGCTGGTTAAGGCTGGCCTGGTTTACCTTTCAGCCCTCCGAGATAACAAAGCTCATTGCCGTAATTTTTATCGCGCGTTATTTCAGCGCCAAATCAGTTGATGACGTTTCGCTTAAGGTGAACAAGATGGGGGTGATAAGGGGGTTGGTACTGCCGCTGGCATTTATGGCAGTGCCGATGGCGCTGATTATGGAGCAGCCGGACCTCGGCAGCGCCATGATGATACTGCTTGTTTTCGTGGCAATGCTTTTTGTTTCCGGGGTGCGGATGCGTTACCTCGTCACTTTCGTTATCCTTGGCCTCTTAAGCCTGCCGTTGTTGTGGCATATGCTGCGGGATTACCAGAGAGACAGGCTGATGGTTTTTTTGAATCCCAATATCGATCCTCTCGGCGCAGGCTATACTGTGATACAGTCCAAGATTGCCATCGGCTCCGGCGGCATATTCGGCAAGGGGTGGCTTTCCGGCACACAGAGCCAGTTGCATTTCCTGCCAGAGTCGCATACCGATTTTATCTTTGCCACCTTTGCGGAAGAGTGGGGGTTCCTGGGGAGCTGCGCGCTTTTATTTTTATATTATCTGGTTATCCGCGAAGGGATACGGATAGCGGGGCGCACGGCAGATAACTTCGGGAAGCTTCTGGCATTGGGGATATCGCTGATGCTGGGGATTCAGGTTATTATCAATATTGCCATGAACCTCGGCATGGCGCCGGTGGTTGGCTTGCCTCTGCCGCTTATGAGCTACGGAGGTTCTTCGATTATAGTTACATTTATCGCGCTGGGGATACTTGCCAATATTGACCGTACCCGCGCCGTATTCTGATAGAGACGCTTTTATCTTTGTTCGGGGATAGTGTTTTTAGAATTTATTATTTTGAAATAACGCCGGATTCATTATTGTGGTTAGTAAATCCCGCCTAAGGAAGAGGATATGATACCAGAGGATGTGCTTTTAGGAGTGCGTAAGCCCGCCCAGTATATCGGGGGGGAATGGAATGTCGCACAAAAGGATTTTGAGGCAGTTGCGGTGAAATTCGCCCTCTGTTTCCCAGATCTTTACGAAGTGGGCATGAGCAACCTGGGGGTGCGTATCATATACGGACTGCTTAACAGTATTCCCGATGTAGGTTGCGAAAGGTTCTTTGCCCCGGCCCGGGACATGGAGGCTGCCATGAGGGCCGGAGGTTTCCAGATGACATCCTTGGAATCCGGCAGGCGCCTGCGTGATTTCGATTTTATCGGATTTTCCCTGGGGTATGAGCTTAGCTACACCAATGTCCTCAATATGCTGAGCCTCGGCGCGGTTCCATTTAAGGCATCATCGCGGGATAACAGTTTTCCCCTGGTAATCGGCGGGGGGCCTTGTGCTTTGAATCCCGAGCCCCTGTATGATTTTTTTGACCTTTTTTTAATCGGCGAGGCCGAAGAGGCCATCCCCCAGCTAATCCAGGTTTACCGCGACAGCAAAGAGGCGTTCAGGTCCGGCCGGCTGGGTAAGGATGAGCTTCTGCTTGAGCTCGCGGGCATAGAGGGGGTTTACGTGCCATCTTTTTATGAACCGTTATACGGGCAGGACGGGCGCATCTTGGATTTCAGGGTTAAAGTAAAAGGTGCGCCTGCCAGAGTCAGGAAACGTTTTGTAAAGGACCTCGATAACGCCTATTATCCTTTTGAATGGATGGTGCCTTATATCGACGTTATCCATGACCGCATAAGCCTGGAGATTATGCGCGGCTGCCCCAATCGCTGCAATTTCTGCCAGGCCCGCTCGCAGTATTTCCCTCTGCGCCTGAAAAAAGCAAATAATCTCATTGAGTTTGCCAGCGCCGCTTACCGTTTAAGCGGTTACGAGGAGGTATCGCTGGGGGGGCTTTCGGTAAGCGACTATCCGGGTATCGAGAGATTGCTTAGTTCTATGGTGGATTTATTCAAAAAGGAGGGGGTAAGCGTTTCCCTGCCTTCCCTTAAGCCCCGCCTGTTGGTGGGCAGTATTTCCGGCCTGCTGGCTACTATCAAGAAAACCGGCCTTACCTTTGCTCCAGAGGCTGGAAGTGAAAGGCTGCGCAGGCTCCTGAATAAGGATTTTGATACCGATATTTTTTTTAACAGTCTCCGGCAGGCCTATGTTAATGGTTACAGTCACGTAAAATTATATTTTATGATAGGGCTGCCTTCTGAGGAATACAGAGACCTCGACGCCATAGTGGACCTGGCAATGCAGGCGTCTATATTAGGTAAAAAAGCAGGAGGGAGGGCAGCGGGGGTTAATATTAGTGTTAATGCGATGATACCAAAACCACATACGCCATTCCAATGGGTCCAGATGCAGGGGCTTTCGGCTATCGCCGAGAAGCAGTCTTACCTGAGAAACAGGGTCAAGAGCCATAAATTGAAATTACGTTTTCATGACTGCAGGATGAGTTTTCTGGAAGGGGTGTTTTCGCGCGGGGATAGAAGGCTGGGCGCAGCGCTTCTTGAGGCATTCGGCAGAGGAGCGCGTTTTGACGGATGGGGAGATTGTTTTGACTTTGAACGCTGGGCAGTATCGTTTAGGAAATGTAACATACAGCCGGAGTTCTATCTGCGCCAAAGGACCAAGGAGGAGGTTTTCCCCTGGGATATTCTGGATATCGGCATACCGAAAGATTCTCTGGCGGCAGAAGCCCCTTGAAACGTTATTTGTCAAAAAACTGGCGCAAGCAATATTTTTATGTTAAAATAATTCTCACAAAATATGATAAACATAGAGCGCATCTGCCGCATACTGGTTATTAATGACGATGAGTCGCTTTCGCGTTACCTGCGCGAAAAGCTTATCATTAACGGAGGTTTTGACGTTTCTTTTAAGAATACCGGCCGGGAAGGGCTGGAGGCTTTTAGCGATAATAGCTTTGATGCCATCATCGCCCGCCATGGCCTGCCGGATATTGCCTCCAAAGAGCTGATGGAGGGGCTTAAAAAATTAAACCCCGATTGTATCATCATACTTTTTCTGCCTGAGCCTGATCTCCAGATAGAGAAGGAGCTTTCTGCGCTGGGGGTATACGATTTTATCTCTCCGCCGATTAACCTTGAGAAGTTGTTATTCCTGCTTAGGAAAGGCGCGGAGCTGCATTCTTTTTTGATTTCCAATCACAAGTTGATTCAGGGGATCCAGGAGCGTAACCTCGCCCTGCAAAAACAAAATACCCTTTTAGCCAAAAGGATAGAGGAGTCCACGCAGAATCTGGCGCGCCTCTACGGAGACCTGCGGTCTACTTATATGCGCACCATCAAGGTGCTCGCGCAGGCCATAGACGCCCGTGACCATTATACCCACAGCCATTCCGAAAACGTAGCCCAGTATGCTACTGCTGTCGCCGAAGAGATGAGTCTTTCCGCTGATGAAATCGAGAAAATACGGGAGGCATGCGAACTCCATGACCTCGGCAAGATCGGGGTAGGGGATAACATCCTGACGAAGAGTTCGGCGCTTACCGTTGAGGAGTGGAACCAGATTAAGCGTCATCCCGCTACCGCAGCCCAGATCCTGGAACCTCTGACTTTCCTGGATGACGTGATTGCGTTGGTTAAGGAGCACCACGAGCATTATGATGGAAACGGTTATCCCGTGGGCTTAAAAGGCAACGAGATACTCCTGGGGGCGCGCATTATTCACGTCGCGGATGCTTATGAGGCGATGCGCGCGGCCCGTCCTTACCGAACCCCCTTAAGTAAGGAGGAGGCCATTGCGGAGATTAAGAAAAATAGCGGCGGTCAGTTTGACCCCAAGGTGGTAGAGGCATTCCTGAGGGTGGTCGATAGATTCTAGGCTGTGCCGAAGTCTATATCGATCAATGGAATTGAATCCTGCCTGAATCGTAAAAATAAATAAAAAATACTTGACAACAATACGTTTTTTTGTTATATTTTAGCTCCCTTTCGTAAGAACGGGAACAATATATAGTGAAGACCAACAGCGGTATTGACAAATTTGGGTAATTGATATTCCGACTGACAGACGCATCATTTAGCGAGGCGTCCCGGCAGTATTCGGGACGTCTTTTTTTGCCCCCTTCTTACTAATTTGCCGGGGACAAAAAAACTCCGAGCCGCGAACACGGCGAGGAGCTCAATAGATTATATATCCTCCAATGGAGGATCGCTCTTTTGACAATTAGATAGTCAAGCGTGCCCCGAAAATCCCAAAAGGATTTTTAGGGTCAAAGAGTTTTACAAAGTAAGAGCCTTTATTCAAGCTTATCTGAATATTTTTCGGAGGGTTTGATCCTGGCTCAGAGTGAACGCTGGCGGCGTGGATTAGGCATGCAAGTCGCACGATGATTTTTTGGAAGGGGCTGTCCCCGTAAGGGGACTGTCTCTGAAGAAAAATCATAGTGGCAAACTGGTGAGCAACGCGTGAGTAATCTACCTCTAAAACGGGGATAGCCTCGCGAAAGTAAGGGTAATACCCGATGTGTCAGTTTCCCATAAGGGAAGCTTGGTAAAGGTGGCCCGCAAGGGCCGCTGTTTAGAGATGAGCTCATGCCCTATCAGCTAGTTGGTGAGGTAATGGCCCACCAAGGCTATTGAC
>Ga0265297_10003226_pt1 | contig 30101 bp, 32 predicted proteins | sample Munlanlwell13791_FD_192502 | JGI IMG/M metagenome (GOLD analysis project Ga0265297, IMG submission 192502) | Leachate microbial communities from a municipal landfill in Southern Ontario, Canada - Leachate well 137-91 | ecosystem: Engineered > Solid waste > Landfill > Unclassified | place...
GAATATTGCTAGCCGTTTTAATCATGGTAATATCCGACATCTTGCTCGGTTTTTCGTTTGCTTCTCCGTTTGTCTATCTCGGAATGGCCTCTTATGCGCTGTTTGGCCGGCTTTATCGCCAAAAATTCGGCATACTGTATGCCCCAATTCTTGGCTCAATTTCTTTTTTTATAATTTCTAATTTCGGCGTCTGGCTAGGGCCGTGGTACGAGCATAGTTTACCCGGGCTGTTACGCTGTTATGTTTTGGCTACGCCGTTTTTTCAAAACACGCTCATATCTGATTTGCTTTTTACGATTTTAATTTTTATAATCATACGAGTGTATAAAAAAATTAAGGAGGGAGAGGCACTATGGCAATTGAGCTGTCCAAAGGGGATTTTGCAAAAAAAATAGAGAAGGGTGTAGCGCTGGTCGATTTTTACGCGCCGTGGTGCGGGCCGTGTAAAATGATGTTGCCCATTATCGATGAGCTGTCTCACGATATGAAGGGTAAGGCAGGAGTATACAAGGTCAATGTCGATACCGAATCCGAACTGGCGAGCGCCCACCAAGTATTTAGCATTCCGACCATCATTCTTTTTAAAGACGGCAAGGCCGTCGACCAAACAACGGGCGCACAAAGCAAGGAAAATCTCATCAAGATGATCGAGAAGCAGGTCAGCTAAACTTTCATAATTAAACGGTTTTTCTTTTCCCCTTGACTTTAGGGGCTGTTTGTGGTATGATTTTCGGCAGTTGCAGTACATATCGACGCCGTATCCTCCGAGGAGGGATGTTGATGAAGAAACGATCGCAGGAGGACCGCGGACGAGCCGTCCGCGGTGTCGTCGTCGCTGTAATAGTCGTTGGTGTAGTCATCGGGGGCATCGCCCTCGTGCTCCACCGCGACCTAGTAGAGGGCAACCTCTACTACAGCGACGCGCTCCGCGACGGGCTTCCCGAGGCGGCGGCCGAAAGGTTCCGCCTCTACGCGCTCGCGTGTCGCGAGCGCGGAATAAGGGAGCCCTCGCCCGTCGAGTGGGCGAAGGAGCGCTTCCTCGCCGGTGAGACCTTCGCCGCACGAGAGAACTCCTTGGTCTGGCGCCTCCAGCGCGAGGCCTGGGCCCGTGAGCGCGACTGCCTCCGCGAGGCCGAGAGATCGGCCTCGCCCTGACCGAACATCCGCAGGCCCGCACCCCGCAAGGGGGCGGGCCTGCTATCTTTTATCATCGATAATTACATACTGTGCTATAATCGTCCCGATGGTAAAAAACGATGAATTGCTAGACGATTTAAACAGCGAACAGAAAAAAGCCGTCACTCACCGCAGCGGACCACTTTTAATTATCGCCGGAGCCGGAACGGGTAAAACGACCGTCATCACCCGCCGGATCGCTTATATAATCAGCCGAAAATGGGCCAAACCCTCCGAAATTGTCGCCTTGACATTCACCGACAAGGCAGCCAGCGAGATGGAGGAACGCGTTGACAAACTGGTACCGTATGGGTTTGTCGATACGCAGGTCGCAACTTTTCACTCCTTTGCCGCTAACTTAATCCGCGATTACGCTCTCGAGTTAAAGCTGCCTGTTAATTTTAAAGTTCTTTCCAAAGTGGAACAGGCGATTTTTTTACGCGAGAATATTTTTCGCCTCGGCCTTGATTATTATCGCCCGATCGCCAACCCCTTGTCCCACCTCAATGAACTATTATCTCATTTTTCAAGATTAAAAGATGAGTTAATCGAGCCAGATCAATATGTAAAATACGCTCAAAACCAATTAAGAAAAGCAAAAGGTGCAATCGCAAAAGAAGAAGCTCGTAAATCGCTTGAATTATCGGACGCTTACAAAAAGTATAACGAACTGCTTTTTACCAACGGCAAGCTGGACTATGGAGATTTAATATTCTTGTCGCACAAGCTACTCGCCAGAAACCGACATATCAAAAATGAATGTCAAAACAAATATCGTTTTGTCTTAGTTGATGAATTTCAAGATACAAATTTTGCCCAGTACGAATTGGTTAAACTGCTCTTAAATCGCGACCAAAACATCACTGTCGTCGGCGATGACGACCAGTCAATTTACCGCTTTCGTGGCGCTTCAATTTCCAATATCTTAAGTTTTCAGAGTGATTTTCCGCGCACCACCAAAGTTATCCTCAACACCAACTATCGCTCTACTCAACAAATCCTAAACCACAGCTACAATCTCATTCAGCACAATAATCCCGACAGGCTTGAATATCAAAATCAAGTCAGCAAAAAATTGCATTCAAAAAAGTACGGTCGCAGTCCCGAACTTTTATACGGCCAAAACCTTTCCAGCGAGGCCGATTTGGTGATCAATAAAATTATCGATTTAAACAAAAAGAAAAAAATTAAATTTGGCGATTTTGCAATACTGGCGCGGGCCAATGACCACCTTGCTCCCTTTATGGAAACCCTCAAATATAGAAACATACCGTATGTTTTTGTCGGCGCATCCGGTCTTTACGAACAGGAAGAGATTCGTTCTTTAGTGGCATTGATGCGCATTCTCGTTAACCCCAATGACAATCTGTCGTATTTTCAATTTTTAACAAGCGAACATGTTGGTCTATTACCCGCCCAGCTAGTTTCATATTTCGCCAAGGCACGCATCAAAAATACCAATCTTGAACAAATATTTAAAATTGAAAACCCCGAGCCAAAAATCAAAAAGGCCTTATCCGATATCGAACAGTATCGCCAAAAAATCGCTTAGCGAGATTATTTATAACTTCCTCAAAGATAATCATTATTTCAAAAAAATTCTCCATGCTGATGAAGCGACGGCCCAGCACAAAATAAATAACATTGCCAGATTTTTTGAACGCATCCATGAGTTTGACCGAACCTCGCAAAACAAATCTTTAATATCATTTTTGGATAATCTGGAGATGATATTAACCGTCGGCGATGAAGTCCAAAGCTTTGATTATGATCCTGATATTGATGCGGTCAATGTGATGACTGTCCACGCATCAAAAGGACTAGAATTTGAATGTGTATTTATCGTCAACTGTGTTGCGGAGCGCTTTCCCACCAGACAAAGAAAAGACAAGATACCATTGCCGGAAAAGTTTATTCATGAAAAATTACCAGAAGGCGACTTTCACCTCCAAGAAGAAAGGCGCTTATTTTATGTGGGCGCTACCCGTGCCAAAAAATATTTATTTTTGTCTGCCGGAGAAGATTATGGCGGAAAAAGATGCAAAAAACTGTCTCGCTTTATTTTAGAGTTTTTAAATAATCCGGCCTTAATTAAAGAAAAAAGGAAACTGACCGGATTGGAAAAAATCGAGCGGTTTCGTCCTATTAAACTGGCCCGACCCAGAAAGAGCAAAGGAACATTACCAGCGAAACTAACCCAAGCTCAAATTGATGACTACTATACCTGTCCAAAAAAATATTATTACTCCAATGTGATCAAAATTCCCTTGCCGGTCAATTGGCACTTTATGTACGGAACTGCCATTCATAATGCCGTGGGCCGATACTTTGAAAAAAAGATGCGGGGCAAAAAAACAACCCTAAAGGATTTAATTTGTGATTTTGAAAAATCTTATGACAATGAGGGCTTCATTACTCGCGAGCAAGAAGAGATACGGCGCCACACCGGAATTGAAACTTTAAAGAGATTTTTTAGGCAAGCGCAAAAAGATGATTTTATTCCTGACGCAGTAGAAAAAAAGTTTTCGTTTCAGATAGGGGGTGTAAAAATCAGCGGCCGCTACGATTTAGTTAAAACGCAAAACGGACAGACCGAAATTTTTGATTACAAAACCTCTGATGTCGAAAACCAACAGGGAGCAACGAGACGTATCAACCAGTCAACCCAAATGGTGGTCTATGCTTTATCCGAGTTTCTGGCAAATGGGAAAATACCAAAGACAACTTTAGTTTTTATTGAGTCAGATCTGTCCGCTTCAAAAATATTTAAACCCGAAAAACTCGAAGAGACCAAAAAAATGATCCTTGATGTGGCCGAGGGTATAAAAAATGAAAATTATCAATCCAAGCCTGACATTCGGACCTGCTCGTGGTGTCCATTTAATGGAATTTGCGCAGAGGCAAAAAAATAAATAGCATGGAGAAATATTTGGTTTTGCATTGTGATTGATGTTTTTGGTATAATGTAAAAAATAAACAAGGAGGTAAAATGAAAATAGGCAAGTGGGCTTTTGTGGTCGGAATATTACTAGCAATATTCTCGGCTTTCATTCAGACAAGTTACATGACAACACTCTTGATTGGATTGGGGTTGGTGGTGGGATTTTTAAACATCACCGAAGAGGAAGTGGAAAAATTCCTCATTGCCACTATTGCAATGCTAGTGATTGGAACAACCAGTTTCAGCGCCCTAATCGTCAGCGGATCATACGCCAATAATGTCCAGGTCATTCTCAACAACTTTGTATCGTTTGTTTCGGCAGCTGCAATCGTAGTCGCCCTTAAAGCTGTGATTAGCTTGGGTGACAATGAAAAAAAGAAATAAAATGAAAATAAGCATCTGGGTTACTTTCGGCATATGTGTTTTGGCATTGATTGTAATTAGCGGAAATTGGCTAGGTATCTTACCCACTTATAGAATTCATGCCCCCAAAACACTTTCGTACACCGATCAATACGATCACTTTACCTTTAGTTATCCTGACGATCTGGATATTCAGGATATTTCCCAGTCGAACGAAAAAATCAGAATAATCAATGTCATGCCCAAGAATGCCATTAACAGATTCGATCCGCAGTTTATTGAAATTATCAGCTATGACATGCCGAAGGAAACGCTTTCCGATGCGGTAGTTGACTTTTTGCCCAATGCAACCGCCAACGATTTGTATAAAATTGAACGCGACGATCTCGAAGCGATCGAGTATTTTCAGGTGCAGGGGATTGGCGAGGAATCACTTTATACTTTTTTTAGAAGCAGCGATAAGATGTCAATCGTAATTTTTAGAATGAGAAGATTCGACAAAACTAACCCCCTTGTACTAATCGACAATAGCCGCTATCTTAGTAGCTACAAGCAGATTGTCAGTACCTTTAACTTTAACTAAATAATTTTCTATGGATACTAGGTTTTACATGATATTGCTCGTCGTGGCAATAATATTCGGGGCATTGCTTTTGACAATTAGCGTTTTTGTTTTGATGCGCCTCAATGCATTAAAAAAAAGCCGCGACGATGATCAATCGATGGCACTTTTAAATCAGAATATGCAGGCCTTGCAGTCAAACTTTCAAGATAAGCTAGATCGTACCAACGAAGCAATAAATAAGCGGCTCGACAACGCCGCGCAAGTCATCGGTCTAGTCAACAAAGAACTCGGTCAGATGTCTCAAATTGGGCAAAGCTTGCAGAACTTTCAGGATTTACTGAAAAACCCTAAACTCCGCGGGGGACTGGGCGAGCAGGGGTTAGAGGACATGCTTGCGCAAACTTTTCCCAAGGAATTATACAAAGTTCAGTACAAATTTAGAAATGGGCAGACAGTCGATGCAGCCATTAAGATTGACGCCGGCATTGTGCCCGTTGATGCAAAGTTTCCGCTAGAAAACTTTAATCGCATCCTTAAAGCCCAGACGGATACGGATCGTGCAGACGCAAGACGTAAATTTAGGTCCGATTTTCGCGTTCACGTTAATGCCATCTCGAAAAAATATATCCTGTCGGACGAAGGAACGGTTGACTTCGCCCTGATGTACATTCCCTCCGAAACAGTTTACTACGAGCTTATTTCTAACGAGAATGATCTGCATGACTATGCAGTCAAGGCCAAGGTCATTCCGACTTCTCCAAATACATTTTTTTACTATTTGCGCTCTATTATGCTCGGCCTTCAGGGCAGAAAAATTTCCGAGATGTCAAAACAAATTTTATCAACTCTCAAAATAATTCAAAACGAAACGCATAAATTTGGCGATAATTTATCGGTTTTAAATCGGCATGTCACCAACGCTAAATCAACTATGGAAAAAGTTGATAGTGATTTCGGGCGATTGCGCGGTAAAATTGAGAAAGTGAACTTACTCGAAACCGAACAATCAAATTTGATTGAAGAGACAGCTGAGACCGACGAAATCATCCAAGATGGATAATATCAAAATTCTCCACGAGACAGACGATTATTTGGTAATTTCAAAACCGGTGGATATTGCTGTTCACCCCGGAGCCGATCGTGAAAGCTATACAATCAAGGATTGGCTGTGCGATCAATATCCAAAAATCACCACTCTTCCATGGAAAAGCCGCGATCGGATCGGAATTATTCATCGGCTTGATAAGGATACGTCGGGCATTATGTTGCTCGCTAAAAATCCCCAAACACTCGATTTTTTTCAAGATCAGTTCCGCCAAAGGGCGGTGGATAAATATTATTGGACGCTTGTTTTCGGCCAGCCCACGTCTGACCACAAAATTATTCACGGTTTTATTAGCGCTAACCCCAAAAACAGAAAAACCCAGAAAGTTGAGATGATTGACTTTGGACTCGATGAGCGTGAACGCAAGACGACCGGGACAGAGTACTGGAAAAAACAAAGCTATGAATTTGACAAACAAGATCTGACACTCCTTGAGGTTAAAATTTTAACTGGCCGTAAACATCAAATCAGAGCTCATCTAAAGCACGAGAATCTTCCGGTGATCGGGGATTTTACCTACACCACCAAACCAAATAAAAGATTATCGAAAAAACTAGGACTTGCAAGGCAGTTTTTACACGCATATAAAATCGGTATCACCGACCCAAGTGGCAAACGAGTGACATTCGAGGATAAACTTCCGAGCGATTTGGAAAATGTACTTAATAAATTAAATGTGGTTTGAAAAAATTAATAAACCCATTATTGGCCTTGCACCAATGTTTGGATACTCAAGCCATAAACTCCGCCTAAAATCAAGACAAGCCGGTGCAGATGTGGTTTTTACGGAGATGGTCGCGGCCGAAGCGATAATTCGCAATGTCGATAAAGCGTGGGAAATGTGTGAGTTCGACGATAAAGAAAGGCCGATAGTTATTCAGATATTTGGAAACAAACCGGACTCAATCGCACGAGCGGTAAAATTAATTGATAAAAAATTAGCGCCAGACGGAATTGATATAAACTTCGGTTGTCCCGTCCAAAAAGCGTCTAAGCAAGGTTTTGGATCGGTATTACTTAATAACCCCAAATTGGCTAAGGAGATTATAAAGGCAGCGGTCCGAGCGACCAAAATCCCCATTAGTGTTAAAATGCGCCTGCCCTAAAAGGTTGTTGCCGACACAGTGAGATTTGTTAAGATTATCAAAAAAGCAGGAGCAAAACTTGTTACAATACACGCTCGCACCCAGACGCAAAAGTATGGAGGCCATGCTGATTGGGAGCTACTCCACAAAATAAAAAAACACTTCCCCGATTTAGCAATATTGGGAAATGGGGATATTTGCTCACTGCAAGATTTACGCGCTAAGCTCGGGAATTTAGACGGGGCGCTGGTCGGCCGCGCGGCAAAGAGAGATTATAAGATCTTTACCGAACTTAAGAATTATAAATTAAACCGGAACAGCTAGTCATCCACTATTTTGTAACAGTAATCGCCCCAGCCGGGCAGGCCACGGCCACCTCTTTGAGGTCGCAACTTTTGCAGTTGCACTCCGGACTCTTGGGCTTTGATATAGCCCCATCCATTTCGAAACACTCCGGACAAGTTGCAACGCATGCCCCACAACCAATACATTTCGTTCGATCAACTTTAATTTTCATTGTCCTCCACTAAAATTATAACACACAAAACATTACAAACACTTTGTTGACTATTTTTCAGTATTTGCTAGATTAAAGTCAAGTAAAAAGGAGATCTAATGAAAAAAATATTAGTTTGGGCGATGGTTTTGTTGATTCCCTCAATTTCTTTTGCAGCCATGATTAAAACCGACGAGAGTGTTTCGCTCGATGCACAAACAAAAAATATTTATGTTTTTTCATCTAATATTAATGCCAAGGAAGATATTAAAGGGGACGCCGTTCTCTTTGGCCAGAATATTAATATCGACAAGAACGTCGAACATAGCTTGTTCGCGTTTGGGAATGGTGTTGATATTGCTGGTGATATTGGCCAATCGGTTCGCACCGGAGCCAACACGGTTAATATTTCCGGCATTGTGGGTGAGGATGCATTGGTTGGAGCAAGTGCTTTAACAATCGCCGAATCAGCAGTTGTAAAGGGAGATCTGTTGGCGGGAACGGCTAGCTCCAATATTAAAGGAACAATTGAAGGAAATGTAAAAATTGCTGCCTCAAAAGTGGTATTGTCAGGTAAAATACTAGGAAATGTCGATATTGAAGCGAATGAAATCATCATCGCAGACAACGCCGAAATAGGCGGAGCGCTAAACTATTGGTCGGGTAACCCAGGTATGATTTCACCTGATGCTAAAATCGCCTCGGGACCTTATTACAATCATATCGAAACCGATTACGCTCAAACTTCGTCAAGTATGGCCTATGCGTTTCTTTCGTTGATCATTCTGGCACTAGCAATCACTTACGGCTTTAGGCGCTTTTGTGAGCCGATCGGAAAAAGTAATTTTGCGTTCTTCGCCCGAAACTGCGGTTGGGGCCTGCTGATGATTGGAGCGATTCCGGTTGCAAGCTTTATCCTATTTGCCATCAGCGTACACTTAGGATTCACGGCCCTTGTCGCCTACATTATGGGACTGCTAGTCGCTTATGCCGTCAGTGCTATTTACACTGGTTTTATTGTTCAAAAAATTCTATCCAAAGAGAAAGAATTTGAAATCAGTTGGGTAACGGTGTTAATTGGTTCTGTTGTCTTCATCCTTATTGGATACATTCCTTATATCGGCTCAACAATAAAATTCGTGCTGTATCTCTCGAGCTTTGGATATATTATGAATAAAATTTACAACACCATCAGCTTCCAGAGCGCCAAGAATAAAAGTGCGAAATAATACAAAAAGCTCACTACAGGTGTAGGATGCGATGAAAAGAAATAAAGCCCTATTTTTGCCATATAAAATAAGCAATGGCAAGTTGCGCTATTTTGTCTGTAAAAAAGTTGGCCGAAGAGAAGATCTTATTCCAACCGGAACTTGTAAAAAAGGAGAGGACCAAGGTCAGTGTGCTTGGCGCGAACTAAAAGAAGAGTTGGGGATCAAGCATTTTCGAAACTTTTTCTGTATTGGCAGCAGCCAGAAATTTACAATCGATCGAAATAAATATTTTGAAAAGGCCTTTGCTTTCGAGATAGACGGTCCGATTAAACTACAACAAAGCGAACTTTCTTCATATCGATTTTTATCTAAGCGTGAAGCGATAAAGTTATTATCGTTCAAATTTCACCAAGACGCGATCAACCGATGTGATGATATTATTAAAAACAAAAAATACCAACGCATTTTTGTGGTAGTGGGTCCGGGCGGAAGCGGAAAAGATACGATCATTCATGAGGTGGCAAAAGCGGACAAACGAATAAAAAAAATCAAAACGTATATGACGCGTCACTATAAAACACGCAACGACTCAAAATTGAGAATTTATATAAATGAAAAAAACCTGCGCACGCTCGAACGGGCCGGTGATATTATTGAAAAAAATAAAATGGTGGGATACTGGTATGCCAGCTCATATCTACAAATTATCAAAACACTTGGCTCGGGTTATGACGGTATTGTTAATGTTGATATAAACGGATCGCAATTTTACCAAAAAAACTTTTCTAATGTTGTCAGTATTTTTATTTCCGCCAAGACGCAAGATCTCACCAGGCGACTGGTTGCAAGACATCGCGACAGCTCAAGCTACATCAAGGCAAGAATGGCAGTGACCAAGGAAGAGGTTGCAAAATCCCACTGCTGTGATTACACTATCGTTAATAGACAAAATAAGTTAGACCAAAGTGTAGCACAATTAAGTCGGATCATTGAGGAGAATCGAAAATGAAAAGAGCATCGGGCGCGTTTCTAGCTATTGTTACTCTAATCGGTTTGGTTTTTGGCGGTTTTTTACTATCTGGCCCAAGTAGTGTTTCGACAAGCCAGGCGGTAGATACAACATTACTTTATCGCTCATTTAGCCCCATCAGCGGAAATCCAAATAGCGCAATAAAAATAGTGGTGTTTTCTGATTATTTATGTCCTTATTGCAAAAAAGCCCATGAAGCACTCGATGATGTCATTTCAAAATACAGCGACCAGGTTTCGGTTTACCATCGAAATTTAATTATTCATGACACTGCTGAAATTTTTGTAAAAAGTGCTCTAGCGGCTGATGTGCAGGGCAAGTTTGGCGAATTCGACAGGGTCTTGTTTGAGCGTGATCTAGAACCAACTGAAGATGCCATGCTTACCATCGCAGCGGAGCTCGGTCTTGATATTGAGAAGTTTAAAAATACTTTACACTCAAAAGAAATCGACAACATTATCGCCCAAGATCAAGAGGATGCTTTAGCTCTTCAGGTTATGGGCACACCGACTCTTTATCTCAATAATGAATTGCTTGATGACTTCAGCACCTTGCCTGAACAAATTGAGGCGCTGATTTGATGAAGCTGGTCTTGATCTCTGACTTGCACGGCCAAAGCACCACTTTATATTTCCTTAAAACTATTATTAAAAAAGAAAAACCTGATGCCATCATTATAAGTGGCGATATTACAACCGCCGGCGCAACCGATTTTTTTGATGAGCTTGAAAAAATTATTTCGAGGAGTAGGGTGCCTGCCCTGATTGTTTGGGGAAACAGCGACTTACCTGATGCGATCGACCGTATCAAAAATTCAAAGTTTTGCATCCATTTGCAAAAAGTGCGGTTGGGTAGTTTTGAATTTTTTGGAATAGGCGAAACGGACGATGCATTAAATGTCTCAAACAAAATAAAAAATACAATTCTCATCACTCACCGACCGCCAGATCTAGGATTTCTCAAAGAACAATTTAAAAACGCCCCGGATGTGCATATTAGCGGCCATCTGCATCGGAAAAAGACCGCCGCGCCATACCCCTCGACTTTTCATATTAGCGTTCCGACCCTGCAAGGGGGCGAATATGCTGTTTTTTATCCAAAAACAAAAAAGGTTGAATTTCTTCGTGCTCGGTAATTTTATCTCGATCGGTTAAAGTGGTAAAATAAGCAGGATGGGAAATATTGATGTTTTAACAGTCGGCGATTGCACACTCGACAACATTTTTGAAGTAGATAAGGATGAAGCAAGCGTTTTGTGCAACCTCAAATCACAAGAGAAGGAGCTCTGTTTTAATTTCGGCGAGAAAATTCCAATTAAGAGTGTAAGCAAGGGATTTGGTGGAAGCGCGCTTAATACCGCCATTGGCTTTTCCCGATTAAATTTAAATACTGCCATTGCTACTATTATCGGGGAAGATTTTGAAGGGCATTTGCTCAAGGAATTTTTAAAGAATGAAAAAATTGATATATCATTTATTAAATTTAAAGACACGACTAACGTGTCACTTATTTTAGTATATGACAAAGAGCGAACTGTTTTATCATATCACCGCCCTCGCAATTACACTGCACTGCAACTCCCGTCCTGCAGTAATATCTATTTTTCTTCGGCAGGCAAGGGAGCAGAAGTTATTTACCCCAAAGTAATCTCCAGAGTAACCGCCGGATCCAAGCTTTATTTTAATCCCGGTTCTTGGGAACTCCAAAATTTTAATTCATTCGCACCCCTTGTCAGGCATTGCCAGGCTCTTATTATCAACAAGGACGAAGCCGACTTGATAATTGGAGGAGATAAGGTTCAGGATCAACTTAAAAAAATGAAAAAACTCGGGACTGCTATAGCCGTAATCACATGCGGTAAGAGTGGCGCCTACTTGCAAGATGACACCGGACAATACCACATGGGAATTTCCTCCGGCCCGGTAGTCGACCCGACCGGAGCAGGTGATTCTTTTTCCGCCGGTTTTGTATCCGGTTTAATTATGGGCAAATCACTTGAAGAATCCTGCCGATGGGGTATGGTGAATTCAGCAGCTGTGATATCAAAAGTCGGTGCCAACAACGGACTGTTGCATCGGTCCGATCTGGAAAGCCAAACCAGCTCAATGACAATATTAAAATTTTCCAAACTACAAGGAGCATAATGACTAAGAAAATATTCATTTGTCGAAAAATTGATTCGTCGGGTCTTGCTATACTGGAAAAGACAGATGGGATCAGTTTTGAATTGAATAAGCGGGATCGCGTTTTGTCAAAACATGAGCTGATCGACAAAGCCAAAGGCGCGGATGCGATTATCACTTTGCTAACAGACAAAATCGATGCGGAAATTATGGACGGAATCGGCAATCAGCTAAAAATTATTGCGAATTACGCCGTCGGTTTCGACAATATCGACCTAGAGGCGGCCAAACAACGTCATATTATCGTCACTAACACTCCCGAAGTTATGACTCAAGCGGTGGCGGAACACGCGATGGCACTAATGCTTGCGTGTGCCAGAAGATTAATCGAGGGCGACCGTTATGTGAGAGCGGAGAAATACAAAAACTGGGAGCCAGAACTTTTGATCGGCCCTGAGATTGCTGGCAAAACTCTTGGAATAGGAGGGATCGGTCGGATCGGGGAAGCCCTTGCCCATATTGGTTATCACGGGTTTGGAATGAAGATACTCTACAATGATCTCAATCGCAATGAGGAAATTGAAAGAACCCTTCAGGCCGACTACGCATCGCTAAAAGCTCTTCTTGAAAAATCTGACTTTGTGTCACTTCATGTTCCGCTTAATCAATCAACGCATCACTTGATAAAGTCGCGGGAGCTGGCCCTAATGAAGAATGAGGCGGTTTTGGTTAACACGGCTCGGGGAGCCATTATCGAAGAACAAGCCCTCGTTAAAGCCCTCAGAGAAAATAAAATATTTGCGGCTGGTTTAGATGTATTTGAGTTTGAAAAAACGCCGGGGCGAGATTTACTTAAGCTTGAAAATGTTATTTTAACGCCTCATATTGCTAGCGCAACGGTTGAAGCCAGGCGGGCTATGTCGGAGTGTGTCAGTGAAAATGTCATAGAGGTATTAATGGGACGACCGGCCAAAAATCCGGTTGAATAGGAGGGGAAAATGGCTATTAAATTTGCAATCAACGGTTTTGGACGCATCGGAAGACAGAGTTTACGCGCCCTTTTGGAAAAACTCCACAGTGGTTTTATTTTGCCAGATGAGATTGAGCTTGTTGCTATTAACGATTTAGCCGACGCAAAAACCCTAGCCCATCTTTTAAAATACGATTCTGTTTACGGCATTATTGATGATGAAATAACAATTAGCGAGAAGGGACGCCACAAGTCGTTTGCCGGTGAAATTACGCTTGGCAAAATCAGCTTTGACGTGTATAACGAACCCGATCCGAGTAAATTGCCGTGGAGAAAACTTGGTGTCGATGTAGTAATTGAATCAACCGGCCACTTCACAGATAGAAAATCAGCGCTGGCCCATATTAAAGCGGGTGCGAAAAAAGTAATAATTTCTGCGCCAGCCAAAGACGATGTGACAAAAACTTTCATCGTTGGAGTCAACAGCGATAAGATCACACCGGGTGATAATATTATCTCGAATGCTTCCTGCACCACTAACTGTATCGCGCCCGTGATGGACGTTTTGGATAGCGAGTTCGGAATTGAAAAATCAATGATGACAACCGTCCATGCATTCACCTCCGACCAATCCCTGGTTGACGGCCCGCACAGGGATTTACGCAGGGCTAGGGCGGCCACGCTAAACACCGTTCCCACCACCACAGGCGCGGCGATTGCCGCGACCCAAACCCTGCCACAGCTAAAAAATAAATTCGACGGAATGGCGATCAGGGTACCGGTAGCGGTCGGATCAATCTCAGACATCGTCGCCGTAACAAAAGATGAGGTCACCGTAGCACAAATCAATGAAGCATTTATCAAGGCGTGCGCAAGCTCACGGTGGGAAGGAATTATATCTTGTACAACCGAACCGCTTGTTTCGTCGGACATCATCGGCAATCCTTATTCGGCCATCGTCGACCTCGCCCTCACTCAAGTTGTTGACAAGAATCTTATTAAGGTGGTAGCGTGGTATGACAATGAATGGGGATATTCAAATAGATTAATTGAACTCATCGTTCAAATGGGAGCGCACCAAAAATGATTTTCGATTTGATTATTGTCGGCGGGGGACCCTCGGCCCTAAGTGCCGCTTTGTATGCCGGAAGATACAAGACAAAAACCCTTTTGGTAACTGATTTTTTCGGCGGTTTGGCCGCCGTAGCGGGGAAAATTGAAAACTATCCCGGTTTTAAGACAATCGACGGACATGAATTGATCGAGCAAATGGTCAAACAAGTCAAAGCTTTGGAGAGCGTTACCACCAAGGAGGGAAGTCCTGTCGAAAAAATTTCGGATATTAAGGATGGCTTCGTTGTTAGATTGGCACACGCGCAATACAAAGCCAAGGCGGTGCTTGTTTGTACCGGAAAAAAGCCGCGTCAGTTAGGAATTGCGCATGAGGATGATTTGGTTGGCAGGGGATTGAGCTACTGCTCAACCTGCGATGGACCCCTGTCCAAGGGAAGAGATGTGATCGTTATCGGCGGGGGAAGGTCCGCTACAGAATCGGCACTGAATTTGGAAAAAATTGCATCCAGCGTCACTATTATCAATATCAATCCCAAACTTGAAGGTGAGGTGCTTACTCTCGACAAACTGACAAAGTCAAACCGTATCAATATTATTAACAATGCCAAGACAACCGATTTTATTTTGGACAATATGACCATCAAGGGGATTAGATGTGAATTGTCCAGTGGTAGAAGCATTGAGATCACGGGTCAAATGGTTTTTATTGAAATTGGACAACAAGCCGATCCCAAACCCTTCAAAGACCTAGTCAAAACCACTAAGGATGGTGAAATTGTAGTTGATTTAAAAACAAACAGGAGCTCGAAGGAGGGGATTTTCGCCAGCGGAGATATCACTGATATTAATTTTAAGCAAATCGTCATCGCTGCTGGAGAAGGAGCTAAGGCGGCCATGTCAATTCACCAATATCTTAAGAGCCAATAATGTCCAAAAATTTTGTTATTTTTATTTTGATAATTTTGTTGACAATTGCCTCGGCACTGGTAGTGTGGCCAGGCGGACCAAATATTTTTTCACGGGAAATAAAAATGCATTTGGGACTTGATCTTCAGGGAGGTGTCCAGCTCATTTATGAAATTCAATCCGATAAACTCAAAGACAAAGACCCAAAACAGGCCCAAGAAGAAACCGTTGATCTTATTTCAAGACGGGTCAACCGACTGGGAGTGAGCGAACCTCAAATCCAATCAACAAAGATACAGGATAAATTCGGAGTGATCGTCGAGCTGCCCGGGGTAAATGATATCGCGGTCGCAAAGGAAACAATTGGCAAAACTGCTCAACTAAAGTTTTTTGAACTCGGAGGTGACGACCAACTCAATGATACCGACCTGACCGGAGCAGATGTCAAAAGAGCCACCGCCGGAACGGATCAGGATGCGGCCGGTTTTAATGCAACCAGTCCAATTATTTATCTAGAATTTACCAACGAGGGAGCAAAGAAATTTCAAGCAATCACCAAACGAAACATCGGCAAGCCAATTATCACCATGCTGGATAACGAAGTAATTAACCAGGCCACGGTTAAAGATGAAATTGCGGGAGGAAAGGCCCAGATTGAAGGAATTGCTACGCTTAAGGAAGCCAAGGAAACGGCAAAGTTGATTAACGAAGGTGCATTGCCCGCACCAATTGAACTCGTCCAGGAGTCACAAGTCGGCGCAACACTTGGACAAGACGCAATCGAAAAGAGCATTGTCGCTGGTTTGCTCGGTCTAATTTTAGTTGGAATTTTTATGGTTACATATTACAAAGCTCTTGGTCTGGCGGCTGTTTACGCTCTTTTTTTGTATGCCCTTATAACTACGGCTTTATTTAAAATAATTCCCGTCACCCTCACCCTGGCCGGAATTGCCGGTTTTATTTTTTCAATCGGTGCGGCCGTCGATGCTAATATTTTAATTTTTGAAAGATATAAAGAAGAGCTTGGCAAGGGCTTAGAAAAAACCCAGGCACTAGAAAATGGCTTTCGGCGCTCATGGCCCAGCATTAGAGATTCTAATATCGCCTCATTAATTACCGCCGGAATATTATTTTATATGTCAACCGGAGTCGTCAAGGGATTTGCGGTCACTTTGGCTATCGGGATTGCCGTTTCCATGTTTTCTTCTATTACCGTTTCCAGAAACATATTAAGATTTTTTATTAAAAATAAATGAATATTACTCGCTATAAAAATATATTTCTTTTTGCCTACATTGGCATAATTATAGTCGGGCTCGCCCTTTTATTTTTTTTCAAACCCTCATTCGGGATTGATTTTACCGGTGGTGCCTTGATTGAAATTAGACCAAAACAGCCAATTGAACTAGGGCAACTGCGTGAAACAATTGAGGGTTCATATCCAGACAGGGGAGTGATCGTGCAAAGTTCAGCCCAAAACCAATTCATCATCAGGGCCAAAGTTCCGGGAGGGGAGTTTGATCAATTTAAAAACAAGGTAGTGGAAGCCATTCCCGATGCAGAGATTTTGCGACATGAAAACATTGGTGCGACTGTCGGTAAAACCTTAACCCAGAAGTCAATTTATGGAGTCATTTTGGCCTGTATTTTGATAATTTTTTATCTCGCCTATGCTTTTAGAGGAATCCCCGGAATTATTCCCTCCTGGGCATTTGGTGTAATCGCCGTTTTGGCATTGATTCACGATCTCATTTTCACCATTGCCTCGTATGCGGTGATAGGACATTTTACCGGTTTTGAATTGGAGGGAATTACAGTTGTGGCAATCTTGACAATTCTGGGCTTTTCTGTTCATGACACCATTGTAGTTTTTGATCGGATCCGAGAAAATCTCATCAAATATCCGCACCTTGATATCGCACAAAACACTAATAACAGTATTAATGAAACTCTGGCGAGATCTTTAAACACTTCACTAACCGTAATTGTCGTTTTAATTTCAATGTATATGCTGGGAGGGACTACCATTAAGCCATTCGTGCTAATTCTAACCATCGGAATGGCTATTGGCACTTATAGCTCGATTTTTATCGCATCACCCTTATTGGTCAAGTATGGAGAATATATAGGCAAGCACTCGAAGTAGGGGAGTGGTTTGGAAATTTTGGTTTTTTTATGACCGTAATCAGCTTTGCCTTGCCTCAACCAAAATATAATCAGACGATCTATTGGCTTATTAAGGCCTAATTAATGCTTAATTATTGAATTAATGTTTTTTGTCATTTTTGATGTTATCCAAATTATTTTATTTCGATTTATTTTATTAACGACCGTTAACTTAGTTGTATTTTTTATATTAATTACATCCCGTAACATGTCTAATCATTAAAAATGCCTTAGCGCGTCTCTCAGCGCCTTTATAAGGTATAAATTACTCCATTGTTATGCTATGAAGTGCACATCAGCACTAACTATTTATCTTAAATGATGTGATACGACCATTGTTTTAGCAAGCCAATACAATAAATTTTTATATTGCCATATGTCGTGAAACGATTATTATGCGACATTAGAAAATAATTTAACATAATCACAATTCTTGGATATTTCATTGCAGTATGTATATCAAATATTTAAGCTATCAAATATTAAAATGCAAAAACAATATCCAACTTCCCGCTTTGCCGCGAGATATTCCCAGAAAGCTTTTCTCCGATATTTCTCTCGAAATTAGGTGGTTTTTTTAACTCTTTTTTAACCCTCTATTTATCTTTTTTAACGGAAGTGGATATGGCTAAATTTCTCAATTATTTTACGTCATGTAAAAAAACATTTAATAACATGTCGCACAATGTAGATAGGAGACGCTCTTATTACTGTCTTTGCTTTTTCAACTTTTCCGCAATATTTTTATAATTCGTCCTGGTAGTAAAATACCATCGATTAGCATTGTAATCCTCCGCTGTCTTGACATTCTTCAATTCATCCGGCAATTCTTCCCGATCTGCTTTGTTAATTTCCTGCTCCGCCTCCTTTGATTGATCCGGTTTCAACTCCAATGACGTCTTTACTACCGCCTCCGGCAACTCCGCTGAGCTGGCAGTAATATCAGCAATAAATTTTTCCACTTCTTCCCTTGGTTTGGAATACTTAATTCTAGATTTTTCGATTGCTTGCTTCTGTAGGTTAGATGGTTTTTGAGCAGGAAGAAGAGTTTTAGCAGAAAAGGGCGAACTGGTCACACCGTCAATCGACATTTTAAGGTAAATATTATAATTATTTAAATTGGAAAGATCCTCCGGTTCAAAAACCGGCACGAATTCTCGGTTTAAAAACTCCGCATCCTTAGCCCCGACCCTGAATGTAATCAGAGTGCCGACATTTCCAAATACAGCATTCGCGACATTCTCCGGCATTTGAGCAATGTATTGATTCGTCACAAACAAATTCAATCCATACTTTCTTGCTTCGGATAAAATCACCGCAAACGAGTCCGTCGCAAAATTTTGAAACTCATCGACATACAGATAAAACGGAGTCCTTTTTTCTTTAGGTAAATCAGCCCGACTCATGGCCGCCATTTGAATCTTGGTAATCATCAACGATCCAAGCAGAGTACTGTTATCCTCCCCTATCTTTCCGATTGACAGATCAATTAACAGAATTTTTCCTTCATCCATAATCTTTCTAACATCAAGCGTTGATTTCTCTTGTCCGACAATATTACGAATAGTGGTTGATGAAAGAAATTGACCAACCTTATTCTGGATAGGAGCAACCGCCTCGGTTCTAAATTTCTGGTCGTAGCGTTCAAATTCATTAATAAAAAAATCCTTAATTACAGGGTCGTCGATGGTAGCTACCACCTCCCTCCTAAATTTTGTATCAGTTAAAACGCGCAGGACACTCAAAAGCGTCGCTTTTTTATAGTCCAACAATCCCAAGACAACATTGCGCAAAATATACTCGAGCCGCGGTCCCCACGACTCTCCGAAAATCTTTTTAAAAACACTGACAATTCCAGAAGCAATAATATTCTTATATTCAGGGTCGGTGTTTTCGAGCAGATTAAATCCGATCGGATACTTACTATCAGCAGGGCTGAAATAAATCACATCATCTAATCTATTTTCCGGAATATACTCCAAAACATCATTGATCAAATCTCCATGGGGGTCAACAATCGCCATTCCCCTCCCCTTGTAAATATCGTCAATGGCAAGAAATTTCAATAACGTTGATTTACCGGTACCGGTTTTACCAATGGCGTACATATGTAGTGCTCTATCGGGAATTCTAATACCGAATATTTTTTCCTCTCCCCGAAAATTTGTTTTTCCGATAACTGACAAGTTCTCATCTGGCTCAGATCCTTCAATGGGAAGATTTTGGGGCGGCTCCCCCTTTCTCGATCCGGCATAGTCAAGTGATGGCGTATCAACCGACACTCCCGGCAAATGAAATAAACTCGCCAACTCTTCAGTATTTAGTATTTGTGCTTTTGGCGATAAATAGCGCCGCCGATAAATTTCTACAATCGACTCCCCTTCTACTGCTTGTCCTTGGATAAATCCATTGATATTTGAGGCGTTAAACTGCTTAAAGGCGCCAATGGTAGCATTTAGCCAATGTCGCGCTCTGGTGTAATCAGGCGATAAAGACAAAACTCTTATCACTGCTTTGTAGCCGAGTTTCATCGCCTTTTCCTCAATCCCCTTCATCGCCGTTGCAACCGGCCCAGAAACACTGGTCTTTTCTTCTTTCTCTTCAGTTTGTGAAAGTGGCGCCCTAGCTACACCGGTGACGATATTTCCAGCACTTTTTAGAAACGATTTCCAAACCGGTTCCCCAGGGTCATACCCTGCCTTGATTGAGTTGACAAAACCAACGCTTCTTTTTTGCCATCTGTCATCCGCCGGTGAAACACAAAATTGAATCCAAATTTCATCATCAGCTGTTATTTTTCCCAAAATGCTGGTAAAGCCGGAAAGCGGATCTGCCTCAAAACTTTGAAATGTCTTAATCGGATATACATCCTCCTTCTGGGTCTTCATTTCAACCCCAATTGCGTATTTCTCTTTCTTGATCGCAACAGTATAGTCCTCCACTTCGGTAATTTCGAGATCCGGGTATTGCGCATAAAATTGCCCTTCGACAAAGTCCTTGATGCGTCGCGGAACATAAAAATAAAATTGAACGAATCTATTGATCGATACTATTTCAAAACTCATCACCGCCTGATGCTTCGTTGAATAATCATAAACTCCGTGCAAGGCCGAAAATAACAATTCCGCCGCCGCTGGTGTTTTTTCATTTTCTTTGGGCACCATTAAACGACATAGGACGAAATCATCACTTGGAGATCGAGAAAAGTCACTCATAATTTTGCCTCTCTAGTTGCATCCTGTGTTGGGAATGGCGCTATAGTGGTTAACCTGCTATCAATATTGGCTTCGACCGACCTTAAATCACGACCGTATTTCAACCTAGATAATTGTAAAATCGCCTTACCTAATTCTTCGTTTTTCACACTTTCATTCTTGATTGTCTGCATACTAAATGGCCTGACTGGAGCATTGTCGACAAGCAATTTAACATATGCGTTATAAGCATCGATATTGTTTAAATCCTTTTCGTCGGCTACCGGATCAAATTCTTTAGCCATAAACTCAGCATCCGGAACACCGACTCTAAACGAAACTAATGTCCCTACATTACCAATAATAGCATCTCTTATCAATTCGGGAATTTGCGCGATATACTGATTGGTGATATTTAAATTTAACCTAAACTTACGAGCTTCGGATAATATCGAGGCAAAGGTGTCAGTGGCAAAATTTTGAAATTCATCCACATATAAGTAAAAATCCGACCTCTGATCCTCGGCTACATCGGATCGGGAAAGAGCAGCGGTAAATAATTTAGCGACAAAAATCATTCCCAGCAGATTGCTGTTTATCTCCCCTATTTCCCCCTTTGCAAGATTTATTAATAATATATTCTTCCTGTCCATCACTTCCCTGAAATCAAACGACGATTTTGGCTGACCAATAATGTTGCGCATGGTAATATTGGTCATAAACCGACCGAACTTCGAGATAAAATAATTATACATTTCCGACTTGTGAAAATCAGCCGTCTTGGCAAGTTGCTCGGTCCAAAAGGCCTTCACGATCGGATCAGAAATTGAATTTATTTTTTGGCTACGAAAACCGTCATCGGTAAAAAGCTTGGGGATCTCGATAAGAGTTCCGCCTTCGGGAGAATCCATCAGCGTCAACGCGGCGTTTCGCATCCAATGCTCAAACTGTGGTCCGATAAAACCCTGCGAATTAGGATCAAATAATTTGTAAAATATTTGGACTGCTTCTTGAACCAGAAAATCCTTCTGCTCCTTCGTCTTCCATTCTAATAGGTTTACTCCCATCGGTCTTGCAGTATCAGCCGGGTCAAAATAAATAACATCCTCGGCCCGCTCTTTGGGAACTCTGGAAAGCAACCCCTCAACAAGCTCGCCGTGGGGATCAAAAACCGCAACCCCCCTCCCCTCTTTTATATCCTGTAAAATCAAGGATTCAAAAAAAGTAGATTTTCCGGTTCCGGTCATTCCGATCGAATAAAGATGTCGGCGCCGATCTGCTTCTTTAAGCCGGATTAAAATCTCATCTCCCCGATAGACATTTTTTCCCAAAATAATTCCTTCCTTGGGAACATTGGCCGGCGCCGCTGCTCTTTTAGCCATATGCCACCTTATGCCCGGGGTGTCAATTTGTTCCGACGGAAAATGATAGATACTGGCCAACTCTTCGCTGTTTAAAATTAATTTTCTAAAACCATAGAACGAACGCAAAATGTAATGAGTTAAAAAATTCTTATTGTCCCCTACTTCAATCAATTTAAAGCCATTTCGATCTGGTGCCGAAAATTGTCCATAACCGGAAAAAATATTCTTAAGGTTAGTTCTCGCATCAATTTTTGTTTTAGCTAAGGAAACAATTCTAATTTGGCAAATAAATCCTGTTTTAGCGCTCTTTTTGGTCAATAATTTTACTGTTTCCTCTTGTAAGGGGGTGGTTTTACGAAAATCTGCTTGCTTTTCCAGCGTTACGTTGGAAGTGAATTCAGAAACAAAATATCCTAATTTATTCCAAATAGAAATTCCTAGCGGTACTCCCTTGCCTTCCTGGATTTTTCGCACTGCCCAATCTATCTGCCCCCTCCAGCCCTGACTGACAGGACGAATCACAAGCTGAACAGCTGCCCTCGCATCCTCTCCTATTTTACTTAGGGCATTGGTAATATTCGAAATGGATTCATGAGTCAATTCATCGTATGATTTTATTGGATAAATGTAACTTCTTGATGTCATGACCATACCACAGGCCGTCTCCATCCCCTCTTTAAAAATACGAAAATCTCCGCTCGGCTCAATGCTGGCATGCGTATAAAATGATTGAACTTGTTTTTCCACCAAACCCTGCAAATTTCGTGGCACCCCGATAAAAAATATTATTTCTTTTTCTCTTGCTACCAGCTCGAATGAAATAATAGGCTGGCTCTGGAGTATCCCGCGCACTCCCGGTATGTAAAGCGACCCCAGCGAGGCAAAAAGTTGGTCCATAATTGAGGTAATTTCGGCGGTTGTTTTGAGGTTTTCATACTCCTCGCGTTCGTACTTTTTAGGAACCCTCACTTCTAGCATGACAAGATCATTAGCTCTCTGCGTTAAATGTCTTTTTCTTGAATTTCTGTATATTAAATATCCTGCCACCATCAATATGACAACTGCTAACAGCGGTACCCACGAAAATAATATTTCCCCTTGCATCTTACATTTAGATTATACCAGATCAGTAAGAATTGTTTGTAATTTTAAGCTTGATATCGGCAATGAGATCAAAAACAAAAGTTAGATTATGGACAGTAAGAAGATGAATTCCAAGCGGCTCTCTTTCTTTAAGTAAATGCCTTAGGTATGACTTGGAAAATCTTTCGCGACACAGTTTGCACCGGCATTTTTCATCCAATGTGTCACGATCAAGCCGATATTTACTTTGCAGTAAATTTATCTGCCGATATTTATAGTCAACCCCATAAATAGTTTTTGATCCTGGAGCTTTTGACTTAACCCATACTGTACCGTGACGGGCCAGCCGAGTTGGTAAAACGCAGTCGAACATATCTATGCCCATCTTGACTGATTTGGCAATATCTTCCGGATAGCCAACGCCCATTAGGTATTTCGGTCGTTTTTTATCAAGAACCCCAGTACACCATTTCGTAACCTTGTAAATATCTTTTTTGCTTTCACCCACCGATACTCCTCCGATTGCCAATATCGGAGCACTGGTTTTGTTTAAAAAGCGACATGATTTTTCTCTTAAATCCTTAAACTTTCCCCCCTGACAGATCGGTACTAACGCCCTTCTGAAGTTTTTTTGGTTTTCCTTTTCACATCGCTTGTACCATCTAAACGTCCTGGCAACCGCTTTTTCGACCTCATCTCGCGTCGCGGTGGCCGGCGGACACTCATCGAAAGCCATGATTATATCAGAACTAAGGTTATGCTGAATTTTTATTGCCCGCTCCGGCGTCATAAAGTGCTCTTTTCCGTCAAGGTGAGAATAAAACCTGACTCCCCGTTCCCCTATCTTTGCCTTGCGCAAATCGTTTTTTTTAAATTGCCTGATCCCCTCCCCGAGCGAAAATATCTGATACCCGCCGGAATCCGTTAGGATCGGTTTATTCCACTTGATGTATTGATTTAATCCGCCCAACAATTTGATCAATTTATCTCCGGGACGGAGGTAAAGATGGTAGGTATTGGCCAAAATAATTTGTACCCCAATGTTTACCAGATCATCCAGAGTTAATGTCTTGACCGCCCCAACCGTTCCGACCGGCATAAAAACCGGGGTCTCGACTACGCCGTGCGGTAAATTGATCGTGCCAATGCGAGAATCTGATTGAGTTGATTGGTGTAGAATCTTATATTCATACATATTTTTATTAAAACCCCTGCTCAAAGCAAGGGTTTTAATGATGAAATTTCACTTTATTAGACGAGTTCAACGGTTGCGCCAGCGGCCTCAAGTTTTTTCTTGGCCTCTTCAGCATCAGCTTTTGGCACATCCTTCTTGACTTCCTTGGGCGCGCCATCAACCAGATCCTTGGCTTCCTTCAAGCCCAAATCTTGGTTGACTTCTCTAACTGCCTTAATGACCGCAATCTTTTGCGCTCCGCCGTCTTTGAGCATCACGGTGTAGCTTGATTTCTCCTCTTCGGCTGGACCGGCATCCGCGCCACCGGACATAGCACCCGCAACTGCAACTGGAGCAGCAGCAGAAACGCCAAACCTCTCCTCGAGTGCCTTGACCAGCTCCGCTAAATCGGCTACTGACATGGTTTCGATTTGGGTGATAAGTTCTTTAAACTTGCCTGAAGGGGCTGGCTTGTCTGCTGTTTTTTCTTCAGCCGACTTGTCTTCAACAGGTTTCTCTTCAACTTTCTCCTCGGCTGGTTTATCAGCTTTTTCTTCTTTGACCTCTTCTTGGACTTCTTCCTTTTTTTCTTCGTCTGCCATATTATTCCTTTCTAAAACTATTTTTAACTGTTTATTTTTTGATATTGTCCTAATACACTCACCAAACCACGGATATTAGCATGCAGGACATTGACAAGACCGTGGCTCGGTGCCGCCAAGATTCCCACAAGCTTACCCTGAAGCTCCTCTCGACGGGGCAGAAGCGCCAGTGATTTAACCTTGCTCGAATCTACTTGCTCACTGTTGATAATCCCGCCTAAAATCTCAAATTGTTCGTGAGATTTGGCAAACTCATTAAGCGATTTACTGACCTCTACTTCGTCCTTGCCAAAAGCAAAAACAACCGGTTTGTCGAGGATGGTCTCATCGATATCAAGCTTTAATGCGCTAACTGCTTTTTTAACTAAGCTGTTTTTTGTAACCGTAAGAGTAATCCCCTTGCTTTGAAGAGACTTTCTCAAATCAGTCATGTCGACTGCTTTGATCCCCGAATAATCCGAAGCGAGTGAAGCGCTGGATTTTTCAAGCAACTGCTTGAGATTTTCTAGTAAATCTTGTTTTTGCGTCTTGGTAAGGGTCATTTTTCTCCTACTTAAAATGGCGTCGCAAGACGCCAAAACACAAAATTTATTTCTAAATTGTGTCTCGGCAGGCCTCGCCCAGGGCGAATTTAATCATTTTGTACCGGCTGTCTTTGACTTAACTATCATACCAAACATTATTTCATTGTCAACCCAGCTTACACATCAACTCTTACCCCAGGACCCATCGTTGGACTTAAGACGACTGTATTTTTTTTGTATTTTGCTAAGGCCTTCAGGACCGCATTGACATTTTCAGCAAGTTTCTTCTTATCCCACGATGTTTTGCCAATCGCGACATGGATGTTGTAATGAGCATCGGCGCGGTAGCGGGCCATTTGCGCCAATTCCTCTTTGGCTTTTTTGGGATCATCAACAACAGTGCCATCTTTGGGATTTGGCATCAATCCTCTCGGACCTAGAATTTTGGCCACCTTCGCCAGCTCCGGCATCTGCTCTGATGTTGCCAAGAGAATATCAAAGTCGACAATTCCTTTTTTGATTTTCTCGATTAATTCCTCGCTTGTTAGCGCAATCTCCATTTTCTTTGCCACCGCGTGGGGAAGTTTTACTATCCCCCGCACCGACTCATCTCCCTTAAGCTTGTTAATGCGAATATCGAGAGTTACGGTACCGTCAAATTTGGAGTATGATTTTTTCTGCGCAAGTTCGATCGCGTCATCGAGCGAATATTTTTTGTTTTTATCAAAATCCGTATAAATTTTCTCATAGAGACGAGATCGTTTTTTCGGTTTTAGCTTCTTTGGAGCATTCTTTTTTGGCTCTTTGGCTTGCGTTTTTTTAGAACTTACAGCCCCTTCAACTTTTTTTTCTTCCTCTACTTTAACTCCCGACTCATCTTTTTGCTTTTTTTCTTCTTTTTTGGCCATTTTATCCTTTCGTGGTTCAAGCCCAGATTACTTATCTTCCGGTCCCACTATAAATGATTTATTTTCTAGTTTTTTATCCGAAAGAGATTCTAACAGAAACTCGATGGCTCTGTCAATTACTTTATTAATTAAATTCATCTCTGCGAGGGTAAAACGACCCAAAACATACTCTTCTGCTTTTTTATCATTAACCTCGCCAATGCCAATTCTCAAGCGCCAGAATCCTCCGCTTATTTGCTCGATTACTGATTCGAGGCCATTGTGCCCGCCCGACTCACCCTCAAATCTCAACCGAACTTGTCCCAAATCAAGATGGTAATCATCACTTATAACAATAATATTCTCAATGGGGATTTTGTAATAATCCCTAATTTTTGATACGGAGAGCCCCGAGCGGTTCATCAGGGTTGTCGGCTTAGCAATGATGATTTGACGAGCTCGTGCAACATCCGCTAACAGCTTGGCCTGACAAGAAAACCCCACCTGAAGGTGTTTGGCTAATTTGTCAACTACCACAAAACCAACATTATGCCGAGTCCCCTCATACTGTTTTCCAATATTTCCCAGCCCTATAATTAATGCTGTTTTATTCGTGTTTTTCATTGATCACTTTTTACATTCCCAACTATTAGCTTTTTTTAGCTTTTACTTTTTAGTTTTTAGTTTAGATATTACATCCCGGGGATATTAAGCCCCATTTCGCCCATTAGACCTTTGGTCTTTTCTGCCGCAACTGCTTGCGCTCGCGACAACCCCTCGGTGCAGACACGCACAATTTTATCTTGTACTTCACGTTTTTTCTCCGCACTTAAAAGCGACTCGTCTATCTCGATTGACTTTATTTTTTGGTCGGCTGTTAAAATAACGGTGACCAATTGATCAGTGCTTTTCGCCTCGACCTCGGTATTTTTTAACTCTTTTTGAACCTGCTTCGCTTTTTTCTGCAGTTGATATAACTGCTTCGCCTTATCAAACATATTACTCCTAATTATTAGTTTATAGTTGGTAGTTGGTAGTTGGTAGTTTGTAGTCGATAGCTTTGAGCTATTAAACAACTATCCGCTTACTTTCTTCAAGAATTGTAATATAAATTCCTCGATTTGTCCATCCAAAACTTTTTGCGGATCTGATGATTCAAAACCGGTGCGATGATCTTTAACTTGTTGATAAGGCGCTAAAACATAGGACCTGATTTGATTTCCCCACTCGGCCGACACGTGCGCGCCCTTTAAATCTCGTTCTTTGGATAGCTTTTCCGCCAAGACCTGCGCCTTTAATTTTGCTTTCAAGATTTTTAAGGCCACTTCTCTGTTTTGTAATTGGGAGCGTTCATTTTGCACCGCCACCACTGTTTTAGTTGGCAAATGGGTAATACGCACCGCCGAATCGGTTGTATTAACCGACTGACCGCCGTGGCCACTGGCCCGATATACATCGATTTTCAAATCCTTTTCATTGATATCAATATCCCCTGCTTCTTCAAAATTCGGAATGACCTCTACCAAGGCAAATGATGTGTGCCTTGCCTTATCAGCGTCATAAGGACTGATTCTAACCAAGCGGTGCACGCCCGCCTCTGTCTTTAAATTTCCGTAGGCGCGAAATCCGCTGACTTCAATTTCCGCTGATTTAACCCCTGCCTCATCCCCTTTTGACTCGCCCAAAATTTTGGTCTTGAATCCCCTCCTCTCACAAAAACGCAAATACATCCGCTCGAGCATTTGCGCCCAATCCTGCGCTTCGGTTCCGCCCGCTCCGGCGTGGATTGAAATAAGCGCCCCCATCTCGTCGTACTCTCCCGCAAACAACGCCTCTTTTTGCAACTCTTTAATCTGCTCAGGCGTCTCGGCTTCGTCGAATTTTTTAATAATTGCATTAAGAGCAGAAAGTTTTTGGCTTGTGGCCTTGGCTTGACTTACATCACTCCAAAAATCACCGGACTGCATCTTTTTTTCAATTTGAGATGCTTCCAGTTTTTTTTGGTCGATCTTTAATATTTTTGCTAATTCTTTTTTTTCCACAACTGGATTATACCCAACAACCTTACATATGTATACCGAGAGAATTTTTTTAGACCCTTCTCTGTTTAAGGAAGGAGATTTTATCTTGCGGTTATGGTAGAGGCTCGCAAACATGTCGAGAGTGTCTACCAGAAAGCAAGAAAAAATCTTCACTCCTTAAACAAGCGTGCAGGGGTTGGATTGTTAAGGATAGGGGGCTGCTTCGCAATTAAGCCCCCTGTCCTTAACATAAAACGGCGAGGTTTACCTCGCCCTACTTGTAGTCCTAAGGACTGCCCAATCGTAAAATCATTAGATTACAAATAACAAAAAACCCGCCTTGTGCGGGTTTTTTGTTATTTGTCGACTACTTCTTACAAGTTCTCGGCAATGAAAGCGACTTGCGCTTTCTTTCTCAAGGCCAGAGCCGAAAGGGCGCTTAAACCAAGTGAGCCGAGGGCCGGCACAGCCAGAGGGACACCTGCTTTGGGAAGCGAGGTGGCCTCGACATTTGGCTTTTGACTTGTGGCAACTTTAGTACCACTTGCAACTGACGCGGCCGAACTGGCAGCTGATCCATCCCCAGCTGAAGCTGAAGATGAGGCCGATCCGTTTCCGGCGACGGCACTCGAGCTTCCTGACGCACTGGCGCCTTCGCCTGCTGATGCAGAACCGGACGCACTTGCAGCGGCATTTCCTGCAGCTGCAGCAGCGCTACCTGCGGCTGCAGCACCACCATCTCCGGCTGCGGCTCCACCTCCTGCGGAAGCGGCCGCTCCACCGTCACTGTCATCCGAATCGTTCGATCCGCCGGCATTGACGGCAATGGCTGTATTGTTTGAAACCGCGGTATTGTTTGATACGTCCACCGTGGTTGTCTGATCTTGATTCACGATAGTGCTTTGTGATTGCTCCTGCGACTGGCTTTGGGTCTGACCAACGCCGGTTCGCGCAAAGACATCATCGATTATGCATTGCGCGCAAGGATTGTCATCCGCAATAGCCGTTCCCGCCGAGAGAGCAAATAAAGTTGCTCCTAGAATTAATGCTGACTTCATATAAATATCACCTCTCTTTCCTCTATTATTTTATTTCTACCAGATTGCGTTTTAGTTTCGCAACTCTGCTGGAAATAAACAAGTTAATTTCGTCCCTTCCATTTTATGACGATCGTCCCAAAATGGAGAGAAACTGGTTGTTTTGCCCCTGCCACTTGTGGACGATCGTACACTAGTGGCACTTGAAGTTAATGATAGGGAATGAGGATTGGAGTGGGGGTGGAAGGACGCGTGTCCTTCCACCCCCACCGAAAGTCTTGGCGCAGCCACTACTGGGTCTGCGCCTGGGCGTGTCGCCGTCTCGCGCTACTGCGCGTCGACGGCGATGCCGATGTTGTTACTTACAGCCGTGTTGTTGTCGACATCAACAGCGGTGGTCTGCTGTTGGTCTACCACGGTTGACTGCCACTGTCCCTGATCCTGGCCTTGGGCCTGCCAGGCGGAACCTCCCGTGGCACACGAGGTTCCTCCGGTAGCTCTGGCGTTCCCGCCGGAACCACCGGCGCCGCCCTGGATGTTCCAGTTAGACCCCTCGGCATAGCCGACGGAGCCAAGCTGGATACCGGCCGTCTGACGGGAGGCCGGCTGGGCGGAACGCATAGCCAACTGCGGCGTGCCACCACAGTAACCGTAACCAGGCTGAAGCCCAAGGGAGAAGTGCACCAAGTGATGCATAACCTCCTCGGTTACCAGCGTGGTCACGCCGTCCCTGCCGGGCCAGCCAGCTGGGCCCATCGGACCGGGCTGACCGATTGTTCCGGGTAGCCCGGGTGGTCCCTGCGGCCCAGCCGGGCCCATCTCCCCCTGCAAGCCACTGACCGGATGGGCCGGAACAACGCCGTAGAACATCATGGCGTTGCCATCACAGCCACGCTGGGCGTGAAGGAACAGGCGCCCGCCGAAGGGGTCCACGCCGAGGTCAAAGATGACCCCCGGCATAACCGCGGACTCCTGCGGGGTCACATTGCCCCACTCAAAGGCGT
>Ga0265297_10003227_pt1 | contig 30100 bp, 30 predicted proteins | sample Munlanlwell13791_FD_192502 | JGI IMG/M metagenome (GOLD analysis project Ga0265297, IMG submission 192502) | Leachate microbial communities from a municipal landfill in Southern Ontario, Canada - Leachate well 137-91 | ecosystem: Engineered > Solid waste > Landfill > Unclassified | place...
CTCGGTTACGCCCCTCTTCCCAATATCGAATGGATAATAGTTGCGTTTTTATTAAGTCCGGTATTGTCCTTTATACTGACAATGGCCAGTATAATTGTTTCTTCAAGGTCCACTGATATAAGATCCGCACAGGGAATAGGTGCAGTGATAATATTTCCGATTTATCTTATTATTGGACTGCAGTTTGCGGGATTCTTTCTTCTGAATATCACTTATCTTCTTATAGGATGTCTGGTACTGCTGGCAATATGCCCGCTGGTTCTAAAACTGGCAGTAAAGGTTTTTGACCGTGAAAATATTCTTACAAGGTGGAAGATGAAAGGTTAGGTAATCGAAGCCCCTTATAAACTTCCTGGAAATAATATCTAAAACATATTTATTTACTTTAAGTATCTTTTTATTTCTCCATCCAACTCCGGAGTGGGCCCGGTACGTGAGGCCACCCACGATCCCAGTCTGTTTGCAAATATACTCATATTTTCAAGTGTCCCACCCTGAAGATACCTTATTACCATCGCAGCCGTAAAGGCATCGCCGGCGCCCACTGTGTCGGCAACAGTAACTTTATAGCCCGGATGGTCATAATGATAATTTCTATCTACAAGCAAACTTCCATTTTCTCCTCTGGTCACACATATCAGACTTATATCGTATATTCCAATAAGTTTTCTACAGAAGCCGATATCATCGCTAATATGCGGGAAACCTTCAAAGTTTTTTAACACTTCAAGTTCATCTTGATTTAACTTTAGTATGGTAGCCAGTTCCAGTGATTTAATAATTGTTTTAAGAGAGAAGAAATTTTGTCTCAAGTTTATATCAAATACCCTGACAACATTGTTTCCGGATAATTTTAAAAAATTCGTTATGGTCCCCCGGGATTTTAAGGACCTCTGAGCAAGTGTACCAAAACATATGACATCGGCTTCCCTGGAAAGTTTCTTCCAATTGTTACTGAATTCCAGGAAATCCCATGCTACTCTTTCACTTATTATATAATCAGGCTGACCGCCTGCTTTAATTTTTACTACAACTGTCCCGGTGGGATATTTTGAGTCGATCTGTATGAATTTCTCATCAAGTCCAATATCTTTTAATGAACCCCGTATGTCTGCACCCGGCAGATCATTCCCAACCCTGCTGGCAGTGATTCCATTCTGTTCGAGATTTTTTACGAAATAAGCAAAATTTGCAGGAGCTCCGCCAAGCTTTCTTCCTTCCGGAAATATATCCCATAAAATCTCGCCTATACCTATTATTTTAGAGGACATGTTTATTCCCTTTAAAAGAATTAAATTTTACATTTCATTTATAGACCAGTCTTCCCTCTACATTTCTGGAGATATTCTGATTGTCTCTCAAGTATTCTTCCAGTACTTCCTGTGCAGAGGTGGTTATTACCTTATGCTGGCCTGCTTCCAGTAATTTTTCATTAGCTACATTTAAATAAGCGGCTGAATTACTAAAATGATATCCCTGAAGACAGATAGTATAATGTTCATTATCTTCAACAGGTTTGCCATCTATGATTAAAGATATAAGCCGTCCTTCAGAATCATCATAAACCGCTCTTACGGCACTATTTACCTGATAGCATTCGCCTTCACTATTTCTATTTTCCTTTCTCATGATATGAGAAAATATTTTTTTAAGAGTAGAGCCCTCTATATTATACCGATTTAAAAAATCGTCATAAGGGAAGCAGGTTTTAAGGTCTTTTAATGTTATGAGAGGACCTAACTCCTTTACTCTTATGGAACCACTTCCTACCAGTACAACATTTGACTGAGAGGTTTCTGCAAAAGCATCCGCAACCAAATTCCCCAGCGAAGTCTCGATTTCACGGGCAGGGTGAGTTAATTTTCTGGATAGTTTGCAGATTATAGTATTATACTTTCTGTCTATCACATCTTTAAAAGAGTCAATATAATCCTGAAGATTCTTATCAGGTTCGGCCAGATTACTGTCTATGGGGATAAGTTTCCACTTAAAATCAATGATACTATTGGTGTCATCATCTACCAGTATATCAAACCTCCCGACCTGGTCAGAACCTACTCCTGCCTGGGCTATCAGGACATTATTGATCTCTTTGGGCTGGTCCAGAATAGTATGGGAATGACCGCCAATTATCATATCCACTCCCCACTCTGGCTTTAATAATCCGGCAAGTTCTACATCAGATTCAAAACCAATATGGGTAAGTAGGATTGTTAAATCAATATCGTCATTTTTATAAGCATTGGTTATTTTACCTACTTCCCGGCTGGCTTCTTCCAGAGATATAAAGCTGCCAATGAGTTCATCCTGCTTGATAGAATCTAAAACCTTCTCCGTAATAATACCGGTAAATAAGATATCAAAACCAGCTTTATTGATAATGATATAAGGCATCATTAACCTTTTATTGTATTTTTTTATGTACAAATTGGCATTTACCATAGGAAAATTAGCAATCTTTTCCAAAAATAATAAGTGGGGCAGACCATAATCAAGTTCATGATTCCCCAGTGAAACCACGTCTGGAGCCAGGTAATTCATAATCTCTATTGTGGAAATTCCTCTGTATTCCATATCTATCAGTGATCCCTGCACCATATCTCCGGAAATAATATAGAGAACATTTTCTTCTTCTGCTCTTACTTTATTGATAAAACCGGAAAGCAGTGCCAATCCTCCAACCAGATTTCCTTGTCCTTCTCTTAATTCTGCCATAAAGTCTCCGTGTATATCATTGGAGTGTAGTATGGTAAATTTCTTTGTTTTCATAATCAACCCCCATAATAATTAATTTAATTAGATTATAATAATAGGAATGATTAATGATAATTTGACTCTTAAATTCCCCTCCCACTTTTTAAACAAAATGGGAGAGAAATTTTTTTCTTTTATGTCTGCGCATTACCGGGAAATCTAAAAATAACTTATCTGGATCTTCTTCTTATTTTTCTCAATTTGTAATTAAGATCATCCTTATGTGTATTTCGATAATTATCATTTCTTCGGTTTCCCTCAAAACTTCTGATTTTCTGAGGTCTGGCTTCACTTACCAAAAGGGGCCTTTCTTTAAAAGTGCTCTGGTTATACTTCTCTATGGCTTTGGCTGCCTCTTCTTCGGTTCCCATTTCTACGAATCCAAAACCCTTTGACTTGCCATCCAGACTTCTGATCACTTTTGCATATACCACAGTTCCTTCACTGGAAAATAATTCTTCCAATTCTTTGTCCAGGGTAGAGTATTCTAGATTGCCCACATATAGTCTTTTATTCACTCCGACTTCCTTTCGTCTTGTTAAAAATTATGTTATATAAAAAACAGGAACATTAAAAATAATGTTTAAAAATTCTGACTTTACTTTGGAAGGTTTGCTAAAAAATGCGGACTCTTACATTAATACATTATTTAACAATAAATCCTGCCGGTAATTTAAATTATGCTTGTAAAATCATCGATCCCTGTGAAACAATTATATATTATATTCTCTATTTTATACAATTTTAATCAGGATTGGCATAAAAGCTGTTCTGGAACCTAAATTATACATAAATATATATATATTGACATGAGTTTAATAAAAAGCTTATAATTAAGCCTCTCTTTTGTTTAATGATGTTTTGATTAAGAGTTAGGATTTGTTACTGCACTTACCTCTCTAAAAGAAATATTATGAAGCTTGGAGAGACTATAATGAAAAGGAGGTAAGAATGCAAAGTAACAAACTATATGTTGGAAATTTAAGCTACTCTGTTACAGATAAGCAGCTTGAAGAGCTTTTCTCTCAACATGGACAAATCAAAGAAGTTACCATAATCGGAAGTAAAGGGTTTGGATTTGTTGAAATGTCTGATGCAGCAGAGGCAGAAAAGGCAAAAGAGGCTTTAGATGGCACGACCTTTGAAGGCCGTACATTGAAAGTTGATGAAGCCCGTCCTCGAAGAGAGAGAACAGATAACAACTACAGAAGATATTAAATTAATTAAATATAATTAAGATTAATTTGATGATCTAAAAAAGACCCCGCTTGAAGTGGGGTCTTTTTATATTGAATAATAAGTTTATGTTAAATTATATACAAGAATTTCATAATACCTTAAAACTGCTGCTGATATAATTATTAAACTAGGATTTATTAAATCTATCCGAATCATGTTTTTTGCACTCATCGGCATATGGGCAACCCATACAAATATTCTTCTTCTTTGACTGCCTGATGAAAAATATTATTAAATAACTCAACGCAACCAGGCCTATAACTATTATCAAAGGTATTTCCCACATTTATATCACCAATTTTCATATAAAAATTTATTTGATAAAAATTCCTCCGATCTGAAAAACCAGAAAAGATACTACCCAGGCAAGCAGTAAAGTATACCCTATCTGAAACAGCATCTCTTTTGTCCCCGCTTCCTTCCTAAACATAACCATAGCGGCCATGCATGGAAAGTATAGCAGTGTAAATAACATGAAGTTATATCCCACCAGGGGAGTATAATGTTCATTAAGAGCTACCTTTAGAGAATCGGACTCCTCACCTGTTCCCTGTATGCTGTAAAGCGTGCTCATAGTAGATACGATTACTTCCTTTGCAGCAACTCCTGAAATAGTTGCAACTACCATCTTCCAGTCAAAACCGAGCGGTTTGAACACAGGTTCCAGAAACCGGCCTATTCTTCCTGCCGCTGAATAAGCAAGCCTCTCGCCTGCCATTTCCGCCTCTACTGCAGTTATTTCTCTACGATGTTCCGGATCCGTTATTTCACCGTATTGATATGACTGTTCGATTTCTTTAATCTTGCCTGTATAACTCTGAGAGTAATTGTTTCCGATCATAGGAAAAGTAAAAAGTATCCACATCAGTATTGTTATAGCAAGTATTATGGTGCCAGCCTTCTTGATATACATCCAGGCTCTTTCCCAGGTATGGATCATTATTCCTTTAAGCGTTGGTATACGATAAGCCGGAAGTTCCATGACAAAAGGATCCGACTCACCCTTGAATCTGGTTGCCCGTAAAATTTTGGCCATTATCACAGCAACTATTATCCCTATAAAATAAATTGAAAATATAACATTTCCGGCCGCAGCAGGGAAAAATGCTCCCGCGAAAAGTATATATACAGGAAGACGTGCACCGCAGCTCATAAAAGTATTTATATGCATCGTAACCAACCGGTCTTTTCTATTTTCAAGAATCCTGGATCCCATATATGCCGGAACCGTACAACCAAATCCAATGACCAGAGGAATAAAAGATTTTCCATGAAGCCCTATCTTATGCATTACTCTGTCCATGACAAAAGCTGCTCTTGCCATATATCCGGAATCTTCAAGAACAGCTATCGCAAAAAAAAGCAACATTATATTAGGAGTGAACGTAATTACTCCCCCTACTCCACTAATAATCCCATCGACCAGTAGTGACCTCAGAAGACCCTGCGGTACGACATTAGTGACAAGGATGCTTAATTTTTCAAAACCCAGTTCCAACCAGCTCGCAGGATATTTCCCAAGGCTAAACACAAATTGAAACATAAGCCAGATTATAATAGCAAATATAGGTATTCCCAGTATCCGGTTAGTTAGTATCCGGTCTATCTTCTCACTTCTATCCAGCTTTTCCGAACCGGTTTCCTTATATGCCTCCAGAAGAGCTCCTTTGATAAATCCATATCTCGCATCGGCTATTATTACCTCCGGAGGATCTCTTAGAATACTGGTTATATGGTTTATCGAACTCCTTACAATTTCATCAATTTTAGAGTATTTAGGACCGGACGTTTTTTTAATGATGTCTATTATTTCTCTGTCTTGTTCAAGTAGTTTTACTGCTATCCACCTTGTATCAAAATTATAAGTCAGAGCTTTTTGTTCTTTTAAAACCGATATGATCCTTGAAATTTCATTCTCTACTTCCTCACCATATTTTAATTCTACTTTTTTCTCTTTCTTGCTTTTTACCACGCTGATCACTGCTTCCAGCAGCTCTTTACTTCCTAATCCTCTTGACCCTACCATTTCTACAATAGATACACCTAAAAGTTCTGAAAGCAGTTCGACATCGATCTTTTTACCGCTTTTTTTTACGATATCTGTCATGTTGAATGCCAGAATCAGGGGTACTTCAAGTTCAATAAGTTGAGTTGCAAGGTAAAGATTACGTTCCAGATTGGAGGAATCAACGACATCAATGACTGCATTCGGCTTCTCGTTGATAATAAAATTTCTGGTGACGATCTCTTCAAGAGAGTATGCGGTAATGCTATAAATACCCGGAAGGTCGACTATATTTATCCGGTATCCTTTATAATCAACCATACCGGTCTTTTTTTCTACGGTGACTCCCGGATAATTTCCAACGTGCTGCCTTAAACCTGTTAGATTATTGAAGATGGTTGTCTTACCTGAATTAGGATTACCTGAAAGTGCAACAGTGATTTCCATGTTGGCCATTATGCCTCCTTTACATGGATTCTCTCAGCCATTCCCCTTCCGATAGCAAATTTTGTTCCCTTAATCATAATGCATAATGGCCCTCCCAGTGAGGCACCGGAAACATAAAAGCCTTCCCCGGGTATGAACCCCATTGCACAAAGCCTTGAGTTGAGCCTGCAGCCTCCATCAATCTTTACTATCTTATATTTTTTTCCGGGAACAGCTTCGGCCATGCTGTAAAAATCTTTTCCTACAAAATGTTCTCTTTTTTCTCCTCCGCGCCCGCGTCTTAAGCCAAATCTTCTCATCTTATTAGCCTCGTTAATAAATATTAGACAAGACTAACTTTAATAGGTTTATATAGATTTGTCAAGAAAATTTTATAAAAAAAGAGGAATTGTAATGAAGTCTCAGTTCTTTATTTATTTTTTTTGGAACTGTCAGGATGCTTCCCGCGTTCAGCATAATAATTGAAATCTTTTAACCACTGGGGATAACCATCCGGACAGGTATCTACAAACCTGCTGAACTTTATCATTTTATCCATAGCTTCTTTACTTATGTAGTGTTCAATATTGCAGGCATCCTTTTTTGAAACTCTGTCGCTTACTCCCAGGATTTCGTTTAAGAATTGATATACCTTTTCATGTTTATCATTTACTATTTTTGCCAGTTTATAACCTTTATCAGTCAGCTCCAGATATCCGTATTTTTCATGATTCACCAATCCCTTCTCGCTGAGTTTTCCTATTGCATCGACTACCGAAGGAGTTTTTACATCCAGAAACCTGGCAATTTCCTTTACCCTGATGACCTTATTTGTAAGACTCAAGACATATATAGCTTCAATATAGTCTTCCATGCTCTGTGTTAACTTTTTCATATCTATTACAATTTCGTATTTAACTATAAATGTTAGGTTTATCTAACTATACTCATAAATAAAAGCTTTGTCAAATCTTAAAGAATTAGTTTATTTTGTAGATATTAAAATCAGACCGCTACCCTGTTTCTGCCTTCATCCTTTGCTTTATACAGGGCATCGTCTGCATATTTTATCAGGTAATCCATTTTAGTGGCATCGAAAGGAAAATTGGATACTCCTACGCTTATGGTAATATTGCTCTGAGGTTCTACTTTTTCTTCCCCCTCGAACTTGCCTTTGTCTACAACCTCACGCAATCTCTCTGCAAAAATCCTGGCACTTTCTTTATTGGTTTCACTGCAAATTATAGAAAATTCTTCCCCTCCGTAGCGGTATACTCTGTCAGTGGTTCGTTTATTTTCAATAAGGACCCTGCCCATTCTCCTCAGGACTGTGTCCCCCATTTGATGACCGTGAAAATCATTGTAATTTTTAAAATAATCAATATCTATCATCAGAAGGGATAAACTTTTCACATATCTTATGGCTTCATTTAGAGTATCTTTTAAATCTATATCGAATTTTCTTCTGTTGAATACCCCGGTTAATTCGTCTACCACGGTTAATTTTTTTATTTGTTCGTAATTTAACGCTCTCTCTATGGCAATCGAGATTTCATGAGCCAATATATTCAAAAAGTATTCATGTTTGCTGGAGAATGCATTTGTTTTCCTTGAATCAATATAAATGATCCCTCGGACTTCATCTTTCACTATTATAGGAATACATATCATTGAAGTTGTTTTTTCGCCTTTGGGAATACTGTATTTAAAATAAGAACTTTCGATATTACCGATGAAAAGTTTTTTCTTCGTAGATAATATATATTTTATAAGGGGCATATCCCGGCTGAACTCCACTTCTCTGATACTTTTTCCGAATCCGATCTCGCTCTGCAACCTGACTCCTTTTTCGTCTATGAGGATTATGGCACAACCATTGCAGTTGATAACCTTGAAGACTTTATCTACAATCAGATCACAGACTTTCTCAAGTTCCAGCTCGGATCCGATAGAACTGGCAATTCCAAAGATAGCCTTTAGAATTTTTAAATCAATACTCTCTTTGCTTTCCATCATTAACTTAAAATACCCCTATGGATTTGGGATTTTTTCTTTACCTGCCTGGTATTTGTATTTAGCACTATTATATATTAAAGAAAAGAAAACCTATATAAATTATAACCAATATTTAATAAATGTATAATACGAGATGGAGAATTTTCTAACAAATTTATAATATGATATGGAGTATCTATGAATAACTAAATTAAGCAGATCTTTTTTTTATTTTTTCGACTACAGCATCTGCAAACTCACTGGTGCCGATAGCAGTGGGGTCATCTCGCCGGGACTTTAAATCATACGTTACAAATTTTCCTTCTCTGATGATTTCCGCAACGGCTGATTCCAGCAGATTGCCATATTTTTCTTCTCCAATGTGCCTTAACATCATGACAGCCGAAAGCATCATTGCAGTAGGATTTACCTTATTCAAGCCTTTATATTTTGGAGCGCTCCCATGAGTGGGTTCAAACAACGCAATATCTTTCCCGATATTTCCGCCCGGAGCTACGCCCAGTCCCCCTACCAATCCCGCAGCAAGGTCAGAAATTATATCTCCATATAAATTTGGTAAAACCAGGATATCATAAAGCTCGGGTTTCTGTACCAGCTGCATACACATATTGTCCACAATTCTATCTTCCGATTCTATATCACCATACTCCGATGCAACTTTCTTGAAGACTTCCAGAAACAAGCCATCCGAGTATTTCATTATATTTGCCTTGTGCACCCCTGTGACTTTTTTTCTATTGTTTTTACGGGCATATTCAAAAGCAAATCTGATTATATTTTCAGAACCCGTTACCGAGATCGGTTTAATGCTTATCCCACTATCGCTTCTTATCAGAACATCTTTCTTTCCTTTTATAAAATCGATAAGTTCCTCTGTATCTTTGCCGCCTTTCTCAAACTCTATTCCTGCATATAAATCTTCTGTATTCTCCCTTATTATGACAAGATCGATATTGCTGTATCTGCTTTTTACTCCCTCGTAACTCTTACATGGTCTGACACAGGCATAAAGGTCAAATAATTTTCTTATAGCGACATTTACACTTCTGAATCCGGTCCCAACCGGTGTAGTAATCGGACCTTTTATCCCTATTTTATTTTTCTTTAGTGATTTAATAACCCTGTCAGGGAGAACCGTTCCTTCCTTCTCGTAAACTTCAGCACCTGCATTTACGATATCCCATTTGATATCCACTCCTGTTGCTTCTATCGCCTTAACCGTTGCCTCACTAATCTCCGGTCCGGTACCATCCCCCGGTATTAAAGTTATTATGTGTTTCATAGATTGAATCCCTTATTCTTAGTAATATGATTGACAAGTCCGCCGTCATTTAAAATTTTTATCATCACTTCCGGCAGAGGACTAAACTGCAACACTAAATTTTTGGTTTTATTATCTATTGTTCCTTTTTTTAGATCGATTTCCAGCATATCTCCTTCATCGATTTTATCGGTGTCGCAAATCAGGACAGGAAGTCCCACATTAATACTGTTCCTGAAAAATATACGAGCAAAGGATTTTGCCAGAACCGCTCCGACACCGGCCATTTTCATGATAAGCGGTGCATGTTCCCTGCTTGATCCCAGCCCAAAGTTCCTGCCTCCAACAACAAAATCTCCTGGTTTTACCTTTCCGGCAAATTCCGGATCAGCATCTTCCAGGACATGTTTTGTCAGCTCGGGCAAATTGGAACGAAGGTGAAATAATCTCCCCGGAGCGATAAGATCGGTGGAGATATCATCACCAAATTTAAAACTTCTTCCTGCCAGAATCCCTGAGTTTTTCTTAGTTTCGGACATTATAATAAAACCTCCCTTGGATCGGCTATATAACCCCTGACTGCACTCCATGCCGCGGTAGCAGGGGAACAAAGATAAATGAATGAGTTGGGATTCCCCATTCTCCCCTTGAAATTCCTGTTCTGTGTCGAAAGACATACCTCTCCATCACCAAGTATTCCCTGATGTATTCCCACACAGGGACCGCATCCCGGAGACCCGACAATCGCACCACTGTCCACAAATGTTTCCAGGATCCCTGTTTTTAAAGCTTCAAGATATATATCTTTCGAAGCCGGAATCACGATTAACCTGATCCCTCCGGCCACCTTTTTCCCCTTAAGTATATCCGCAGCTATCTTTAAATCACTTAATCTTCCATTGGTGCAGGTCCCTATAAATACCTGATCGATCATGATTTTTTCCAGATTGCTTACCGGTAATGCATTATCCACGGTATGAGGCTGAGAAACCATTGGTTCTATCAACGAACAGTCGATATCTATTGCTTCCTCATATTTTGCTCCTTTATCCGCGGATACTTCCCTGAAGCAGTCTTCCCTTCCCTGACTTTTAAGATATTCTTTTGTGATGCTGTCTGATGGAAATATACCCGTTTTTGCTCCGGCTTCTACCGCCATATTTGATATGGTAAATCTTTCATCCATGCTTAATGCGTTTCCGATTTCACCTCCGAACTCAATAGCTTTATAAGTAGCACCATCCGAAGTGATTTTCCCGATTAGATAGATGATCAAATCTTTTGCAAATACTCCTTTATTGATTTTCCTCTCAAAATTTACTTTTATAGTTGACGGAACCATCATCCAGGTGCTGGCAAGTGCATAACCAACAGCAATATCCGTTGAGCCCATTCCTGTGGCAAATGCTCCCAGCGCTCCCGAGGTACATGTATGTGAATCTCCTCCCAGAACGATATCACCGGGACACGTATATGATTCCGCTAAAATCTGATGGCAGACTCCTTTCCCTGCATCACTTATTATCGCACCTGTTTGAGCTGCAAATTCTCTTAAAACAATATGTGAATTGGAAAGTTCTTTCCTTGGGCTGGGCGAGGCGTGATCGATAAAAAATATCGATTTCCCCGGATTCTTTATTTTGTTAAAACCCATTCTCCTGACATGGCTTACTGCCAGTGGACCGGTCCCATCCTGAGACATGACCAGATCGACATTCACTATCGTAATATCACCGGCTTTAAGTTCTCTCCCGGCATGTTCACTTATTATTTTTTCGGAAATCGTTTTATCCAAAATTACCTCCGTCCTAATCTTCAATTTCCTGCTCTTTCCTGCTTTTATTCTTCTTTGTATATTCATTATAAATATACATAAGCTCTTTATCAAAAAGAGGCCTTTTTAGATCTATAGACATGACCCGGGCAAGGGCAAGTATTTCATTTGCTTGTTTGTCGGTAAGCTCTATATCGAATTCTTTAAATTTATGAAGAATAGTATGAGATCCCGAATGTTTCCCAACAACCAGCTGCCTGGTCAAACCTACTTCGCTTGGATTGAACACTTCGTAATTTTTCGGATTTTTAAGTACACCGTCTGCATGAATTCCGGATTCATGAGCAAACACATTGGTTCCTACAATAGCTTTCCAGACAGGGATAGCTCTGGCTGATGATCTGGCCACATATTCGGCAATTTCCCTGAATTTTGAAGTCTCTATGCCCAGCTCTATATTCTCAAGATATCTAAGGGCCATCACAATTTCTTCCATAGCCGCATTTCCGGTTCCTTCTCCCAGTCCGCCTACACTGACTACAAGGCTTGATGCTCCGCCTCTTATTGCCGCCAGTCCATTGGCAGTTGCCATTCCAAAATCATTATGATTATAGACCTCAAGAGGAAATTTCGTGGCGTTTGAAATAGTACTGATATACAAAAAAGTCCTGAAAGGATCAAATTTGCTTACAGTATCACAAATTCTGAATCTATATGCTCCTTTTTTCTTTGCAATCGAAATCAGCTTTAATAGAAATCCAAGATCGGTTCGGGTAGCATCTTCGGCACTTACAATAAAATTCAGGTTATTCTGTCTGGCAACTCTTATGGTCTCTTTCAACTTATTTATGACCCATGTTTTATTTTTTTTATACTTTTCCTTAAGATGGATATCGGATGTAGAAATATTTATAATGACATTTTCGGCTCCGCACTGGATGGCATATTCAATATTTTCCGGTTCGGCTTCGCAATAGACAAATAGTTTTGATTTAAAACTGTCCTTTACTATTTCCTTGATTATTTCCCTTTCAGCACCACCCAGCGAAGGAGTCCCTATCTCGATCTCCGGGATGCCTATCTCATCAAGCATCTTGGTTATTCTTATTTTTTCATGTTTGGAAAAAACTACTCCGGCTGTCTGTTCGCCATTCCTTAAAGTAGTATCAATAATATTTATATATCTTTTACTTTTTGTTATTGCCATCTCTTACCTTCCTTTTAGCTTCTTTGTTTTTCCCAGCCTTACCTTTATAAGATTTATAGGTATCTATGATTTCACTATCAAAAAGAGCTCTCTTGATAGATACTGTTTTATCCCTTATTATTTCCGCTAATTCTTCTGCTTCTTTCCTGTTTATTTTAATACCCAGCAAACCCATCTTGTATGTTATAGTATTGATTCCCGAATATTTCCCCAGTATTACTTTTCTTTCAAGCCCGACATCATTTTCATTAAATAATTCATATGTCTCAGGATTGGATAGTATTCCCGAAGCTTTACTTTCACTTTCATAGACGAACAAATTCCCTCCTACGATAGGTTTCCATGTGGGTAATATTCTACCTGATGCTCTGGCTACATACCCGGACAGTGCCCTGAAAAGAGTTGTATTGAATCCAAGGTCCACTCCCTCGATGTATTTAAGTGCCATTACCAATTCTTCAAACGCTGCATTCCCGGCTCTCTCGCCAAGTCCGTTTATAGTAGTATTGACATAAATTGCTCCGGCTTTTATACCGGCTATCGCGTTTGCAATGGCCATTCCGAAATCATTATGTGTATGCATTTCCATATCTATTCCTATTATATCGATGATATTCTTTACCCTCATGAATGTCTCAAAAGGATCCAGTATGCCCAGCGTGTCGCAATACCGGAGTCTATCCGCACCGACATCTCTGGCTGTCCTCGCAAACTGGAGAAGAAACTCCATATCCGACCTGGAAGCATCTTCTGCATTTACCGATACATAAAGATTAAAACCCTTGGCATAATCCACGCTTGTTTTAATACTTTCCAGCACCCATTCCCTGCTTTTCCTGAGTTTATGCTCAATATGTATATCGGATGAAGATATTGAAATCGCTACAGCATCCACCCCACATTCGACTGAAGCATCTATGTCTGATTTAACTGCCCTGTTCCAGCCCAGTATACTGCAGCCAAGACCGAGCGATGCAATTTTTTTAATTGCTTCCTTTTCATCTCCGCCCATAGTTGGTATACCCGCCTCTATCTGGTGAACTCCTGCCTTATCCAGCATTTTTGCTATATATATTTTTTCATCATTGGCAAAAACTACTCCGGCGGTTTGTTCGCCATCTCTTAAGGTAGTATCATCGATTTTTATTTTTTTTGGATCGATTTCAGTACCTGCTTTTTGTGAAAATTCCGTAAGCAAATCTATTTCTCTCACAAATATCACCTCTTAAAATCAATAAATATTGATAAAAATCGTAAAAATAATAAAAAAATGATATATTTTTAAAAATTTTGCTGTAATTATATCACTTTTTTAAAAAATAGAGAATTTATATTAAAAAATTAAGATATTTAAAGAAAATAGTCCAAAATTTTTAAATTTTGGACTATTTTTATCTCCACTGATATTTATTTTTAGAATTATTAATTCTTCAATAAAAACTTCTCAATAATCAATAAATAATAGCTAACTCAGTTATTTACTGCTTGCAGGAAACCAGTGTTTCGTACTATTCGCTATTTTTACAAGAACCAGCATAACCGGGACCTCAACCAGCACGCCTACCACAGTTGCAAGAGTAGCGCCCGAGCGCAGGCCAAAAAGAGAAATGGCCACGGCCACCGCGAGCTCAAAGAAATTACTTGCACCGATCATAGCAGCCGGAGCGGCTATGCAATATTGAAGTTTCCAGGCCTTTGCCCATAAGTAAGCAATTATAAAAATAAGAAAGGTCTGTATAACCAGGGGTACGGCTATAAGTATGATATGAACAGGATTACTGAGTATTATATCACCCTGGAAGGAAAATATTATTACGAGAGTCAGTAGAAGACCGGTAATGGTTATTTTGTCAAACTTCTTTAGAAATACTTTTTCAAAATAATCTATTCCTTTCCTTTTAATGATAAGTATCCTTGAAATATAACCTCCTGCAAAAGGAATAACCACGAACAGGCCAACAGACAGAAACAGGGTACTGTATGGAACAAAAACATTGCTTATCCCTAAAAGGAGAGCAACAATCGGAACGAAAGCAAAAAGGATTATCAAATCATTTACCGCTACCTGCACCAGCGTGTAAGCTGCATCACCCTTGCATAGATAGCTCCATACAAATACCATTGCTGTGCAGGGAGCAGCGCCAAGAAGAACTGCACCGGCAAGATATTCGGTAGAAAGAGCTTCAGGTATAAATTTTGCAAATACTATTTTGAAGAAAAAGAAGGCAATGGCATACATTGTAAAAGGTTTTATCAGCCAGTTAGTTATTGTTGTTACTGCGATTCCTTTCGGCTTTTTAGTTGCATTTACAATACTGGCAAAATCAATCTTAAGCATCATGGGATAAATCATAAGCCATATAAGTATTGCCACTGGTATGGACACATGAGCATATTCAAACTTGCTCAAAAAGGTTGGAACTACAGGGAGAAATCTACCAATTGCAACCCCGACTGCAATACACAAAATCACCCATATCGATAAGAACTTTTCAAAAAATCCCAGCCCTTTTGGCTCTGCCAATTTTTTTTTCTCTTTTATTGCATTACTGGTATTTCTCATAACAATTCCTTTTACATAATAAAGTTTTTTGGAGTGTTGATTATTTTAAATTCGATGGTATTTTTCCATAATAGTATATGAATCTGGTTTATCTTATGATCCTTTCTATTTCTTCGACCGAAGGAATCCTGCCGGAGAATTTGATGTCTCCGTCCACGGCCAGAGCCGGAGTTGCAGTTATCCCGAAATCTATTATCCGGTTTATATCGGTTACTTTTTCAATAACTGCTTCAATATTTAAATTTTTAACCGCTTCCCGGGCGTTGGCCTCAACCTGTTTGCACCTGGGACAGCCTGTCCCCAAAATTTGAATCTTCATAAAACCAGTTCCTTTCATCTATAATTTTTTTAACAAATAAGATCAATTTAAACTTTTAAGTAAAAAAATGTCCAAAAACCATTCCGGTAAAAGTGGCCATAATTATAACAAGAATCACGTAAGTTAAAGTTTTTTTTGCTCCCATAATTCTTCCGAGTACTATCATATTCGGAAGAGACAGTGCCGGGCCTGCCAGGAGAAGAGTGAGCGCAGGACCTCTGCCCATCCCCAGTTCCATAAATGCTTTGAGTATTGGCACTTCGGTCAATGTAGAAAAGTACATAAGTGCCCCAAAAATAGATGCAGTAAAGTTTGACCTTATGCTGTTACCTCCAACCCATGCCTCTACTATACTCTGAGGTAGAAAATATTTAATAATTCCTGCAATAAAAACCCCTGCAAGAAGTATTGGGAATATCTGCCAGGCAAGTTTTCCGGTTTCTTTCATCCAGTCCTTAAGCTCGGCTTTTTTATAGCCGATTATTATAATCGTTATAAGAATAACAAGGGCTGCTCCGGCATATATCCACATTTTGGCTGCTCCAAATACCAGTATAGCAAGAAGCGACAGAAAGAATATCACACTTATATATAGAGGTTTCCTGTGCAAACCCTGCTCGTATGCCTTAAATAGATTTTCATCTCCTTCGAGTTTTAATCTTTCTTCCTTCATCCAGATAAGAGACATGATTAGGCCTATGACAACTGAAAAGACAATGGCTCCTATCGCTCTGGCTATCCCCAGGTCATAACCCAGGAGTCTTGCCGTATAAACTATAGCAAGTATATTTATGGCCGGTCCTGAATAAAGAAATGCAATTGCAGGTCCAAGACCTGCTCCCCTCTTTCTTATACCTGCAAACAGAGGAAGAATGGTGCAGGAGCACACTGCCAGAATTGCTCCGGATACCGAGGCAACACTATAGGACAGCCATTTATTTGCTTTCGGACCGAAGTATTTAAGAATTGCTCCTTTTGAAATAAAGACTGCAATGGCACCGGCAATAAAAAAAGCCGGCACAAGACAGGCAAGTACATGAGCCGAAAGATATTCAAGGAGCGCATACCAGCCGCTTTTTAGTGATTCTATAAAAATTTCCATTTAATCCTTCATTTCCCTTAAGAAAATTCAATATAGTTTTTTAAATATAGAGTTGAAACACTTTATACCGCACATAATTTTTTACGGTCAACTTTATTCACTCTGTTTTGATCTTTTTTAACCTCAGTATCTATTACTATAATTGAGAATATACTATCAATTATTTGCTTTATTTTATTATCAAGATTTGAATTCAGACTGTAATTGACCCATTTCCCGTCTTTATTAAAGATAATCAGTCCATTATTTTCTAAAACTTTCAGATGACTTGATATAGTGGGTTGGGAAAGACCAATGATTTCTCTGATTTCACAAACACATAGATTTTTTCTTTCACTCAGTAAATAGAGTATCCTGATCCTGTTTTCATCTGCCAGTGCCTTCAAAACTCTTGTTATTTTTTTTAAAGTACTCATTTTAACCTCCATATATTAAAATAAATTATAATTACACATTTAAATATGTCAATATGTTTGCACGTGTATTATTTGTTTTTCGAAAAGAAATCTTTGACGAATTTAAAAAATTACCTCCGTTTTTAAGAAAAACAGTAAAGACTGGCATATAAATCTGAAATGTTTTAAATTTTTTTGTAAGCAGATTTAATTAAGGACAGAATCCTGCTTTCCATTATTAGTTTCCCCCAGTTTCAGGAATAATAACATTATCGAAGCAGCAATAGAGATCGATGCTCCGGTTAGAAATGCAGCTCTGAAACTGTAAACTTTCCAGATAAATCCAAATATTACGGATGCAGGAAGAGTAGCAATACCCAGTGCAAGATTATAAAATCCATAAGCTGTACCCAGATTCCCTCCGGGAACGATATCTGCTATCAGGGCTCTTTCGACTCCTTCGGTCAATCCGAAATACAACCCATAGACAATAAATAAAATGTAAATAAGATAACGCTTGTCAAAATATGCAAAACCCAGATAGGTTAGGAAATAAACAAACCAGCCTGATAAAATCATTATTTTTCTTCCGATTTTATCAGACAGATGTCCCCCTAAAACACAAAAGATAGCTTTAGATATATGAAGAATTGCCCATAGAAGGGGGATAGCTGCAATCTGATATCCCAATTCTGATGCTCTTAGCAGCAGGAAGGCATCGGTCGAATTTCCCAGTGTAAATATAATAAGTATTATAAGATAAAGATTGAACCTCTTGCCCATTTTTTTAAAATCAGAAAATCTTAAAACTTCTTTCTTGCCCTCTGTATTCTTATTCGCAGCATTATATTTTATCGGTGATTTCGTTCCGTTCTTTACAAAGTTATCCCTCCCATATGTGCTTCGTACTCCAAATATCATAAGCAATACTGCTATAATCCCTGGTACCGCCGATATTAAAAAAATGGTTTTTATTTCAAGAGTAAAAAAATAAAGGAGAAGACTGGCAGTTATGGATCCCAGTACTGCGCCGACATGGTCCATACTCCTCTGAAATCCAAAAGCAAAACCTCTTCGGCTCACCGGCGAGAAATCGGCTATCATAGCATCCCTGGGAGACGTTCTTATACCTTTCCCCACCCTATCCGAAAATCTTAAAAAAAGAAGCACTCCCCATGATTTTGCCAGCCCGATTAAAGGCCTTAGTAAATTCGATAAAGCATAACCACCGACTGCAAAAGGTTTCCTTTTTTTTATTTTATCGGAGAAGTAGCCTGTAAATAATTTGAGGACACTGTTAGTACTTTCGGCAATACCTTCCAATACACCCAGAAATGCCGGTCCCAATCCCAGAACAGATTTTACAAATGATGGTATCAGAGGATATATCATTTCAGAGGAAAAGTCGTTGAACAGACTGACTGCTCCCAGCATATAAACATTTTTTAAATTATTATTTTTTTGGGTATTGTTTCTTTTGGAACTGAACCGTTCAAACATTTTTCTTAATTTTTCCATTAAGATGATTGCGCTAAAACAAAATTATATTTAAATTTTGAAGTTTTTAATTAATTTAACTATAAATTCTTCGTGTCTAATAACAGAGATTCAATTATATAGGTTCTAAAATCGATTTTAAAACCGACTTTAGAACCTATTAATCTTATTATTACAGATATGAAACTTATCTATTCCTTCTTGCTAAACTCAAGGATCAGGAGAACCAGACTTACTACAATAACCACCAGCATTATTGCGCCGGCAATATAAATATTAAGACCACCTAACCAACCTACAGCTTTATTTAATATATCGGACCATTCGAAAAGGTCCATAAACTTATTCACAACGGCAGTAATTGAAACCAGGAATATTATAAGTAATATTATTACCATTATTACCCGATTAAACTTATTCATATTTCACCTCCCCCCTGTTATTTTGCTTGAGTTATCAGGAATTCTAAATCTTTTATGAATTGTGATTATCTTTAATTGAATATAAATATATACTATTGATTTAAAAATTTAAACACAATTAAAGATATTAAAAGTATTCAGCCTTAGCAAACGGAATCAATAATAATTGGCTACTGAACAAAGCGTGATCCCCCAGATTATCCAGAATATGGTTTGAATAGCACTTAATACTATAGCCGCTATTGCAAATCCTTTGCCGGTTAGATTTGAATCCGGTTTCGATATTCTGGAATTTGCCACTATACCCATAATAAGAGAAATAATGTTGAAGTTAAATAATGACATAATAAAAGCCGCAACTGCAAGGCCGCTTGTAGTTTTTTGTTCCTTCTGAATATAAACGGTGCGGGTATATTCCTGCGGTTTAACCTGGCTGCTTTGTGAGTCAACTTCGGTACTTTTCTTTTTTTCTTCCGGTACTCTTAATTTCCCCCCGCAGTAATCACAAAATTTCTTATCACCTGTAATTCTTGCCCCACAGCTGGGGCACTCCAAAAATTTAATATCATTCATTAATAAAATCTCCTTCTATATATAAAAAAATTATAAACTAATAAAAACAAAAAATCAGGTTTCAGTAAAAAACAAATATATAAAATTATCAATTATTTATATTAAAAAAATGGTTTTACTTTATCTGATTTATCGCCGGTTAATTTAAAAGGATTGCTGCCATTTGCATCCATTATAAAAATTTCACTTTCACCTTCTGATCCTGAAATATATACTATCTCAGAACCATCGGGAGAAAAAGCGGGCTTATAATCATTCACAGAATTATCTGTAAGTTTACTTTTAAAATTGCCATTTATATCCATTAAACAAATTTCCCAATCTCCGTCTTCGTCTGAACTATAAATTATATCCTTTCCGTAAGGGATAAAAAGGGGATCTCTATCATTAGTATTGTTATCGGTTAATTTTATAACTTCTGAGCTATCCAGGTTTATAATATAAATGTCCCAATCACCATCTGAATTGGAACTAAAAGCAATTTTTGAACCATCAGGTGAATAAACAGGATCATTTTCACTTTCTTTACTGCTAAATAACTTATTAATCTTCTTTGTTTCAATATCATAGGAATATATACCAGTTTTTTCTTTCTTTGAAAATACGTAAGATATCTTTTTACCATCAGGAGAAAAAGAATATGGCCATTCACCATAACCACTACTATTTTTTAATTTTATAGTATCACCGTTATTTACACTCATTAGATAAATCTCATATAAACCATTTATATCAGATGTGTAAGCTAATTCCTCTCCATCCGGTGAAAAGCAAAAACCTATTTCATCAGCGGAACTATTAATGGAGAGACTTACAGGCTCAGTATTTATCGTATCTTTAAAATAAATATCATAATCACCGGTAACATTCGAAGAAAAGTAAAGTTTAAGTGATTTATCTGAAGCTGTATCTTCTGATGCATAAGAAACTGTCGTGTTAAATTGTTTGATAATAAAAAATACTCCAACTGCTACCGCTGCCAGTAGAAGTAGTGAAATCGTTATTTTTCTGGCAGTAGTGGCTCTATGCTTTCCTATTTTATTTTTCTCTACTGCATAGTTTTGTAAATTATCTTGATTGATTTCTCTCTGATTTACATCATCCCTTATCTTAGTTCCGCAATATTCACATACTATACTGTTTTCACTTAAAGATGCGCCGCAGCTGGGGCAATGTAAATCCTCTTCTTCAGTCATAATTTAAATTTGCTCCATGTAATTTATTTCTAATAATACGATTCATTTCAAATAATTTTAATATTATACTTTTAAAGAGCTTTAACTGTAAAGACCGATAAAAAAAATATAATATAGAAGAAGATTCCATGGCATAAAATATTATATAAACTATAGAATTGTATATCAAAAAAGATGATTTTATATTGTAAAAAAATATATTAAAATAGATCACATAAGTTAGTTGCTTTAATATATTTATATAAATTGCCTCTTATTTTTAATATGAAAAGGAGAATGTGAAAACATGTCAGTAATTGATCGAATTAAATATGACGGCCCACCCCAATATCTTGCAGGAGAAGAAAGACAGTGGTTAGTTTATAGGTTCCCGGGTGAAGATCTTGTACTGGGAGCGCAGCTTATAGTCAATGCTTCCCAGGAAGCTATATTTTATTATACTGGTCAGGCGCTTGATTCTTTTGGGCCCGGCAGACATACATTAAAAAAAGGTAATCTTCCTCTGGTTCAACATATCCTAAACATTCCATTTGGTTTTAGAACTCCATTCACATCTGAGGTTTATTTTATAAATAAGATATCAAAACTGGATATGAAGTGGGGAACCTCTACGCCTTTCCATGTACAGGACCCTAAATTCGGAATTCTAATTGCTTTAAGAGCTTTCGGTCAGTTTGGTATTAAAATTATAGATTCGAAAAAGTTTTTAGTTGAAATTATAGGTGTTTTGGGGAGTACCGATCTTGTTGATCACAGAGTCGTTTCAAGGTATTTTAAAGGTTTGCTTACAACAAGAATTAAAGACACTATTGCTAATTCAGTCATTAATAACAAATTGTCAATCTTTGATATAACAGCGTCCATTGATTCAATCTCTGAAACATGCAAGAAAAGAGTTGTGGAAGAATTTGATAAATTTGGTATTAAAGTTGTTAACTTCTTTATCGAATCAATAAATGTTCCTAATGAAGATATCGTGCGATTAAGAGACATCCTTGAAAGAAAAGCTGAATTCACACAAATAGGCGACGATAGATACGTTACGATGCGGCAGCTTGATGTGCTTGAAAAGCTTGCGGCCAATCCAGGCGAGGGAGGCTCGGGTATGGGCATAGGTGCAGGACTTGGTGCCGGAGTTGTAACAGGTAAAGTATTAGGAGAAATGTTTAGAGGTGCAAAGTCTGAAGCTTCTGTTAAAACTAAGAATGTTTGTCCAAATTGCGGCTATGAAAATTCACCGGAAGTAGTATTCTGTGGTAAATGCGGCAATAAAATAGCAAAAGATAAAATAATTTGCCCGAATTGTTCTAAAGAAAATTCTCCAGGGGCTTTATTCTGTGCTTTTTGCGGAAAATCAATACAGAGTAATTTAAAAATGATTACATGTCCCAAATGCGGTAAAGAAAATTCAGGCGGAGCTATCTTTTGTCAATTCTGCGGAAATTCCCTGAATAAAAAGAAGACAAAACCGAAAACAAAAAAGAAATAATAATCATAAATCAATAACCGGATGCTCTGGGCAAAAAATAATAAAGATAAGAATCTAAATAATCAAAACATAATCGCATCGGGAACAATAATAGAGGGTAGGATTTATTCTCCGCGTTCCCTTCAGATAGAAGGCAGCGTAACAGGAGAGATTATATCGAAAAGGGAACTTATAATCAGCAAAGAAGGAAAAGTAAAAGCAAACATCAAAACTAAAAATACGGTAGTAGAAGGAAGTTTTACAGGTAATATAATCTCGTTGGGAGATGTCAGGATTACTCCTACCGGAAAATTAATCGGGAATATCATTCATAGGGACTCATCCCTTATCACAAACGACGGAGGAATGCTTAAAGGCAGAAACATTATTGTTGATAATAGGAAAATATTTAAGATAAGAGTAAATGAGAAACTCTCTAATATCAAAATAATACCCAGGAAAATATCAGAATATTAACAATCCAAATATTAATAGTATTTAAAATATAAATACCCGTATTTATATATAGTTATATTAAAAACAAAAATTTTTTAACTCTTATTTACAACCTCAGACTATCGTCTATATCCCCCAGCTGAAACTCCTCCATTTTCTCTTCTTTTACTTTTTTCCCATTTTTAAGGCTATCTTTCATTTCTTCTTTTTCTTTTATTTTGAATTTCTTTCCACTTTTCTCATCTGCTGTTATCCTGGTAACCTTACCGCTAAAAATGCCTCCTTCATTTATTATAAGTGAATCGGTTTTTATATTACCATCCACTATTCCTGTTTCTGTGATTTCAACCTTACCTGTGCCTTTTAGATTTCCTTCAAATTTTCCGATTACTTTGGCATCAATGGTTGAGACATCTGCACTGACGACTCCCTCTTTCTGGATAATCATCTGACCATCAACGTTTAGTTCGCCTACTACTTCACAAGCTATTTCTATGGATTGAGAAACATCCAATTTCCCTTCCACTTTTGCTTTATTTCCGATAATTGTCAGCAACGTTCTTGATTCTTTACTGGAAATATCCCTTTCATCCGAACTTCTGCCTGAAAAAACCATATTTACCTCCTTGCGCTATAATAAATAATTTTTATAATGATTAACTCAAACTTACTTTCTCCCCGATTTCGGAAAATAATTCAATAATATCCGTAGATGCTTCCGTTCCCGGAAATGCCTTAAAAACCGGTTCTTTTTTTGATAATATAGATTCCTGATAATGAACCAGGTATCTTATCTTCTGATCAAATATAATAAACTTGTGACCATAAGTCTCTCTTAGAATATCTATTACGATTTCCGGAATTTTCTTTCTTTTTTCAAAGGCATTGATAACAATTCCTGCAATTTTTATCTTGAAGCCATACTTTCTTTCAAGATTCTTGATTATTCTTGTGAGATACTCAATATCAAGAAAAGAAAACAACTCCGGCTTTATTACCACAATCATCTTCCGTGCATAAATAATCGATGTGGTTGAAAGAAGAGAAAAATTGGGTTGTGAATCTATGACCACATAATCATAATCATTTCTGTCTATATTTTTTTCAAAAATATCTTTTAATATTATATTTCTATATGATGCCTTATAAATTTTTTCCTCGTTTAAAGTTTTGTTTATCAAATAATCCGTTAGATATTCTTCTATAAGCGAAATATTATTTGAAGAAGGCAGCAGATCTATATTTTCAGTGATTCTTATTACATAATCCTTAAAATTTATATCTTTTCCTTTCAATGAATCAATCATGAGATTATCGAGATTAGTCTTGCCATCATTAGATTCTTTACCAAAAGCCTGGGCCAGGTTTGTTTGCGGATCAAAATCCATAAAAAGGACCTTCTTGTTCTTTTTCTCTGCCAGATACCAGCCATAGTTATAACAGATAGTCGTCTTTCCGGTTCCGCCCTTTGTATTAAAAAAAACAATTCTTTCCATTTCTAATCCCGTTATGGATTATAAAACTAAGAAACAATGTAAAAAAATAATAATTTTAGAATATATACAGTATGTATATTTCTGGCTTGACTACATTATAATTATATTTAATATTAAAAAAAAGGTTAAATATCAAAATATTATCGCAATAAAAATAGGCTTTTTGAAAGACAGATGTGAAAATATTAAAAAATTATTAGAATTATATTATATTTATTAAAATTAAATTATTGTTAAGCTTCCGGTTATTTATTAACCCTTTAACACTCCAAGAGGTCTAAGTCTTATCGCCTTTTTGGAAATTCCGGCAAAATGAGCCACGTCCACTACCTTCGTCACATCCTTATAAGCCTGAGGAGCTTCTTCTGCCAGACCTGACATGCTTCCGGCAATTACAACGATCCCTTTCTTGTCAAAAAGCTCTTTTTTGAGTTCGCTTCCCTGTATAACTCTCTTCGCCTGCGTCCTGCTCATGAGTCTTCCGGCTCCATGACAGGTTGAACCAAAGCTCTCACTCATTGCCTTTTCAGTCCCCAGAAGAATATAAGAATATCTGCCCATATCTCCGGGAATTATCACAGGCTGTCCAATGCTCTTATATTTATCAGGAGTATCTTTATGCCCGGGAGGATAAGCCCTCGTGGCACCTTTTCTATGCACGCATACTTTATTTAGTTTGCCATTAATTTTATGTTCCTCGATTTTGGCTATATTATGGGATATATCAAATATTGTATCCAGACCCAATTCCTCCGAAGATTTACCAAAAAATCTCTCGAATGCAGCTCTTACCCAGTGAGCCAGACAATGCCTGTTTACCATAGCATAATTAATGGCGCAGATCATAGCCTGATAATATCTTTTCCCTTCCGGTGAAGATACGGGTGCACAGGCCAGCTGCCTGTCAGGTAATTTTATTCCATATTTTACTGCAGCCTGCTGCATCACTCTTATATAATCACTGCATATCTGATGGCCAAGCCCCCGCGAACCGGAATGTATCATTATCGTCACCTGGTCCTTCTTAAGACCAAAAGATTCCGCTGCTTCGGTATCATAAATTTCATCTACTGCCTGGATTTCTAAAAAATGATTCCCTGATCCAAGCGTCCCTATCTGGCCCATTCCTCTATCCAGCGCAAGATTACTTACAAAATCAGCATTGGCACCTTCCATACAGCCTTTTTCTTCTATGAAATCTTTATCCTCTTCCCATCCATAGCCATTTTTGACTGCCCAGCCAACACCTTCGGACAGTAATTGTATCAGTTGATTTTTGGATAACTTGATTCTGCCCTTGCTGCCTACGCCTCTGGGTATATTGAAAGACAGCGCAGCCATTATATTTTCAATCCTGTCTTTTATATCCCTGACTTCCAATCCTGTGCGCATGGTCCTGACACCACAGGATATATCAAAACCAACACCACCCGGTGAAATCACTCCTCTTTCCAGATCAAAGGCAGCTACTCCTCCAATAGGAAATCCATATCCATAATGTATGTCCGGCATAGCATATGAGGCGTTTATGATTCCGGGAAGAGTTGCGACGTTTATTACCTGCTCTATTGTCCTTTCACCTACGGCATGATCCAATAACTCCTTATCGGCAAAAATTATTCCCGGAACCTTCATGCCGTATTTTTCATCTTTTTCTATTTCCCACTTATAATCACTTATTTTTTTGATTTTAAAATCGTTTATAGTAAGTCCCTCCTCTGTCAGATATCAAAAATAACCCTGCCTTTCCAATTATGATCTTCTGCATTTCTTATTATTTCAAGCCTGTGATAGGTAGGTGCTTTTATGGTTATTCTTATTTCGTGTTTATCCGAATCTACTTTCTCTCCAAAAATTTGAGCGTTCAGTACCAGGTTATGATTCCCTCTGTCGATCTTATCAACCCTGAACTCTGAAAATAAAGTATCATCAACTTCATAGCGATAGATCAATCTTTCCAGCCATAACACCAGTAAATCTTCTAAATTCGTATTCTTACCGGCTATTCTAATACTTTTTTTCTCCATAGGTTTTACGGTCCCGAGATCGCACATAATAGAAAACATAGCCTTTCCTGCATTTTCAAACAGCGCCTCAGGAGTGTCTCCGTAAAATTCTACTCCGATATCCGAAAGATGGTCTATTATTTTATAATTTTCTATGGCTCTTTTTGAGTTCATTATAACTTATGCTACTATCACAATCCATTTCATAAAAGCAAGGGTAAATTACAGATATTTTTTCTTTAAAAATCAATATCTTTCAATTTATATTCTATCAATAAATCAAAAAAAATATATTTTCTTTTCAATACAGAATAAAATCTTGAAGCATTATTAGATTGCAGGCCAAATCGATTGAAAATATGCATTATTTTGTTTAAAATAAGACAATTATCTTTTAAAAATACTTAAATCTATGTTGGAATCCGGATTTAAGGAAAATATAGATCTTTCAAAGAACAACTGTTCAAATATAATATTTTACTGCCGTCCCGGTTAGTCCGGGTCAATGAGAAATGAAAAATCATTTTTAAAGGAGTTTATATGGATATAAAAAAAAATGCTCCCATATCCGTTATCAGCATACAGGGTCAAAATTGTACAGGCTGTGTTACATCCACGCTCTGTTCCGAATACCCTTCTATTAAGAATTTATTACTCGGGGATATAATTCCAGGTTATAAACTTGAGTTTGTATTTCATCCGAATATCATGACTGCAAGTGGAAAACTCGCAATAGAGATGCTTGAAAACGCCGCAAAGAAAAAGGGCTATGTCTTGATTATCGATGGTGCCATCCCAACCGCCAGTAATGGCGTTTATTGTATTACCGGAGAAAAAGATGGCAAAAAATATACCATACTGGAAGAAACATTAAAGCTGTCACCGGATGCAATGATTGTAATCGCTCTGGGGACCTGCGCCTCCTTTGGAGGAATAGCTGCCGGAAATCCGAACCCCACCGGAGCACAAAGTGTGGACGACGTCTTTTCTGCAAACAATATTAAAACCCCGCTTATAAATATACCCGGATGCCCGCCGCATCCTGATTGGCTGTTCGGCACCATAGAAGAAATACTTACCAGGGGTCTTGAAAATGTGCAGCTTGATGATTTTAAAAGGCCAAAAACATATTTTGGGAAATTGATCCACGAGAATTGTCCAAATAGAGCATATTTTGATGAAGGTAAATTTGCAAAAAAACTGGGTGATGAGGGCTGCCTTTATGAACTGGGGTGCAAAGGTCCCATTACCTATGCAGATTGTCCCAAAAGATTATGGAATGGCAGGACCAATTGGGTCATCGGATGCGGGGCACCATGCAATAGCTGCACTTCACCCGAATATCCGGATTTCCTGGGAGATTTTTATGAGAGGATAATAGACCTGGAAGTCCCGGCAAACAAAAGGAAAGCTAAAATCCAGGAAAATAAATTTTTAGGAAGGTGAAATTTTGAAAAAAATCGTAATACACCCGATAACGAGAATAGAAGGCCATCTTAAAGTGGAAGCAATAGTGGATAATGGTCAGGTGAAGGACGCAAATATCAGCGGAACCATGTTCAGAGGCATAGAGATCATGCTAAAAGGCCGGGATCCCAGAGATGCGGTCATGATTACTCAGAGAATATGCGGCGTATGTCCGGAACCGCACGCCACAGCCTCCGTGAACGCAGTGGATGATTATGCAGGTCTTACCGATAAGATTCCCGAAAATGGGATCCTGATGAGAAACCTGATCCTGGGTACGAGGAGTATTGCCGATCATATCCTTCATTTTTACATTTTAAGCGGGCTTGATTATATAGACCCCGCAAAAGTCCTGGAGTATGAAGGAGGAAACAAGGATCTTAACGCATTAAAGTATTTTCTTCAGCAGGGATACTCCAAACCCTTTCTGCCCAGAGATGATATTGATTATAAGTTTAATGCAAAAACTACTAATACAATAGTCGGCCATTACATAAAGGCGCTGGATATTTACAGAAAAGCCCAGCAGGCGGCCACTATTTTTGGCGGAAAATGGCCCCATGATGCCGCAATCGTAGCAGGTGGTGTAACTGAAAAACTGACCGCTGATAAAATAACAGAGTTTATATGGAGATTAGAAGAAATCCTGGATTTTGTAAAAAACTGCTACCTGCCTGATGCTATAGCAGTGGCCAAAACATACAGTGAATATCTGGAAATCGGCAGAGGCTGCGGGAACCTGCTGGCATATGATTCTTACAGAATTAAGTCAAACGAAAATTATAACGACACTCTTCTTAAGGGAGGACTTGTTGATAATATAGATAAATACAGTAAGATCGATATAAATAAAATAACCGAAGATGTAACTCACAGCTGGTATGAAGATTCTGAGCCCCTGCATCCGGGCAGCGGAGAAACAGAACCCGCGCCTGAAAAGAAGGCAGGTTATTCCTGGATCAAATCACCCAGATATAATGGTAAGGTTTATGAAACTGGCCCTGTTGCGGATGTCCTTTCGACTTACCTCGGCAAAAAAGATCCTTACATCATAAATGCAGTAAACAGCGCCTTATCTGAGATCGGGGCTAATATCTCCAGCATGTATTCAGTAGCAGGAAGACATCTTGGAAGAGCGCTTTCGGCAGAAATCATAGCAGATCAGCTATTGGAATGGACCCGGGAGTTAAAAACTTTGGAACCCACTGCAGTCGAATACGTCCCTCCTTCCGAAGGAAAGGGAATTGGCCTCTGCTCGGCACCAAGAGGAGCTCTGGGGCACTGGTTAAATGTAAAAGACGGAAGAATTTATAATTATCAGGTAATCACTCCGACTGCCTGGAATGCATCGCCAAAAGACAAAGATGGACAGCCTGGCCCATATGAACAGGCACTTATTGGTCTCGAAATAAAAGAAAGCAGCAGCCCTATTGAAATCCTGAGAGTCATAAGAAGTTTTGATCCCTGTACCGCATGCGCGGTTCATATGGTAACGCCAAAGAGAGATACGATAGCCAAATATAAAATTGTTTGAAGATTTTAATGCTTTTTAGGAGGTTCTATGATATTAACCGAATTTAAACCTGTAGAAGAATTACTCATAAAACTGAAAGATGAGAAAAAAATATTCATACTCGGGTGCGGCGGCTGCACGGAAGGCGCTAACACAGGCGGAAAGACAGTTCTCGCCAGTACAAAAGAAAAGCTTGAAAATGAAGGAAAAACCGTTACCGGTGTTATGGAAATAGATTTTTTATGTCAGAAGGCACTTATCCGCGCCAGAATAAAGCCAAAACTTGGTGAAATTAAAAACGCAGATTCTATTCTCGTTTTTTCATGCGGACTTGGTGTTCAGTCAACGTCAGCGGTTCTTGCTAAAGTCTGCCATCCTGCCCTGAATACAATTACCTTTGGCGGAATAACCGGGACCTGGCAGGGCACCGAAAGATGCGATACCTGCGGTGATTGCATACTTGATTATACGGGCGGAATATGCCCTTACACTGCATGCCCCAAAAAACTTGAAAATGGAGCATGTGCCGGGCAGAGCAACGGCAAATGCGAAACAGATCCTGAAAGAGATTGCGGCTGGGAACTAATATATAAAAGCTTAAAAAGATTGAACAGGCTTGATATATTAAATAAATTCATACCTCCCAGAGATTATTCAAAAATATTACCGTCCCCCGCCCTAAGAAAAACCAGATTGTGGGCACTGGATGAAGAGGAGATAGTATGATCATGGAAAATCAAACAGAAAAATCGAATTTCGAAAAAATTCTTGAAGAAGGAAATTTTGCCGTGACCTGTGAAATAGGACCTCCCAAAGGTGCCGGAATCGAAGAAATCAGAGCGGCAGCCGAAGAATTAAGAAATGTTGCCGACGGAATAAATGTAACCGATCTTCAAAGTTCGGTGATGAGACTGGGATCGCTGACTACATGCCATTTGCTGAAAG
>Ga0265297_10003228_pt1 | contig 30083 bp, 31 predicted proteins | sample Munlanlwell13791_FD_192502 | JGI IMG/M metagenome (GOLD analysis project Ga0265297, IMG submission 192502) | Leachate microbial communities from a municipal landfill in Southern Ontario, Canada - Leachate well 137-91 | ecosystem: Engineered > Solid waste > Landfill > Unclassified | place...
ATTTCCGATAAAATATTTAAATTTAAATTCAACGCCGCGGCCGCCGCGCCTTCAAAAGAAAACACCGAAATAATCTTTTCCAGGATAATAAAAATGGCCGTCGCGACAGTCCATCTTTACGGATTCGAGGATTTTACCGGGATGGAATTCGCGGATACCTCTCAGGGCGGGGAAAAAATCTACCTTTCAAGAGATGAATTGGAAAATTTCAGAAAAAATAAAAAGGTCAGGTTATTCTGACCTTCCTGCCTTCTATCTTTAATTTCCCGTCTATGAAAAGCTGGATCGCGCGGGGATAAAGCTTGTGTTCTTCCCTGTGGACGGCCTCTTCCAGGGTCTCTTCCGTATCGTCCTCCAGCACGCTGACCGCCGACTGGAGTATTATCGGGCCTGAATCCATGTCGCTGGTGACAAAATGCACGGTTACGCCCGTGATCTTCACACCGTATGAAAAGGCGTCTTTTATGCCGTGGGCGCCCTTGAAAGACGGCAACAAGGCCGGGTGCACGTTCAGGATCTTATGCTCGTACTCTTTTATGAAATCGGCCGACAATATGCGCATGTATCCGGCGAGGGCTATCAGGCCGATGTCCTCTTGTTTCAGGTTTTTCAGGATTTCAGCCTCAAATTCTTTCTTTGACTTAAAATCCTTTCTTTCCACTACCAGCGTCTTGATGCCCGCGCCTTTCGCCCTCGCGAGCGCGTAACAATCACGCGCGTCAGAGACAACCAGGCGTATCTCGGCTTTTATGAGGCCTTTTTTCCGGCTGTCTATTATCGCCTGCAGATTGGTCCCGTTCCCGGAACAAAACACCGCTATATTCATCAGCCAAACACCTCTTCTATCTTTTTGACAATATCTCTCTTTGAGGCCGCGCCCACCATCCTGCCGACTTCCCCGCCTTTATCGAAAAACATCAGAGTAGGAATATTCATCACGCCGAACCTGGTAGCTACCTCCATGGCGTCGTCTATATTCAGCTTCGCCACCTTATACCTGTCATTACCTTCCCTGGCCACTTCATCAATCACGGGCGCCAGCATCTTGCACGGCATGCACCAGGTTGCCCAAAAATCCACTATGACCGGCCTGTCTGACTTTAATACCTCCGCGTTAAAATTCCCGCTCGTCACCTCTAACACATTTCCTGCCATTTAAACCTCCCAAATTTTGCGAAGCAAAATTTGATCCCGAAGCCGCCTTATTTTTGGAACTGATGCGGCGAGGGACCTTTCACTCCTTTACTATACACCTTGCCGGGCATTTTTCAATACATAAATCCCACTTTATGCCGCCCCCGGCCCTGGACCAATCGACCCTGGATAAATTATCCTCCACGACAAAAACCCCTCCTGAAAGCTTTTCGCATATCCTGCACCCTATGCATCCCGCGGGACAAATAGATTTCGTATACGCCCCCTTGTCCCGAGAAAGGCATTTCACGAAAACGTTGTCCGTGACCTTTCCAAGAATGATTATATTTTTCGGACACGCCTCCACGCACTTGCCGCAGGCGGTACATTTGGAGGCGTCCACTTCCGGGATATTATTTATATTAAGGCGTATCGCGTCAAACGGGCACGCGTTCACGCAATCCCCGAAACCCAGACAACCGAACCCGCATGCCTTCTGGCCGCGGTTAAGGAGATTAGCGGCCGCGCAGGTCTTCACCCCGGTATAGTTATATTTATCGGACGTCCTCCTGCCCCCATTGCACCTGACCCTCGCCACGGCCTTCTCCTTGACCTCAACCTGCACGCCCAATATCCCGGCTATTTTATCGTACGTCTCCTGGCCGCCCGGAGCGCACGCGGTGACCCTCGCCTTGCCCTGCACTATCGCCTCAGCGAGCATGGCGCATCCGGCCATGCCGCAAGCGCCGCAATTCGCGCCCGGAAGGGCATCCAGCACCTTATCTATCTTTGGGTCTACGTCCACCCTGAATATCCTGGACGCGTACGCGAGGCCCAAGCCGAACAAAAGCCCCATTATCGACATTGTTAAAATAGAAATTAGCATAATCTACGCCGCCTTAAAATCTAAACCCGCTGAACCCCATGAACGCCATTGACATCAGAGACGCTATGATAAAGGCTATAGGCGCGTCCTTAAAAGAACTCGGGACATCGCATAATTCAAGCCTCTCCCTTATGCCTGACATGAATAACATGACCAGTATAAAACCGATCCCAACGCAAAAGCCCTGAAGCGTCGATAAGACAAAGCTCGCCGCGGGATTCATGCCATGCTTAAAAAAAGTCTCGCTGTTTAAGACAGCCACGCCGAGCACGGCGCAATTGACGGTAATCAGGGGCAGGTATATGCCGAGCGTCCTGTATAACCCCTGGCTGAGTTTTTTTATGACCATCTCGACAAGCTGCACGAAAGACGCGATGACAAGTATAAAAGAAATAGTCCTCAGGTATTCTATGTGAAATGGCACCAGCACGAAATTATATATGGCCCAGGTTATCATGGAGGCGCACGTCATGACAAAGGTCACGGAAACACCCATGTATAAAGCCGGTCTTGTCTCTTTTGAAATACCTATGAATGAGCAAAGCCCCAGGAATTTAGACAATATGAAATTATTTATGAAAATAGCGCCGATTACCACTGAGAGAAACACGCTCAAATCCATGCTTATTTAACGCGGCTTACTTTAGCCGCCCTCTTTTTCGCCAGCATGTTGATAAACCCTATCAACAGCCCTATCACCAATAGGGCCCCTGGCGCCAGCACTATAAACAAAACCGGCTCAAAACTCTTCATGATTAAAAATCCTAAAAATGTCCCATTCCCGAGTATTTCCCTGATCCCTGATATAAGCACGAGGGCCAGGGTAAAACCAACGCCCATGCCCATGGCGTCCAACATGGAGACGAAGACCGGTTCCTTGCGGGCAAACGCCTCTGCCCTGCCGAGTACCACACAATTCACCACGATCAGAGGCACGAATATCCCAAGGGCCCTTGAAAGGGCCGGCGCGTACGCCTTCATGGCAAGCTCGACTATGGTTACAAAGGTCGCTATCACCACGATAAAACACGGTATCCTGATTTGATCCGGTATGACCTTGCGCAGAGACGATATTATTATATTAGACCCCAAAAGCACAAAAGTCGCGGCCATGCCCATGCCTATGCCGTTTTCCACGCTGGTGGATACCGCGAGCGTGGGACACAAACCAAGTATCAGCCTGAATGTGGGATTCTCATGAGTAATCCCTTTTAGAAATTCTCTCGCTAATTTCTTCATTTTTTGACCAGACCGTATTTCCTTGTCCTGGTGAACCTGTCTATTATGGGTACCGCCGCGTTCATGAACAATATCGCGTAAGAGACGCCCTCGGGATAACTGCCCCTGAGACGTATTATGATTGTCAACACGCCGCAGGCGGCGCCAAACATGATCTTTCCCTTCTTTGTCAAAGGACTCGTCACATAATCGGTAGCCATGAAAAATGCCCCGAGGATAAGTCCGCCTGAAAGCGCGTGGAACATGAAATCCCCCTGAAAAAACCCGTCTTTTCCAAAGACCCAGGCCAGGACGCCGACCGTGGCGACAAAACTCGCGGGTATGTGCAGCGATATTATTTTCCTTGATAATAAAAACAACGCGCCTATCAACAGGGCTATGACGCAAACCTCCCCTATACACCCCCCATGATTTCCTAAAAACAGGTCCATGTAGCTGACCTGCGCCGGATTTTCCCTCGCGAGCGGCGTAGCCGTGGTCACGGCATCAGGCCACCACCTGGGATTTTTCCACGTAGTCATGTGCACGGGCCAGGATATCTGGAGAAAGGCCCTGCCCACAAGGGCCGGATTAAATATATTATGCCCCAGCCCCCCGAAAATCTGTTTCCCCAGCGCGATACTCACCGCGCCGCCTATCAACGGGATCCAAAACGGGAGCTCAGGAGGGAGATTGTACGCCAGAAGCAATCCTGTCAACGCGGCGCTCCCATCCAACGCTGTCTTTGGGTCCCTGTTTCTGAATCTCAAACACACCATTTCCGTGACAACGCATGAGATGATAGATATCAATATTACTTTTACGCAGCCGGCCCCGAATATATATATCCCGGCGGCCCCTGCCGGGACAAGCGAGGCGAAAACAACCCACATGATCTTGGCCGTATTGTCTTTTGATTTGATGTGCGGGCTGGGAGAAACCGTCAGCCTATTCTCTGAAGCCATCTAATATCTCCATTCCTCTTGACCTTATAGCCTCCACCACGGCCCTGCTGGATATGGTGGCGGCCGTGATGCCCTGTATGCCGGACTTCGAGATCTCTATCGCCCTCACATCTCTGCCTTTAAACTGCTCCGTAAAAGAAGGCTGAGTGGATATCTTTGCGCCAAGGCCCGGGGTCTCGTTCTGGGAAAGCACCTTGACGCCCGTAATGGTTCCGTCGCTTCTCACGCCTACCATTATCTCTATGTCGCTTGAATAACCGTATTTCTTCGCGATAAACACATAGCCCACTGGCTGATAATCATTCCCCTTAAAAGCCTTCCAGCACTCTATATCGCCTTCTTTTTTCACTTCCTCCAAACGGTCCGCCATTTGGCCTGGCATTACCTCTCTTAACGCCCCTTCCTGTATCAACCGCTGCTGCTGGTCTATCCTGGCCTTGGTGGCGTTATATACGCCCGCCAAGACGGTCGCGGCCGCGAGATTCACGAGAAAGAGTATTGTCGCGAATTTAATAATATTATTCATCTCTTTGTTTTCAGCTTGGCCAGTTTTATCAGCTGGACAAGCGGTATCTTTGACGGACAGACGTAACTGCATGAACCGCACTCTATGCAGTCAAGCGGATCATAAGAACCGGCTATGTCAAACCTGTCATTTTTAATTGCCAGACCTATCATGCACGGCATGATCCCCGCGGGACACGCCTCGACGCACCTTGAACACCTGACACAGCTTGTTTCCTTATCTTCCAGCTCAAACTTACTGCCAAGGACAAGTATACCTGAAGTGCCTTTAATAATGGGCGCCTCTAAATCAGCCTGGGCCACGCCTGTCATGGGACCGCCCATTACCACCTTGTGCACATCGAACTTCATCTTGAACCCGCACCATTCCAATACATCTTTTATGGGGGTGCCGATCCTCACCAGGACATTCTTTGACTGATTGGAAAAACTTCCGCTGACAGTAATTACCCTCTCGTATAGCGGCTTTCCCAGGCGCACCGCCTCGTACACGCTGAATACTGTCTGCACATTATGCACTACCGCGCCTACATCAAGCGGCAATCCTCCTGACGGGACCTCGCGGCCCAAGAGCGTTTTTATGAGCTGTTTTTCCCCGCCCTGCGGATACCTGGTTTTCAGTTTCTTGACCTTCATGCTCAGCCCCTCGCCCTTCACTCTGAAAAGCGCGGTGCCTAAGCTCTCTATCGCGTCCAGCTTGTTTTCCTCTATCCCTATTATCACCTCTTTGACCCCTAAAGCCTTTACGATGATTTGGATGCCAAACAATATCTCCTTCGGCCTTTCCAGCATCAAGCGATGATCACAGCTTAAAAACGGCTCGCACTCCGCACCGTTTATTATGAGCGTGTCTATTTTCTTGTCCTTGGGCGGGCTGAGTTTCACATGGCTGGGAAACGCCGCGCCTCCCAACCCCACTATGCCCGCGTCCCTCACTGATCTTATTATCTCATCGCCGGAAAATCCGGACATGTCCCTGACAGGCCCCGCGCCTGAAAACGCCTTCATGTCCTGACCATCCGATTCAATTATAATGGCTTTGGATGCGGCCATGATTGGATGCGGCGCGTCCTCGATGGCAATGACCCTGCCTGATACGCTGGAGTGCAGCGCGCTGGAAATAAACCCTTTCGCCTGAGCTATCAGAGAGCCGGTTTTTACCATATCTCCCGGTTTTACAATTGGTTCCGATGGACTGCCCGCGTGCTGCGATAACGGAAGGATTACCTTTTTAGGTAAGGGCGCTGTTTCCGTATTTCTGTCTCTTGTTATCTTGAAATCAGGAGGATGGATAAAATTTATATTTACCATGAGTTACGCATATTATACAAAAATCGGGCTTCCTTGACAACATTTTTAACGTAGGGTATACTTTTTTTAAGGGGGTATTCATGCCTAACGGCTCTTTTGGCAAATGCTGCACTGACTGTCAAATCTACTGGACCTGCGAAACAAAGTGGTACAGGGGAGAAAACAAAGAAGAAAATCTCTGCTGCCCGACCTGCAACTATTATACCGAGTGCCGCGCTAACGCGCGGCCTAAAAAGAAAAATAAATAATCAGCCTTTTCCCCTGCTGACTTTAATTAATTTGATAAGGCCCATCACAAAAAACCATGAGCCTATCGTTACCAATACCCACTCCCTTCTCACGTGTTCCGCCAGGACAGACGTAAAAAACATGAACAGAATAAAACCAAGATGCATTATTATCTCCAGGGAACTAAAGATCCTCCCTCTCATCTCATCCAGCATTACTTCGTAAAGAAGGGTATTTGAGGATACTATTATCGGCGCCCCGAACAAGCCCAATATAAACGCCTGGATCCCGGCCGTTAAAAAAGAAGGCGCCAATCTCAACGAGACCGCGAATATGACCACCAATAAACCCGTGACGCTCAGGCAAAAATTTATCACCTTTTTCTTGGAGATCCTTGAGCCGAACCTGCCATATACCACAGACCCAAGGAATAACCCCAAACCCAGCAAAACCACCAGCAGACCAAGGTGTTCCGTTGAGGAACGCAGTTTTTCCTGTATAAAAACTATTATTACTATGTAGATGGAACCAACGCCCGCCATGAGGAGAAACATGGTATTGGCGACCATCCTTATGTCAGCGTGATTCTTCAGATAAACCAATCCTTCCTTTATATCCTCCAAAACGGTCTTCTTTATGACCGTCTTCAGCTTTTGTTCTTTCAGCATCTCTTTCACATTACCCCTGAAATTAACCGTTATGAAAAACAGCATTACCCCGGAAATAAAATAACTGGCGGCATCTATGTAAAAACCCGCCATGGCCCCGAACTTACCGACTATCAAGCCGCCGAATCCAAAGCCCACTATCGTGGCTATCATCATGGTGGTGGATGATAAAGAATTCGCCAGGAGCAATTTTTCCTTGTGAACGATGTCCGGGATTATAGAAAGCTTTGACGTGAGAAAAAATCTGGTTATTGAAAATATCAGAAATACCAGGATGTAGATAGGCGGCATGCTCTTTGAATGCGTGGCCACTATAGGGATGAAGAGCACTAATATGCCCCTGAGGAGATCCGAGACAATCATGGTGGTCTTGCGGTCCCACCTGTCAACGTAGCTTCCCGCGATAGGACCTATTATAAAAACAGGTATTATCGTAAAAGAAAGGAGCTTCGCGAGCTCTATGGTGGACCCGGGGGTCCGGACATAGATAAGGCCTATCAACGCCATCTGATTGAGCCGGTCCCCGAAATTCGATATGACCTGGGCAAGCCACAGGAGGGAAAAATTCTTATCTCTGATTAGTTCCCGGATATGGGCCATTATGTATTGTTGCCCCTCGCGGCACAGAGCAAAACCATGACCGCTCGGGACTCGCTCGATTCAAATCCTCTAACAAATAACGGAGCCGATGAGAGGATTTGAACCTCCGACCTGAGCTTTACGAAAGCCCTGCTCTACCAACTGAGCTACATCGGCATGGGTTTTGAGATAATTATAGCATGAAAAGTAACCTTGGGGAAATTAAAAACTTTTCTGGTTAGTTAAAGATCATAGTTACGATTTTCTTCTAATTATAACTCTTGAGCCCTATTTTTTGCACTTTGTACAGTTAAAACAACTTGATCAACCGATAAGCCAGTTGATATGGGTATAATAAATTCTTGATCATACTTTTCTAATCCACCACGAGTTATCATAACACGTACCGATATTCCGTCATGTATTTCTCTGCGACTCAAGAAAAGTCTATTTTCACCCGTCCATTCTTCTGCGTAAACGAATAATCCAGAATCAGCTGTCCATTCCTTCTGTCTAAGACCTTTAACAGCTTTTACTATAGCCGTCCTTGAATCAAAATGTATCTCTCCTTCTGTTTGGCTCTTAAAATTTCTCATTATAACATCTGTTATGTAATCTGCGTTGGTTTCAAATACAGCTAATCTATTTTCGGCGTTAGGAGTTTGCTCATCCATATTTTCCTGCGCCTGAGAATAAACAGACTCCTCACCAACAGGAACTCTTATGGAAACAGCTTTCTCAATTGGCAAGACCGTATCAATTCTTGATAATATAGATACAGCAAACTCTTGATTATAGTCTGGAGAGGCTACGCTAACCATCCTAACATTTACTGATACTCCATCAGCTGTTTCTTTGCGAACCAAGTGAACATTATTAAGAATTTCTTTGTCTCCTTCGTAAATTGGCAATTCAAGGATTACAATTGATTCATTATATCTAAGACGCGCAACGCCTTCTTCTATCTGCGCTTTTGCACGTGCGTCTATCGCTTTTCTTGTTTTTTCGTTAAAACCTGCCATTATAGAATTTAATATACTATATATCTCCAGTTCAAATACGGGAAACTGAGGTTTTTCTGAAATAAACGCGGTTTTGTCTTGTCCTGAGACAAGTACAGTAAAATTGTGATTATACTCTCGAGGCCTCACACTAACCATTCTAACATTTACTGATATTCCATCAGTTGTTTCTTTGCGATTTAAGTAAGTAAGAGCCCTGCTTTCTCTATCTATTTCATCATACATTGGTAATAGCATCATAACTAATTCATTATGCCTAAGACGCGCAACGCCTTCTTCTATCTGCGCTTTTGCACGTGCGTCTATCGCTTTTCTTGTTTTTTCGTTAAAACCTGCCATTATAGAATTTAATATACTATCTATCTCCAGTTCAAATACAGGGAAGCTAACTTGTTCTGAGAAAATCGTTTCAGCAGTTTTGTTCATCCTCTCAAAAGTATCCTTCTTTCCAACATCAACTCTTAGAGAACTTTCAGAATTTAACTTAGGTAGAGCATAAAGAGTGGCTGCATAGAAAAATACTATACTTATTAATATTGATATTGTTTTTAAAAAATTATACTCTTTTTTAATCTTAATCATAACTTTAGTAAAAAAATGTCCTTTTGGACTTAAATATAAAGGGCTATTAGCTTATTCATACCGTCCACATAAAGTATACCACAAAAACTGTATTATACAAGGAGCTGGAGCTTGGTGTCCGTCTGTCTATAATACATGGCAATACATAGTAATTGCTAGTAATAGAATTTTACTCTAACTTATTATGATTATTTGTAACTACAATAATTTATGAGGTTTAAAAAATAGCTTAGGTCGCTTTACGAAAGCCCTGCTCTACCAACTGAGCTACATCGGCAAGATTGTTTTAATTGATTATATCACAGGGATGGGATTATAGAATTAAAATTTTTTGGGATTAACGATTTTCGTCTTTTTCAAAATTCCATTTATTATCTCAAAGAGAAGTCACGGTTGCTTCCAATCCAGGATATTTTGTTTTATTATGCAAACTGTTGTTCAATTCCTTTACTATACGACTTCTCATTAATTCAGCAATCAAAAATTCCTTCTTAATTTCACCCTCTGGATCATCAAGATTTAACATAAATGCTTTGTTATATTCAACAATGACTCTGTCTAAAAGCTTCTTTTTATTTGCAAACCCGATTATAACTTTACTTTTTTCATATAAAGCACGCGCTAAATCAACATGGCTAATTGCATACTGCTTATTAAACACTATAGATAATCTATGATGATAGATGGCTTCGTCTAAAAGCCTAATACTTTCTTCGGAATCATAGTCTTTTAGTGAAGTAGACTTAGCAAACAATAAACATCCTAAAAAGTGCTGATCGGACGCGTCTTTTGGCAATAATCTAATAGCCTTTTTTTGTTCGGCGATCGCTCTATCGTATGACCTTGCTAACTCATATTTTGTATCGCACTTTGTTCTAGATATCGTCGCCGCTAAACTGTTATGAAGAATCGCGATAAGTCCTTCTGTAAGCAAAGATACGCTGAGAAACTGACTTTCAGGATATGAATGGTCTAACGGCTCAGCAAGCTTTACAATAATGTGATTTTGCATGGCAAGGTTGCTACTAATGTAACCCTTGGGGATGCTTTTAATAATTACCGAAAGATCCTTGAAAACATCAACCATAAAATAAGACTTGTCAGACAGCTCTAGCATAAGAAACGCATGTCGTGGAAAGGATGTTGCATAGACCCTACTCTCATCTATACCAATTTCTTTTAATATCCTGGATACTAAAATAGCTCTTCCTACACAATTCAACTCTTGGTTTTTCAATATACCTTTAGGGGACCAATCTAATATTACTCTAGACTCCGACCATCCTTTATATTTTTCAATTATCCCTATTATTTCTTTAACTACCTCTATTTCCTGTGACGGCTCAGCTTTTTTCAAACGCTCTCTCCAGCTTTCTATGGGAAGATTGTCTTTTAATAACCTTTCAAGGGGTTGCTGTAAAAGAGATTCTAATTCTTCCTTAACTGGCTCATACTCCGCTCCAAGGCCAGAATACATTTCTTCCACCCCTTTAATAAAAATCTTGTGTTCAAGTTGATCCATTTTCCCGGCCTTGAATTCTTGTGCCATATGTCTTACGGCTTCCCTAGCCCATTCAATAAGTCTATCTGGTTGATTCAATGTTTCCTGAGTCAATTTCAGATCAGCCTTTAGATGATTTTTAAAAATCCACCACGCTTTATCATCTGACAAATCTAATGATCTGTATTTTATTTCATTAATGCTGACGATTTCTTGGTTAGGTTTTTCTTCAAGCATGTTACTAAGTAAATATAGAAGTTCTATCTGCCTTCCGAGCAACTCTTTCTGTGAATCGGAAAGCTTATCCCAAGGCACTTCTTTTGCAAGGTAAATGGCCATAAACTTAAATCTTTGGGAGAATAAACTAGATAACTTTAATCTATGAGACTTACTCGTTGTTAATGAATCAATATCCTCTATAAGATAAAAAAGCTCATTTATAGTAAGATCTTCGGGTAAAAAATATTTTATTGACTCATTCTCTATAGTTTTAATATAGGGTCTATATTGACCATCTTCTCTGTATTTACCATTGATTACAATTGGATTTCTTCGATCAAAATCTTCTCTCTCCAGAAAAACAATTTGTATATTATCATTTATTCCTATCCAGCTTAGGTCTACTTCTACCGTATCGTTATTTCCAATTTTTAATCTATCATATACCCCCATTCCAGTTATCAGCTCAGCAGCTAAGGGATTAAATGCTCTTTGCCTCAAGACATTATCTAATTCAGACCTGCTGGTAAGCATAAGCATAGCATCTTTCAATCTTTCCTGTCCTTCTCTTGAACTTCCAGATAGAGGAAGCCTAAGATCGTTTACTGCCATGCCATATGCTACGTTATGAAATAAAGGCACCGCAACTATAATTAATGAAATGACTTTTAAACTAAATGCTTTTTTAAAATTCATGATAATCCAGGCAAAAAAATAACCCTTTGCCAAAAGGTTTTGGTTTAATATATAGCTAATTACTCTACTATTAAGTATGCCTTAAAAATATCTGCTATTCAAGGGTTGAGCAAGTGGTGCCACTTTCTGGCGCCAAAATACATCATAATTGGTGATAATTGGTAGTAATAGAAAATCTCTGTAACTTATTAGTATTATTTGTAACTACAATAATTTATGAGGGTTACAAAAATAGTTTAGGTCGCTTTACGAAAGCCCTGCTCTGCCAACTGAGCTACATCGGCGCGATTTTATTAACTATGCCATTAACCGCTTAATTATGGAATCAGAATTTCGGAAGGATACTGCTATTACTTATAAATACTTCTTTATCGCCTCGAGAAGCATCTCTGCGTTGAACGGCTTCATGATGCAATCGCTGGCGCCGAGGACCCTGGCCTTGTTCAGGACAGCGTCTTCTCCCAGCGCGGTCAGCATTATCACTGGTATGGACGAAGTCTTCTGACTTTTCTTAAGGCTTGCCAGGACCTGCAGGCCGTCCATCTTGGGCATCATCACGTCCAGGAGGATCAGGTCAGGCCTTCCGGTCTCGGCTTTTTCAAGGGCCTCTTTGCCGTCAACCGCTGTTATCACGTCGTAATTCGAGTCTATCAGCCTTACCATATTCAACTTGATTATGTCTTCTTCGTCGTCTACTAGAAGTATTTTCTTTCTCGCCATGATTATTTCTTTCTCTTGTTCGCGGAATACGCTATGAGGCCCAGGATAAAAACCGCCACGAATAAAAGCAGTACGGTTATATTCTGCGCGAAGCGGGGTGAAGACGCGCCGCTCTTTTCTTTCATGATCATCGCGCCGTCAGAATCAGAACTCGGCATGCCTTCCTTCAGCCGCAGGTTACCAACGCTATCCACCCACAGGCAATACCCCTTTCCATGGATATCGGTAAGCACTATCTTTGACGGCCCTAAAGAATCGCCCTTTAATATCAGGTCTTTCTTGAGCGTGAGAGATCCGGCCATTACAGAATCCACGTCATTTCTCAGGAGCTGGCTGGAACTAATCATGTCGATGGCCTGGGCGTTCAGGGCGTAAGCCGAACTGGCGAGCTTCACCCTGGGAGACATCTCCCCATCGCTGGACACCTCTATTCCGAGCCAAAGGTCATTATTAAAATCTATCTCAAGCGGTTTTATGGAACCCATGAGCACGCTGAAAACCCCGTTTTTTACCTGGAGTATGTGGCTCTCTTCCCACGAGGCGGTTCCGCCTGATTCCACATCATAGAACCTGAAAGTGACCAGCAGGTTTCCCGAAAGAGGGTTATCTTCTTTATCCGTAAGTTTTCCCTGGTAATTTATTACGCGGGGGACAGCGGCGTGGCAAAGGACAGTTAAACATAAAATTCCGATTATAACGCACAGACCTGCGCGGAATATTCTCATTTACCGCCTCCTTGTGGAAAAAATGGTGCCGAGGAGAAGAATCGAACTTCCCACGCCGGCCTTTTCAGGGCCGCGCTCTACCACTGAGCTACCTCGGCACTACTTCGCTCTATAAACCCATAAACTGAATGCGTAATGAGCTTCGTAGATGCTTCGCGCAATCACATGTTAAAGTATTTTATCAAGCAATGTTTATTTTGTCAACTTAGTTAATGCTATTTAACGCTTTATGACGCTTCCGTCTTCTCGCACAATCAGGGCCTCCATATCCTTGAACCTGCTTATAAGCTCAAGACCCTTTTCCTCTCCCATGACGAATACAGCCGTGGAAAACGCGTCCGCCTCTTCGGCTGAATCAGCCATTATCGTAACGCTGATAAGCCCCTGGCTGGGCCGGCCTGTCTTTGGATCTATGATATGCGAATACCGCTTTCCGTCCATCATGAAAAACCTATTGTAATCACCGGACGTGCTGAGCGCCTTGTCCTTAAGATTGAATTTATATATTATTTTAACGCTATCCCGCGGGTCCCGGACCCCTATATCCCACGACTTGCCAAAACCAAACATGTTCCCGCCCAAATTCACGAGGCCGCTCTTGACGCCGCGCGAGATCAGCGTCTCTCTCGCCCTGTCAACCGCGTAGCCTTTAGCCATGCCGCCCAGGTCTATCCTCGTACCGGGATTCAAAAACCGTATGGACGCGTGATTGTAATCCACGGATATATTTTTATATCCGACGGCCTGAAGCGCCCTGACGAGCGTTCTCCTGTCCGGGATTGAATTGCTTTTATTGACAAATCCCCAAGCCTCCATCAAAGGCGCGATTGTTATGTCAAAGGCGCCGTCCGAGAGCCGGCTGTAATAAACCGCCCTCTGTATCAATTCCAGCGCCTCGTGGGTCGTCCTCACGCCGGTCTTGCCCGCTGATTTATTTATCTTCGAAACCTCGCTATTTTCGTCAAATTTGCTGAATACCTTTTCTATCCGCTCCATTTCCGCGAACGCGGCGGCCATGGCGTTTTCAGCGCGTGACCTATCAGACTCAAGGCACGTGATTTCGCAAAACGTGTCCATGAGCGTCCTTGTCTCCCTGAATTGACGCTCCTGCCCGCATCCCAAAAACAACAGAAACAGAAATAAAAGGCCCGCGCATTTCCATGAAGAAAAAACGCGGGCCATCTTTCTGAAATTCATAAGTTTAGAATAAAAACACGGCCGCCGCCACTACCGTGGACCAGTTGCCGTTTGAATCTATTATGGTGGACTGAGTAACGTTCATCGTCTTGACTATCTTGTCCTTAAGCTGATAAACCTTTTTTATCTCGTCCCAATCCTTTGAATCGTCGAAATCCGGGACGCCCATGGTGGAGGCGAGCATCTTCGCCGCCAGGTCTTCCGCGTAATCACCCGCCACCTCATCTGTCTGGCCGTAAGCGTGATGTTCGCTCATGTAACCGTACATATTTTCATCGGCCGGTATGGCTGTGCCTACGGACGCGGCTATCAGACGCCTTGGTTCGTTGGAACTGCACCTCGCGATGACGCAATAAGTTATCATGCCCGGGATGAGTTCTTTTACGCCGTCATTACGCGGGATGATCTTGCAGGCAGGCGGGAAAATGCTGGACACGTGCACCAGATTGCATTTTTCAATGCCCGCGTCCCTGAGGGCAAGCTCGTATGAACGAAGCTCCTCCCTGTGAGATCCGACCCCTTTTGTAAAAAAAACCTTGGTGGGGACCAACTTGTATATCTGCTGTTGAATCTGTTCAGGCCCTAACTGCTGTCCGTTCATCTGCTATTCCATGTCTTCCATGTCTTCTCCGGACATATCTTCGCTTCCCGCAGAAACGGGCGTAATTGTCTCAGGCGCGGCAGCCTGCTCTTCCGGGACAAGGACATCTACCCAGCTGGCTATGAGCTTACCTGTCTCATCGGTATAATAACCGACTTCCGCCTTTTCGCCTTTTTTCACATCGCTCAATCTTATGTCTTCTATGCCCTTCCAGAGTATCGTCTCGCCGTCAACAACAGTAAAGGCCTTCTCCGCCCCGTCATCGCCCTTCACCGCGATAATGCCGGTGGCTGGATCCAGGGAAAGGATCTCTCCTGTTATCACGCCTTCCCCGGCGATATCCTCTGCCGGCAGCATGTCTTCCTCGATAGGCATGACCGCTTCTTCCGCGAATAAAGGCGCTGCAAGGCACATTGCAGCACATAATAGAATGGATAATGCCGTTAATCTTTTAAGCATGTTTTCCCCCTCCTTTTAATTTCAAACAAAATAAAGTATACCACAACAAACGCGTTAATCAAGAGAAATCTAAATCGGTCAAAATATGTAATTCAAAAATTTATAAACCAGCCTAGCCGCCAAAAAATCCGGGGCCACGTTTCCCTGCATTGGCGCGAGCTCCACCACATCAAAACCCACCACATCCCTCTCCTCGCTTATCCTCCTCAGTAACCTCAATACCTCCCGCCAGCCCATGCCCCCGGGCTCAGGCGTGCCCACGCTTGGCACTATGGAAGGGTCGAACACATCCAGGTCAATAGTCACGTAGACATTTTTCGCCCTGATTGAATCAATCACCCCTTCTATCCAATTATCATCTTCCTCCATGTCTTTCATGAAAAACGTATTAAGGCCTTTGCGTCTCTTGAGCGCCTCTTCCTTGCTTAAACTGCGTATTCCGACCTGCGTAAGGCCTGTTATATCCATAACCCTGCTCGCTATGCAGGCATGATTGTACTTTGAACCATGAAAGCTGTCTCTCAGATCCCTGTGCGCGTCTAATTGCAGCACGGATAAATCCTTAAACCTCTTATTGCATGCCCTGACAGCGCCCAATGTAATTGAATGCTCTCCGCCAAGCATTACTGGGAATTTACGCGCCCTTAATATAACACCGATAGCATCTTCGACAATCTTAATCACTTTCCCCGGATCAGGACTTGTCTCCTTGATCTCCTCACAGGTATAAATACCTGATTTATACGCCTCTTTCCCTGTTTCCTCGTCATAGGTCTCCATATACCTTGAGGCGTCTATTATCGCCTGCGGCCCGAAAGACGCGCCTGGTTTATACGAAGTGGTCATGTCATATGATACGGGCAGGACCGCTATCCCGGCCTTTGCCCAGGTTGACAGCGCGCCTTCCATCCCGCAGAATTTAATATCAGCGTTGTAGTTTTTATTTAGCATTTTGAAGTGATGAAAACGTATTCCAGGTCTCCTGAACCCGTATTTTTAACATTATGGGGAGTGTTTGGGGGCACGTACGCTACATGGCCGATTTCTATTTTTTTTGCCAATCCGGCGCCTATCACCAAATCCCCTTTTCCGCCAAGTATGACCAGAACCTCTTCAATATCTTTTGCCGTGCTGTGCTCACCTATGTCTTCCCCGGGCTTTAATACAACGTGTCCCGCCTTGATGCCTCTAGTGCCGGAATCGCTGTTAAGAAGCCTCTGATACCTTGAAGTGTTTTCTAGTTTTACTACCCGCGCGTCACTCATCTTTAAGGGAATTCAAAACGTCACCATCCCATGAGAATTTCTTTCTTTTCCGGGACTTGTGGGACTTTTCCTGGAAAACATATGAATAGACCAATGGCAGGCTCACGCTCGGCTCGACAAACGCCATGGCGTAACTCGCGTCGTTATCGATCTTTCCCCAGGAAGTAGCCTCCTTCAGGGTGCTTCCGCTCAAACCGCCCCAGTGGGGGACGTCTGTGGTCAGCTGGAACGCGTAAGAATGGCCTCCTTTTTGATCGTTGAAAATATACCCCATCACGACCGCGTCGTTTATGTAATTTTTAGGGACCCCGCCCGCTATGTAAATCGCGGCCGTCTTTTTTGACTTTACTATTGTCTGTGTTATTTCATAATTATCCTGTATCGAGTCAATGTGTATCCCCTGTTTTTTATGTTTCTTTGAGCGGTAATAATGGCCGGTAAGCCCTATGCCTATGGAACTGTCGTTCAGCGCCGGCACAAAGATAGGCACCCCGCATTCACGGGCGGTCTTGGTTATGGAATTCTCATCGCTAAGCTTGGAACCGACCTCGTCTATGAATTCCCTTGAGGAATAATTACCCGGCTTCATCTTATCCGCTATGCGGCCTATCCACTCATCCGTATCCCAGAATTTCTCATCATCCACATAGGTGTCGTAAATCCTGTCTATGTACAATCTGTCCAGCATGGTGTCGTCCGCGTCAGGGTCTCCTATGTAATGCCTGAAACCCCTTGCCTGGTATATATCCTGATATATTATGGCCCCGGTTGCCACTACCACGTCCACCATCCTCAGTTTTATCATACTGCGTATCACATCTCTCAGGCCCGCGGCTATCAACGGCCCGGCGAGACCGAGATATATGGTAGGCTGATCCTTATCCAAAAGCATTTTCCTGAAGACATTGGCGCACTTATAGACATTCCTGGCCTGTATGGAGCTATTTTTGAAACTCCTCACCAGGTCGGCTATCCTGTCTGTCTCTTTTATCCTGACCGGCTCCGCCTCAATGGATAGGATCTTTTTCTTGATATCCAAATCGCTTTTCTTAAGCCCCGGCCTTGAAAAATCTATATCTTTCTTCTTCATAATATCTTATTATACCACTCTTCTTTACATTCAAGCAACACTTGTTTACCTGCCTCTCCGTAGCCTTGGCGAAGGAGGGTCAAGTTATTGCCTAATTTAGTACTTGAAATACACAAGCGGGTGGGGTATATTAATAAGGCATTCTAAGGGGCGGTTAGCTCAGCTGGTAGAGCGCTTCGTTTACACCGAAGAGGTTTCACAGGTTCGAGCCCTGTACCGCCCACCATGATACTTTAAAATTATTTGAGTGTTTGGGCTCGAAACGAGCAAGCGGCGAGGGACATAATAATTCACAGTTGACAGTCAGCTCTTAAAACTGTATACTTATTAACCATCTATTGGGGGACGTAGCGTAGTTGGCTTAACGCGTCAGATTGTCGATCTGAAGATCGCGGGTTCGAATCCCGTCGTCCCCGCCAGTCGGAATAGGGCGTGTTTGATAAGTAGCGTCGGAGGATACCCTCCGACGAAAAAATCAGGCGCCGCTCTTTTAAAATAAAGTTCGAACGATTATTACCCCTCCCCATGTCCTTGTGGTCACAGTGTGGTTGCAACGGAACTGTTACCCATTAAAGACTATATTTTAAATTACCAAGAAAGGACAAAAAAGATTCTTATATTCTGAGCGTCCAAAATACAGAAAACACTTACAATGCTATAATATTGCAAGAAAGATTAGAATCCAAAGTGGTATTTTAGGCTTTCTATTTGGAAGGTTTAAATGAATACAATGCTTAAAAGCTATATAAACAAAAATGAAATTTCCCAACCAAAAACCCCAAATGAGTTTATTGAATGGTTTGAACAAAAATTAAAGATTACCAAAAACCATAGAGAAGAATTAAAAAAACAAAATATTCTGCATGAAGGAATCGCAAAAAAATTTTATGAAGAATTATTTCCTCTTTACCGTTTCCTTCAGCACAAAGCAGAAGAATGGCATGACGTAAAGATTAATTACAGTCCCGGTAATCAAAATTTTGATGTTGAAGTTAAAAGCGACAGAGAATTTATACCGAAATATATAGAAATAACTCAAGCAGACATGAATGAAAACGAATCTCTTAGAATGAGGTATTTTTCAAAAAAAAGTACTGTTAGCATGACTGGGAAAGTTCTTAAAAAAGGCACCAAAAGAACTGGCTTACGAATTTCAGTCGATGATGAAGCGAAAAAGAGATGTGTATTGATTTCAGAAAAGATGGAGCAAATTAGAATAGCGATAAATAAAAAAATAAATGTTACAAAAAGACCGGATAGCACCGCTTTACTGGTATATTTTGATGATTACATAGGATTTACTCAGAATAAAGAACGACAGAAAATAAATGTGTTTTTGTCAAAAAATGAGTCTTGGAAAAAACAATATATTTATCTTTTTGTAGTAGGCGCTTCCGGTGAATTTTTTTGGGAAAAAGTTGAGCGGAATAATGAATAAAATAACCTCTAAAGAATTTGCAAAAGCATTACTTTACGCTCTGCGAAAGTTTACGAATAACTTTTATGAAGGTTTTGGACAGCGCGCTCAAACTATTCTTGGTGACGAATTTGATTATAATCAAATTACTCTCGCAAGAGAAATTTATATGATAAATCTTTGGGTTATTTCCAAGACTCTTGGTTCCGAGAAAAAAATTCTAGATGAGCTGCATAAAATCTATCTTCTCCCTCATTCTAACGAAAACCAGATTAAACAATGGTTAGAACAACAAGACACAGAAAAGCTAAGGGATGTTTTGAAAAATGATGAAAACGATTTGCGTGAAAGATACACAAAATATTATGCGGATTGGAATGATAGAAATGGTGGAAAACAACATGTTTTGGCAATGAGTATGCTTGAGTATATGTTTAATAAGGGAAAGTCGCATAGACGTTTTGTACGTATTGACCTAACTTTTGAAATGATTAACCATATTCTTGGTATGATGAAGTTTATTATAGATTTTAGGAAAAAGTACGAGATTGCTGATTAATCCCAATTTGTTAATTATTAAAATTTAACTCTGCTTGTTAATTAATTACAGTATAAATTCTTGGTCAGTTTTTTTGTAATCTATGATAAAATAAAATTACTTTTACCTCTTAAAATAGGTTCGAACAAAACTTAATACACACCGCCAGTTTGGTCATGACCTCCAGGCCCTTATTTGACAGGGCCACCCAGACCTTCCAGGAGGGCCGTGAAGATACTGATTCAATTCGAAAAAAAACCGCTTCTATTCCAAAGACCGAAACATATCATCTCCTGCTTTAACCCATCGTCATTCCGCGATTCTTTTCAGGCGATGGAAGACGCGATTCAGGAAGGTTATTACCTGGCCGGTTTCCTTTCCTATGAAGCCGGTTATTATTTTGAGGAAAAACTTTGCCAGGACAAGACCCGCGACTTCCCGCTGATTTACATGGGCGTGTATGACGCCCCTTTTACCAACAAAGAGATCCCCGCTAAAAATCCTTGTTTCAAAAATACATTAAAAGACCTTAGGTTAAACATATCCAAAGAGGAATATTTTTCGAATATAGGCGCCATACGCGACTACATCGCGAAAGGAGACGTCTACCAGATCACCTACTGCATAAAACTATTGTTCTCGTTTCAAGGCGGCCTCTTCCCTCTTTATCTCAATCTCCTGAAAGACCAGCCGGTGCCTTACCCGGCTTACATAGAAACAGACGAATTCCAGATACTCTCCCTGTCTCCTGAAAAATTCATAAAGAAGACTTCGTCGCGCGTGGTCACGAAACCCATGAAAGGCACCTGGCCCAGGGGCAATAACATTTTTTCGGATGCCATGGCGCAGATACGATTTCAATACGACGGCAAAAACAGGGCTGAAAACGTGATGATAGCCGACCTCCTGAGAAACGATCTGGGCAGGATAGGGACAGATGTCAAAACACTGAAACTCTTTGAGGTGACAAAATACAGGACATTGTACCAAATGACGTCAACGGTGGCTAGCAGGATAGACAAGGACATGCCTATATATGAATTATTCGCGTCTCTTTTTCCTTCAGGTTCCGTTACGGGCGCGCCTAAGATCAGGGCCATGGAGATCATACGGGAACTGGAACATGAGGAACGAAAGATCTATACCGGCGCCATAGGATACATCACTCCGGATAAAGATTTATTCTTCAACATACCGATCAGGACCCTCTTGATTCAGGACGAGATCGGGGAAATGGGCATAGGCGGCGGGATTGTATGGGATTCCACGCCTCAAGGAGAATGGGATGAAGGGCTGTTGAAGGCGAAATTTCTCACCAATCTGTCGGAAAAACCCTTTTTATAACCCGGCCTTTAATTTACCCATGGCCATAAGGCTGAATACCATCACAAATATGGCGACTGTCTCAATAATCCCAAGGACCATCAGATAATTTCCAAACCCCTTGCCTGTCTCTCCCATGGCGTCAGCCGCCGAGGCGCCGGCCTTGCCCTGAAACCAGGCGGACAAACCATTCGCGATGCCGCATAATATACCCAGGCCCCACAGGTACTGGCCTTTCTGAGCCAATTCGATCATGGCGTTCATGGTTATCATGCCGTAGATTGTCTGCGTGAGGGGCGCGCCGACAAATGCCAACATTATAAAAGCCGCCATTTTATTCTGGGCGAAGGATTTTTTCCAAGCGCCTATGGTAGCCATGCCCGCCTCTCCCGCGCCCAACGCCGAACCCATGGCGCCCAACGCCAAAGGCGATATGAGCCCCAAATCTTTAAACTGCGTCAATAAAGATGCATCCATGACTTCCTCCTTTTACGCTTCTTTAAATGGCGCGTATTCCGCGCCTGACCATTCAATATCCAGATGCCCTGAAAATTCCAGGACGTTCAACCGCACACCATGCACCAGTATCGCCAATATACCCATGACGATATTAAGCGTATGACCTAAAAAAAGTATTATCGCTCCGGCCAGGGCTGTTGATACCGCGCTATTACCTATATTGGCCGCCATCTGATTAAACGAGGCCGCTATCGCCACGCCCGCGGCGCCCACGGCGAATAACCTTATATACGAGACAATATCCCCGAAACTATTCATTATCTTCAATAAAAAATCCCCCATGCCCGCCCCAATACCCTTGAGAATATTTTTATCCGGGCTCGTGAACAATATGACCAGCGGCGCGCCTATTATCAAACCCCACTTCGCGAAAGCCGGAAATTCTTTCACCAGGATCAGGGTATTCGCCAGAAAATACGCGGCCCATAGTATCAAGATCCAACCGGCATCGCTGAGCGCCTTTAAAGACGGCCATTTTCTTAAAAATTTCCATAGATGCGCCAGGCTGAGCTGAACGGCGCCTATCAGAAAACAAAATGACTGGACATTAACTTCGTTGCTGAAATAAGGCACCAGCGGCTTAAGCCACGGATGCGGCCCGAAAAACACGCCTGTTATCAAACCCCACGCTATCGCGAAACTACTGAGTAGATAAGCTAGATAAAAAATCTTTCTGTCTTTCAGATTTTTAAGCTTCCACTGCGATAACGCGGCTATGAACATATATACGAGCCCGTAACCGGCGTCGCCTATGAGCATCCCGAAAAACAAACAAAAGAAAAGCAAGAAATGCGGGCTTATGTCGACTTCCCTGTACCCCGGTATCGTATTTATGATCTTGAATACGGGCTTTATTATCTCGATCCATCCGGGGTTCCGTATCAATGTCGGCGGATTATCGCTGTCTTCCGGGTCCTCTATTACCAGCCCCCAATTTTCTTTTGCCGCTGTTTTTTCAATGCCCACCGCTTTATCCGACGGCGCGTAACCTTTCAGGTAAGATAACTTCTCAAATTTGCCCATGCCTGACCGGACCTCGTTTAACTCTATGATCGCCTGGAGTCTCCCGCCGTATCTGACAAGAGAATCCCTATACGCCGAGAGTTCCGTTAATTTCATGGCGATATCTTTTATTTTTCCTTCCCGCTCTTTTCTCAACGACCGCATTTCCTCTAACCCCGCTTCGGGCGGCTCGATCGTCTTAAAATCAAGTTTTACCTCCTGCCTGGATATGACGGCGCAATAAAAGGCATTTCCTTTTCTGAAAAACTTTTCAAGGATCGCGCCTTCCGGGACATCGTCGATCCGGGCGCTGTCAATCTCGCAGAGCCGCACCCATATACCCTTGTCACGCAAATCCTCTATGATATCCGGGTCAAAATCCCCCCATTCCCGCCATGAGGAAATGTCCGCGTCTATCTTTTTCAAATCCTCGAGAAGCAGCTCTTTTTCCTCGGAAAGATTGATTATCTCCTCTATTATTTCGTCATAATCGGAGTTTATTTGTTTTTTATTGTCCGCTTCCGGGAGCAGGTTTATCGCCTTCGACAAAAGGGCCAATTCATCCTTGCGCCTCGCGACCTCTATGCCCTCGGGAGGATTTTCATGCTGCACGTGCAGGACGCCTAATCTCTTTACGGCCTCAAGCGTTTCGTCCGCGTCTTTTGACTGGACTATCAGGGTTATTTTTTTCATCTTGACGATCATGCCAAAACGCCCTCCAAGCTCATCTTTTCAAGCTTTGTCTTCGCTATCTTGGACCTGCCTACCGCGTTGGCCCCCTGATCTCCCAGGTAAATCCTTATGCGCCGGGCGTTTTCCCTGCATTCGGGTATCTTCACCTTCTCAAACAGGTTCACCCTTTGATTCACTATGCGCAGCTCCTCGCTCAAAAATTTAATCTGATTTTTCAAAACCTTTTCCTCTTCCAATAATACCGCGAACCGCCGGATGGAATCAACCGCCTTATCGGCCCACAGGGGCGCCGCGAATAAATCGTATTCGACCTCGCCGAATAAGGCCTTTTCAAATACAGGGATATCCACCCCGGCTATATTTAAAGCGCTTATCCGCACCTCTCTGGGTCTCACCCATTCCCCGAGGCCGGCTATCGGCTCGTTAAGAAGCCTTGCCCATTCCCCTATCTCGCTTTCCAGGTTATCTATCTCCTCTATCTTCTGTCTCAATCTTTCGCGCGAGCGCTGCGTCTCAAGCTGTATCTGCTGTTTCTTGAGCTGAAGTATGGGCAAAAACCTCTCGAACCTCCTGAGGTCATCGCGCTGCTTCTTAAGTTCTCCTTTGGTAAATTTTATCTTGGACATATATACAATTACAAACTTTGATCTTAAAACTTATAGCTTACGACTGTTTCGGCCAGAATTCTTTTATCAGATCCGTCTTTATCCCTGTTTCAGCGGGCTCAAAATTTTCAGCCAAGATCCGCCACCCAAGATCCAGGGCCTTTTCAAGCGGGATATCAACTGACAGGTTCATCATCTTTTCCTCAAACACCTTGCCGTATTTCAGAAGTTTATTATCCCAGGCGCTCATGTGGAAACCCATTGCCTGCTTCTCCAGGGTTTCCCTGTAGTCCGCGAAGAGCTGTATCATCCTGTCCATTATAACCCTGTGGTCCTTCCTGGTCTTCCCGTTCACGAGCTGTTTCAACCGGCTCAGCGAACCGAACGGTTCGATTGATTTATTCCTTAAATAAAACTGCCCTTCCGTAATATATCCGGTATTGTCGGGTATCGGATGCGTCACGTCGTCGCCCGGCATGGTAGTCACGGCCAGGGTCGTTATGGAACCCGCCGTATCAAAATCAACGGCCTTTTCATAGCGGCGCGCGAGCTGGCTGTAAAGGTCTCCGGGGTAGCCTCTGTTGGAAGGTATCTGCTCCATTGTAATGGCTATCTCCTTTAAAGCGTCGCAGAAATTTGTCATGTCGGTCAGCAGCACCAATACGCGCTTGCCATTCAACGCGAATTGCTCGGCGCAGGCCAGGCTCAGGTCAGGGACCAGCAGGCATTCGACGGTCGGGTCCGAGGCGGTATGGACAAAAAATATCGACCTGGACAAAGAACCATGCCTCTCCAGCGTGTCCCTGAAAAATAAATAATCGTCATATTTTAAACCCATGCCCCCGAGGATTATTATATCGACCTCCGCCTGCATCGCTATGCGCGCCAATAGTTCGTTATACGGCTCTCCCGGTACGGAAAATATCGGGAGTTTCTGCGACTCAACCAAAGAATTGAATATATCTATCATGGGGATACCGGTGCGTATCATCTTTTCGGGTATGATCCTCTTGGCCGGGTTAACTGACGGGCCCGCTATCTCTATCATATTTTCCTCGAGCGCGGGGCCGTTATCCCTCGGAAGGCCCGCGCCGTTAAACAAGCGGCCCAGGAGATTTTCCGTGAACGAGACCTTCATGGCATGGCCTAAAAACCTGACCTTATCGCCTGTTGATATGCCGCGGCTTCCGGCAAACACCTGCAGGTAGACCTTCTCGCCATCTATCCTTATGACCTGGGCAAGGGATTTTCCGGCCCTTGATGTGATCTCAGCCAGGTCGTTATACCCTATATCCCTGGCCTCGACGGTGATGACGTTTCCCGCTATCTGCGTGATGCGGTTGTATATCTTATGCATTTTTTATCTCTTTCTCTTTCTGATAAAATTCCTTTTCCTGCCATTTCATGGAATTCCATTCGATAAACCTCTGCCTCAGGCCCTGGAAAAATTTCCTGGCGCTGTCCTTTGTGTCAAAGTTAAATTCCTTTTCTGTTATCTCATGGATGACGTGAAATACGTATTTCTGCCTGTCCGCCATGGTGGCCGCGTCCACCTGATCAAAGGCATTCTGCTGCAGGTAAACCGCGTCCAGAAATTCCGCCTTCAGATACACTATGAAATCAGCGAGGGAGGTGCCTTCCTCCCCGACAACCTTCATCATCTGGCTTACCTCATTGCCTTTCTTCAGAACAGCCTGGGCTTTTTTTATCTCCGCCTCATCTATAAAACTCTTATATTTACTCCAGCTGTCCAATGGATCTATGGCAGGATATTTCCTGGCGTTTGAGCGGTCACGCGAAAGACCATGGAACGCGCCGACCACTTTAAGCGTCGCCTGCGTGACCGGCTCCTCAAAATTTCCTCCGGCCGGGCTTATGGTGCCGCCTATGGTCACGGAACCAATCGAACCGTCATTCAATTTCACGAGGCCGGCCCTTTCGTAAAACGACGCTATCCTATTTTCAAGATACGCGGGAAAGGCCTCTTCCCCAGGGATTTCTTCCAGGCGGCCTGACATCTCGCGCATTGCCTGCGCCCATCGCGAAGTGGAATCAGCCAGTAAAAGCACGTTCAGACCCATCTGCCTGTAATATTCGGCGATGGTCACCGCGGTATACACGCTGGACTCTCGCGCGGCCACCGGCATCGAACTGGTATTGCATATTATAACGGTACGTTCTATCAGGGGCCTGCTCGTCCTGGGATCCATTAATTCCGGAAAGGTCCTCAAGGTCTCAACAACCTCCCCCGCCCTTTCCCCGCACGCGGCTATCACTACGATATCTATCTCAGCGTGTTTGCTTATGAGCTGCTGAAGGACTGTCTTGCCTGAACCAAAAGGACCCGGGATGCAATAAGTCCCGCCCAAGGCCACCGGCATCAGAGTATCGATGATCCGTATCTTTGTTATGAGCGGCTTAGAGGGCTTTAACTTCTCGGCGTAACTCGTGATCGGTATCTTCACGGGCCAGGTCTGACGCATGGTCACGCCGTGGATATTGCCCTGCTCATCTTTCAGATCCGCGACAACATGCCTGATATCACACTTGCATTCCCCGGATATCTTTTCCACTGTCAGCGCCCCCTTTAAGACAAAAGGCGCCATGATGTAATGCTTGAAAATTCCTTCCGGCACGAAACCAAGCTTGTCTCCGGATTTTACCCTGTCCCCTTTTTTGACGATCGGCGTAAACTGCCACTCTGATTTATCGGATAACGCCTCCAGGTACAGACCCCTTTTCAGGAAAAACCCGCTTTTCTCGGCAAGCTGGGGCAGCGGGTTCTGAAGCCCGTCGAATATCTGGCCCAACAACCCCGGCCCTAATTCCACGGACAAGAGCTCTCCTGTCAACTGCACCTTATCACCTATCTTCACGCCTTTCGTGTCCTCATAAACCTGCATCTCAGCCCTGTTGCCTGAGACGCGTATCACCTCGGATTTCAGGCGTTCGTCGCCATGAACAAGATACGCGACCTCATTCTGTATGACGTAATCGGAAAACTCCACAATCGCCATGTTTCCGTTAATGCCGACTAACTTCGCCTCTCTCAACACGCTCATCTATTCTCCGTTCCCAATAAATATTCCAGGACATCCATGCCTGTCCCTGAATTAATCCTGTTCCAGCGCTCCAGGATCTTTAGTTTCAAACCGTAAACCGCCAGATAATCCATGTCAAAATAATGGCCTATCGCGAGCTCGTCCAGCTTTTCCCATCTGACCTTATCCAGATAAAACTCGGCGTCCAAAGGCGAATCCTGGTTCATCGCCCAATGGATGAAAGGCGCGATAAAAGGATCCGGATAGCCTTCGCCTTTAATGTAACGCGCGGGGTCTTTTTGCTTTTTAACAGCCCTGTTTCTCGCGAGTTCATTTCTCAGGGATCTATCAAATCTGTTCCATTTCTTTATCGCGCCGGATTTATCTTCCAATCCCTTTTCTATGGCCTCCATGTCAGAGGCCGGGATTCTGGTCCGGCACGCTTCCAAAAAATCATCATACGAAAAGGGCGGCTTCGTCCCGAATTGCAGCATGGGCAAGCTCGCTATTAAATAATAATAACTCATTTTATCAGGTCCGTGAGTTCCTGGTTGAGATACAGGCAGAGCGTCTCTTTCAATCCCTCGTCCGTAAAATCAAAATATGACTTGCCCTTGTCAAAGCTTATGTAAAACCCGGCTCCGACGCCGGAAGACGGCTTGAATTCCACGCCCTCTTTTACTTTTTCTTTCAATCTCGACATGAAGCCGTGTCTTATCTTCTCAAGGTCTTCTTTTTTCAAAATTACCCTTATATCAGAGGTCTCCCCGTTTTTATCGGAATATTTCAGTATCAGGTCATGCAGTATCCCGGCCGTTTCCTCTGTGGACAACGTCCTGTTCGTCTCGCCGCCGACAACCTTATTCAGAATCTTCCTGATCTCATCCCTCAAAGAAAGCAGCAAATCCCGCGACGCCTGCTTTATGGCGAGATCTCCGTTTAATTTGGCCTTTTCCGCCTTGATAGACGCCTCTTCAAGTATCTTCTCGGCCTTTTTCCTCGCGTCCTCCATTATCTTCTCAGCCTCGGCCTTCGCCTTTCCCTCTATGGCCCTCGCGCTCTCCTCGGCCTTCCGCACGCCTTCCATGTTTATTTTCTCAAGAAGCCCTTTTAAATTCTCTCCCATGACACATTCCCCCTCACGCTAAGTTGACAAAAGGAGTATTACTCGAGTGTCAACTTAGACATTATACTGACTCTCTATATAGCCTCTCGGCTTCCTGCGGGTTCTTCACCACCACCACGGGGCAGGGAGACTCCCTCAGAATCCTCTCCGCGTCATTGGACGCCACTTCCTGCCATGACAATACTTCTTTTAAATCACCCATGACCAGCAGATCCGCGGCTATCTCCCTTGCCTTATTTATGACCTCGTCATGGACCCCGCCCTTCAGGACCAGACCCTCAAACTCTATCTTTTTATTCTCAGCCAGGGCCTTGACCCTTTCTATGAAAAACCTGCCCTGCTGTTCCAGGTCGATCTCGTATTCCCTGGCCTCTATCTCCACGAAGACGCGGCTGCGCAATAACTCCTGCAGGGACTTTTCGTCAATCACGTAGACCGCGGTCAGCTTCGCCTGGAGCAATCTTGCCAGATAAATGGCGTATTTCGCCGTGAGCAGGGATTTCGGGCCGTCCGCGACGGCCACAATTATATTCTTTATCATTTGCTCATCCTCTCCTTTATGAGTTTCAGCATTGAAAACGCCTCTCTTGATTCCTCGTCCAGGCGGTCACTTATGTACTTGACGCTGTCTCTGTAATAAGGGAGATATATCTTTTCCAGCGCGTTCACCTTCCTGATCGTCTTCTGCACCTCTTTGGCGATCCTTATGAACGCGATCTTTTTTTCCGCCAGCTGGCCCAACAGCCTCAATACATCCTTGAACGCCAGCATGGCCTCGTCCGCGTAAAAACTAACCCCGTAGGGGCTGTAATACGGGGGGTTTTCCGCGATCTTCAGGTCAACTACCGGTATGTTGACGGCCATGACCCTCCTGTGCGATATCGAAAAACTCGTCTTTATATCCACGGAAAAACAAAGTTCCTCCACGCGCCTCCTGCCCATCACGACGACCGTCTTATCCAATAAACGATACGCCTTTCCCAGCGCCTCGTCAACGTCTCTCTGAAGCTTGTCCACGATATGTATGATCGCGGTGAGCTCTTTTAAAAGTATCTTTCTTTTCTCGTCCAGGAGCGCGTGGCCTTCCCTGGTCAGGGACAGGGATTTCCTGGTCCTCAAAAGATTTGTCTTGGTGGCGGCTATATTTATGTTCATCTTTTTCTGTAAAATTTATTAAGGTGCTCTTCTTTTATCCTGACAAGCTCATCCTTGGGCAGGACAGAGATCACGTCCCATCCAAGGTCAAGGCCTTCTTCCAGTGTCCGGCGCTCATGGTACGACTGACTTAGGAATCTTTTTTCAAATTCTTCCCCGAATTTCAGGTAAAGTTTGTCCAGCTCGGAAAGCTCTTCCTCCCCTATTATAGACGCCAGTGCCCTCGCGTCCTTCACGCGGGCGTAACAGGAGAATAACTGCGAGGCCAGGTACGGGTGGTCGTCCCGGGTCATGCCCGCGCCGATATTATCTTTCATCAAACGGGATAATGACGGCAGGCCGGCTATGGGCGGATAGATCCCCCTCGAATACATCTCCCTCTCAAGCACTATCTGACCCTCGGTGATATATCCCGTCAAATCGGGTATGGGATGCGTTATGTCGTCATTAGGCATCGTGAGGATGGGGAGCTGAGTTATGGAGCCGTTTACCCCTTTTATCATCCCCGCCCTTTCATATAAGCTCGCCAGGTCGCTGTATAAATACCCGGGATACCCTTTTCTCGCCGGTATTTCCCCCCGTATGGTCGAAACCTCCCTCAACGCCTCGCAGTAATTGGCCATGTCCGTCATTATCACCAGGACGTGCATGTTTTTCTTGAACGCCAGGTATTCAGCGCAGCTCAATGCGATGCGCGGGGTCAGTATCCTTCCTATGGAAGGGCTGTCGGCCAGGCTCAGGAATATCGCCACCCTTTCCAGGACGCCGGATTCCTCGAACGACTTCGTGAAAAATCTCGCGGTATCATATTTCACGCCCATGGCCACGAATATCACGCAGAAACTTTCGCCCTTTACCTGCGCCTGCCTCGCGATCTGAGTGCCTATGAGGTCATGCGGAAGGCCGCTCCCTGAAAATATCGGGAGTTTCTGGCCCCTGACAAGCGTATTCATCACGTCTATCGAGGAGATACCGGTCTCTATTATATTTTTTGGATAATCCCTCGCGGTTGGATTGATGGAAAGCCCGTTCACATTAACCATCTCTTCATACAAAGGCCTGGGCATGCCGTC
>Ga0265297_10003229_pt1 | contig 30081 bp, 22 predicted proteins | sample Munlanlwell13791_FD_192502 | JGI IMG/M metagenome (GOLD analysis project Ga0265297, IMG submission 192502) | Leachate microbial communities from a municipal landfill in Southern Ontario, Canada - Leachate well 137-91 | ecosystem: Engineered > Solid waste > Landfill > Unclassified | place...
ATTCGCGGAGGTAGCGGTCGCGCTTGAGGCGCACATAGCGCGACCAGACCACGGCCAGCACGATGGCCAGCGCAAGCCCGATCGCCAGCGCCGGAATCACGCGCGCTTCTTCGCTGCCGATTTGGCGCGGGCCTTCTTCGCCTTTTCCAGTTCGTCGAACAGCGCGCCGAACTCCTGCGCCAGCTTGTGGCTGCGGTCGAGGTGGATCATCGGCTTGGCCTGCTGGTGGGATTCCTTGATCTTCACCGAGGACGACAGGAATGAGGCCAGCACCGGCAGGCCTTCTTCGCGCAGCTCGTTGATGATCTGCTGCGGCAGCGTGGCGCGGGCCTGGAACTGGTTGATCACGATGCCTTCGACTTCGAGGCCGGCGTTGTGGTCGGCGCGGATTTCATTGACGTTGTCGAGCAGGCTGTAGAGCGCGCGGCGGGCGAATTCGTCGCAGTCGAAAGGGATCAGGCAGGCATCGGCGGCGATCAGCGCGGAGCGGGTGTAGAAGTGCAGCGCGGGCGGCGTGTCGATCCAGATTTCGTCGTAGCCTTCGAGGGCGTCGAGGGCCTCGCGCAGCTTGTAGATCTTGTAGCGCGATTCGAGCTTGGCCTGCAGTTCTTCCAGCGCCGGGCCGGAGGGCAGGATGGAGAGGTTCTCGAAGGGCGTCGCGGCGATGAAGTCTTCGGTCGGCAGCGGCCGCAGCTTGAAGCTGAGCATCTGGTCGAAGAACTCGTTGGCGGTGAGTTCCAGGTCCCGGGCGGCGGGGCCGAGCAGGTACTGCGTGGAATTGGCCTGCGGGTCGAGGTCGATCACCAGCGTGCGGGCACCGCGCGCGGCGGATATGGCGGCGAGGTTGCAGGTAATGGTGCTTTTTCCCACACCGCCCTTCTGGTTGAACACGACGCGCTTCATGGTGGACTCCCGGATTTGGATTTCGAGATTCTGCCACAGCGAATGCTGCATTGCGGCAAAGCTTGTGGCGCAGGCAGCGGGCGCCGTACCGCCGGCGCCGACTGGTGGAATTCCGCAATGGTCCTGCCGGCCGGAGAGGTCTAAAATCGCGTGTTCCCCCAGACTTCCGGTTAGCTGCGATGTCCGACGAACAAGAAAACCTCTCTGCCGCCGCCCTCGAATACCACGAGTGGCCCACCCCCGGAAAGATCGCGGTGGTGCCGACCAAGGGCCTCACCAACCAGCGCGACCTCGCCCTGGCCTACTCGCCGGGCGTGGCCGCCGCCTGCCATGCCATCGTCGATGATCCGGCCATGGCCAGCCGCCTCACCTCGCGCGCCAACCTGGTCGGCGTGGTGACCAACGGCACGGCGGTGCTGGGCCTCGGCAACATCGGGCCGCTGGCGGCCAAGCCGGTGATGGAAGGCAAGGGCGTGCTGTTCAAGAAATTTGCCGGCATCGACGTCTTCGACATCGAACTGGCCGAACCCGACGCCGACAAGCTGGTCGACATGATCGCGGCGATGGAGCCGACCTTCGGCGGCATCAACCTCGAAGACATCAAGGCGCCGGAGTGCTTCTACATCGAAGCGCGCCTGCGCGAGCGGATGAAAATCCCGGTGTTCCACGACGACCAGCACGGCACCGCCATCGTGGTCGGCGCCGCCATCCTCAACGGCCTCAAGCTCGTGGGCAAGAAGATCGACGAGATCAAGCTGGTGACCTCGGGCGCCGGCGCGGCGGCGCTGGCCTGCCTCGACCTGCTGGTCAATCTCGGCGTGCGCGTGGAGAACATCTGGGTCACCGACATCGAAGGCGTGGTCTATGAAGGCCGCACCACGCTGATGGACCCGATCAAGCAGCGCTATGCGAAGAAGACCGCCGCGCGCAAGCTCACCGACGTCATGGCCGATGCCGATGTCTTCCTTGGCCTGTCGGCGGGCGGCGTGGTGAAGCCGGAGATGGTGGCGAAGATGGCACCCAATCCGATCATCATGGCGCTGGCCAATCCGACGCCGGAAATCACCCCCGAGGAAGTCAAGAGCGTGCGCTCCGACGCGATCATCGCCACCGGGCGCTCGGACTATCCGAACCAGGTCAACAACGTGCTGTGCTTCCCCTTTATTTTCCGCGGCGCGCTCGATGTGGGGGCGACCACCATCACCGAGCAGATGAAGCTGGCGGCGGTGCGCGCGATTGCGGAGCTGGCGCAGGCCGAGGCTTCCGATGTGGTGGCGATGGCCTACGGCGGCGAGAACCTGGCCTTCGGCCGCGAGTACCTGATCCCGCGGCCTTTCGATCCGCGCCTGATCGTCAAGATCGCGCCCGCCGTGGCCAGGGCCGCGCAGGAGTCCGGCGTGGCGACGCGGCCGATCGTCGACTTCGACGCTTACCGCGACAAGCTGAACAGCTTCGTCTATCACTCCGGCTTCATCATGAAGCCGGTGTTCCAGGCGGCGAAGAAGGATCCGCGCCGCGTCATCTACTGTGAAGGCGAGGACGAGCGGGTGCTGCGCGCGGTGCAGGCGGTGCTCGACGAAGGCCTGGCGCGGCCGGTGCTGATCGGCCGCTCCGAGGTGATCGCCAAGCGCATCGAGGACGCGGGCCTGCGCCTCGCGGCGGGGCGCGACTTCGAGGTGGTGAATCCCGATTCCGATCCGCGCTACCAGGAACTGTGGCAGGGCTATCACGACATCATGGGGCGCCAGGGAGTGACGCCGGGCAGCGCCAAGCGGGCTCTGCGCTCCGACCCGACGCTGATCGGCGCCATGCTGCTCAGGCACGGCTATGTCGATGCCATGCTGTGCGGCGTGGTCGGCCGTCACGCCCAGCATCTGAAGCATGTGGATGACGTCATCGGGCTGGCGCCGAACGCGAATTGCTTTGCCGCCATGAACATGCTGCTGCTGGCGCGGCACACGCTGTTCCTCTGCGACACCTACGTCAACGAGGATCCTTCGGCGGAACAGATCGCCGAGATCACGCTGATGGCCGCCCGCGAAGTGCGCCGTTTCGGCCTCGAGCCCAAGGTGGCGCTACTGTCGCATTCCAACTTCGGCAGCGTGCGCTCTGCCTCGGCGTTGAAGATGGCGGCGGCACGGGCGCTGATCGAGGCGCGCGCGCCGGACCTGGAGGTCGATGGCGAGATGCACGGCGACGCCGCCTTGTCGCAGGCCATCCGCGAGAAGCTGTACCCCGACTGCCGGCTCAAGGGCGAGGCCAACCTGCTGATCATGCCCAATGTCGATGCGGCCAACATCACCTTCAACCTGATCAAGGCCACCTCGGGCGACGGCATCACGGTCGGGCCGGTGCTGCTCGGGGCGGCCAAGCCGGTGCATATCCTGACGGCGACTGCAACAGTGCGCCGCCTGGTGAACATGACCGCGCTGGCGGTGGTGGACGCCAACCACTTGCGCGAGAAATCGGGCGGCTGATTCGCCCGCCGCGGGCGGGCGTCAACGCAGGGAAGTTCCGTTTCGAAGTGCAACACCCCTTGGGCTACCAAGGTCTCTGGAGCGCAGGCGGTTCCGGTCATGTCGCAAGTTTTTGACCTTGATCAAACGAGCCGTGGGGGCTAGGGTTACATTTCTTCTCCGTAGGTTCACCTGCCGCGAGAGATCATGTTTGCATATTCAATGCGAAACCCCAGCTCGTCGGCACCTCGGTCGATAGCGGGGATTGCCGTTGTCGCTAGGCTGTCATGGCGATTGCGCGCGTACGGCACCCGGCTTACGGAACGCCGGGAACAATGAGCCCGACAAGAGATTTGCATACAGAACGAAGCCGGATCGTCGGCGTGGTGATGCTGTATGTGCTGTTCGCCGCCCTGTGGATACTCCTTTCCGATCTTGCGGTGCAGGAAATGTTCGGCACCTCCGGCCAGATCGTCCAGGCCAGCATGGCCAAGGGCTGGTTGTTCGTTACCGTCACCGCATTGCTGCTGTATGGCCTGGTGCGGCGTCTCGTCGGCAGAATCGAGGAGGCGCACCGGCGCGAACTGGCCGCGCTGGAACAAGGGCGGCGCAATTTGCTGCTGCTTGGCGCGCTGGCGGAGAGCTCCGACGACGCGATCTTCGCCAAGGACACCGCGGGACGCTACATATTTGCCAACCCGGCCGCCGCGCGCTTTGTCGGCAAGGCGGTCGCCGACGTGCTGGGGCATGACGACCGCGACATCTTCCCGGCACAGCAGGCGGCAGCGATCATGGCATTCGACCGCCAGATCGTCGAGAGCGCGAAGGCCGCGATCAGCGAGGAAACCCTGGACACGGCGATCGGCCCGCGCAGCCTGCTTACGACCAAAGGCCCGCTGCTCGACGAATCCGGTTCGGTCATCGGTATCTACGGCATTGTCCATGACATCAGCGAGCGCAAACTGGCCGAGGATCGCCTGCGCGACCGGGAAGAAAAGCTCGATGCCATCGTCCGCAACTCGCCGTCGGTGCTTTCGCTGAAAGCCCCGGATGGCCGCTACGCACTGGCCAATCCCAATTTGCAGCGCATACACGGGCTGAGCGAAGTGGAGATCATCGGCAAAACCGATTTTGACCTGTATCCCGAAGATTTCGCCCGCGCCTTCCGCGCCAACGACGAACTGGTGCTGAGCACGCTGACCCGGCATTCCGTGGAGGAAACCGTTCCCGTGGACGGCGGGCATCGCCTGTATGTCTCGCACATGTTTCCGGTGCTCGGACCCCGCGGCGAGGCGCGCTTCGTCTGCCGCATTTCGCTCGACATCACCGCGCGCCGAGCGGCGGAAGAAGCAACGGCGCGCCTCACCGAGGATATTTCCGCCACGCTCAAGGCCATTCCCGACCTGCTCTTCGAGCTGGACGCAGGCGGGCACTATCTCAGGGTGGAGGCCACGGCGCACGACCTGCTGGCAGCCCCGGCCGAGCAGTTGCTCGGACATACCGTGCAGGAAATACTTCCCGCCGCGGCGGCGCAGACGGTGATGGAGGCGATCGGGGCCGCCGCCGTGGCCGGCACGGACTATGGCCGCACCATCACGCTGCCGCTGCCTGCGGGACCGCGCCATTTCGAACTCTCCGTGGCCAGAAAGACGGCGGCTGCGGAATCGCCCGCGCGGTTCGTCGTGCTTTCGCGCGACATCACGGCGCGCAAGGACACGGAGGAAGAGTTGAAGCGCAGGAACGCGGAACTGGAGCGCTTCAACCGGGCCACGGTGGGCCGCGAACTGGACATGGTGGCGCTGAAGCAGCAGATCAATGCGCTGTCGCAGGAGCTTGGCCGCGCGCCGCCCTTCCGCCTGGACTTTCTTGACGGTCCGGACCAGGCATGAAGTTCCGCCTGCCGCTCGCCGTCGTCCTGCCATTCGTGGCCTGCGGCATGCAGTGGCTGCTGTGGGAGGCCTGGATCAAGCCGTACGTCTGGTTCATGTTCTTTCCTGCCGCTTTCTTCAGCGCCTGGCTGGGCGGCCTGCGCGGTGGCTTGCCGGCCACCGTGATCAGCGCCCTGCTGGTGTGGTATGTATTCATCCCGCCGCAGTTTTCCTTCGAACTGAAGGACGCGGCCGGTGGTGCCTCGATCGCGCTCTTCGTCGTCATGGGCGGACTGTTCGCCTACGTTTTCGAGCGGCTCACGCAAGCGAAGGGCAAGACCGACGAGGCGCTCAGGGCCACCGAGGAAGCCAACGCCAAGATCACCCGTCTTTACGAGAAGACGCTGGAGCTGGACGAGATGAAGAGCCAGTTCTTCGCCAACGTCAGCCACGAACTGCGCACGCCGCTGACGCTGCTGATCGCCCCGCTGGAGCGGCGGCTGCGCGGTCCCGCCGGCGCCGACTCCGCAGAGGCGGAACGCCATGAAACGGAAATGATGCTGCGCAATGCCCGCTTGCTCTATCGCCACGTCAGCGATCTGCTCGATGCCGCCAAGCTCGAATCCGGCGCCATGACGCTGGCCTGGGCACGGCTCGACCTTGCCCGCCTGCTGCGGGTGACGGCCAGCCACTTCGAATCGCTGGCGGCGGAACGGCACATCGACTTCCGGGTGAGCGTTCCGGATGAACTGCCGGCCGAGGTGGATGGCGAAAAAGTCCAGCGCGTGCTGATCAACCTGCTTTCCAACGCATTCAAGTTCGCGCCTGACGGCGGTCGCATCGAGCTGCGCCTGACGCAGGAACAGAACCATGCGCTGATCGAGGTGCAGGACAACGGCCCCGGTGTGGCGCCCGGCCTGCGCGATGCGATATTCGAACGCTTTCGCCAGGGCGAGGGCGGTATCCACAGGCGTCACGGCGGCACCGGTCTCGGCCTGGCCATCGTCAAGGACTTCGTCGAACTGCACGGTGGTAGCGTCGCGCTCGGCGCAGCGCCCGGCGGCGGTGCCCTGTTCGCGCTGCGTTTGCCGCTGACGGCCCCCGCGGATGCGGTGCTCGACGAGCCACGGGCGCTCGACCCGCTGATCGATCGCCAGATCGTCGAGGAACTCGAGGTGCATCCGGACGCTGCAATTGCCAGCGCCACGGCGCCGCTAGAGGCGCCGCTGGTGTTGGTGGTCGAGGACAACGCCGACATGGGCGAATTCATCGCCGGCGCATTGCGCCCGCGCTACCGCGTGGCCCGCGCCGTTGACGGGCGCGAAGGCATGGACATGGCCCTCGCGCTGCACCCCGACCTGATCCTGGCCGATGTGATGATGCCGGAGATGAGCGGCGACGAGATGGTGGCCGCGCTGCGCGGCCGGCCGGCCATGGCCGGCGTGCCGATCGTCATGCTTACCGCCAAGGCCGACGACGCATTGCGCCTGCGCCTGCTCAAGCTGGGCGTGCAGGATTACCTCGGCAAGCCGTTTGCCGTGGAGGAACTGCTGGCGCGCGTCGATGGACTGGTGAGCTCCCGCCGGCGCACGGTGGCGGAGCTGGATCGCAGTGCCCGACGGCTGCGCCGGCTCGCCGAGGTCGTCGAAGGGATCGCGGCGGTGCGCGAGCTGCCGGACCTGATGGCGATCGTGCGCGGCGCCGTGCGCGAACTCACCGGCGCCGACGGCGCCACCCTGGTGCTGCGTGAAGACGGGCACTGCCATTACGTCGACGAGGATGCCATCGGCCCCCTGTGGAAAGGCCAGCGCTTTCCGCTCGAGTCCTGCATTTCCGGATGGGCCATGCTGCATGCGCAGCCGGTCGCCATCGAGGACATCTACGCCGATCCGCGCATTCCCTACGCCGCCTACCGGCCGACCTTCGTCAAGAGCCTGGCGATGGTGCCGATCGGCCGCGAGCATCCGGTGGGCGTCATCGGCTGCTACTGGGCCGAGCGCCACCTGGCGAGTGCCGAGGAGCTCGAGATGCAGCAGGCGCTGGCCGACGCGATGTCGGTCGGGCTGGGCAACCTGGAGCTTTACCGGAGCCTGAGCGATGCCCGCCAGGCCGCGGAACGCGCTGCCGCCGAACTCGGCGAGGCGCAGCGCCTGTCCGGCATCGGCAACTGGCGCTGGGACGTGGTCAAGGATGTGCACACATGGTCGGAGGAGATCTATCGGATCTATGGTCGCGACCCGGCGCTGCCGCCGGCTGCGTATCCCGAAGTCAGCCAGTACTTCACGCCGCAAAGCTGGGCCGCGCTGGCCGCCGCCGTCGAGCGCGGCATCGCCGCGGGCCGGCCCTATGAATGCGATGCCGAGGTGCTGCGCCCGGATGGCGACCACCGCTGGATCACTGCCCGCGGCGAAGCGCTGCGCGATGCCGCGGGCAAGGTGATCGCGCTCTACGGTACGGTGCAGGACATCACCGAGCGCAAACTGGCGGCGGACGAATTGATGCGCAGGAACGCGGAGCTGGAGCGCTTCGACCATGCCGCCGTCGGCCGCGAGGTCGTGATGATCCGGCTCAAGCGCCAAGTCAATGCGCTGGCGCAGGAACTCGGCCGCGCGCCGCCCTACGATATCAACTATGCCGCCGGGGAAATCCCGACGGAGGACGCGCAGACGTGAATTCCGCCGTGCGTTCCGTCGCGCTGTCCTCCTTCCTGACGCGCGTGATCTGGATCGGCGTCGCACCGCTGGTCCTGCTGGCAGTCTGGCTCGCAGCCAGCAACGTGATGGTGCTCCAGGAGAACCGCGACCGCGAGGCCGCCAACCTGGCACGCAACGTCGCCGCGGCCCTGGACCAGAACTTGCGCGCGCGCATCAACGCCCTGCACATGCTGGCGATCTCGCCGCTCGCCGACGACCCGCGGCGCTGGCCCGAGCTCTATGCGGAGGCGCAGGGGTACCAGGAAAGCTTCGGCAGCAACGTCGTCTTTGCCGATGCCGCCCGGCAGATGCTGTTTTCCACCAATGCGCCCTTCGGGGTCAAATTGCCCCGATTGCCGCAGGTCAAGGGCCGTGCCGCCGCTCCGGTCGCGCTGGAAACCGGCAAACCGGCCGTGGGCGATACATTCCTCGGGCCGATCACCAGGGAAACGATGATCGCCATAGCCGTGCCGGCCCTGCGCGACGGCAAGGTAAGGCATCTGCTGCTGGCCACCCACGAAGCCCGGCGTTTTCATCAGCGACTCGAGCAGATGGCACTGCCGGCCGACTGGTCGCTGTCGCTGCTGGATGGCCGTGGCGAGCCCATCGCTCGCCGCGCGCCGCCCGGCTTCGACTCGGCTCGCGACGTCGATCCCGCGGGGCGCCACACGGCAAGCCTCACTCACGCGGCCTGGTCGGTAGTGGTGGAGATTCCGCGCGCGAGCTATCGCGCGCCGCTCCTGACGACAGCTGCGCTGCTGCTGGGGGCAATTGCCTTCGCTACGCTGTTCGGCGTACTCGGTGGAAGTTTTGCCAGGCGCCGCCTCAGCCGCCAGGTGGCGGCGCTGGTGGAGCCGGCGGCGAACGCGGCGCCCCCGGACATCGCCGAAATTGCCGCGGCACAGCGCAGGCTCGATGCCGCGGCGGCCGGGCAGAAGGAAAGCGAGGTGCGGTTCCGGCGCCTGTTCCAGGAGGCGCCGCTGCCGCTGTGCGTGGTCGATGCCCATGGCGTGCTGACGGACCGCAACAGGCGCTTCATGCAGCTCTTCGGTTACGGCGACGCCGTGTCGGCTGCGGGCGACGAATTGTGGCCGCTGGCCTTTCCCGACCCGGCCTACCGCGACTCCGTACGCGAGTCCTGGAGCGCCGCGGTGGCCGAGGCCCGACGTACCGGCAGCGACATCGCGCCGATGGAGTGCGAGGCAAGCTGCGCCGATGGCGTCGCGCGCAGCCTGCTGGTGTCGGGCATCACTCTGGGCGACGGCATCTTGGTGACCTTCTTCGATCTCAGCGAACGCCGCCGCGCCGAGCTGGCCCTGCGCGATGCGCAGGCCGCCGCCCTGCGGGAACAGAAGCTGGCGCGCCTGGCCGCGCTGAACCAGATGGAAGACGCCAATGTGGCGCGTCGCGATGCCGAAGCCGCCGCGGCCGAAGTGCGCCAGCTCAACGCCGAACTGGAACAGCGCGTGGCCGAGCGCACAGCAGAATTGACCGCCGCCAACCACGAACTGGACAGTTTTGCCTATGCCGTGTCGCATGACCTGCGCGCACCCGTGCGGGCGATGATCGGATTTTCCCAGGCCCTGAAGGAGGACTTCGGTGGCGAACTGCGCGCCGACGCACTGGTTTACCTCGACCAGATCGAGATTGCCTCACGCAAGATGGGCGGGCTGATCGACGGTCTGTTGACCCTGTCGCGCAGCACGCGCGGCGAACTGCGGCACGACAAGGTCGACCTGTCGGCGCTGGCGCTACGCCGGCTGGCCGAGCTGGCCAAGTCCGAGCCGCAGCGCGCCGTGGCATGGCAGGTGGATCCTGGCCTCGCGGTGCGGGGTGATGCCAGCATGCTGGAGTCGATGATGACGAATCTGCTCGACAACGCCTGGAAATATTCCGACAAGGTGCCCGCGGCGAGGATTCGTGTCTACGCGGAGAACCGCGACGGACGTCCCTGGATCTGCGTCGCCGACAATGGCGCCGGCTTTGATATGGCCCACGCGGAGCGATTGTTCAAGCCCTTCCAGCGTCTGCACCGGCAGGACGAGTTCCCCGGCATCGGCATCGGGCTGGCCACCGCGCAACGCATTCTTCATCGCCATGGCGGCGAGATTGTAGCCACGGCTGCGCCGGGCCAGGGCGCGACGTTCTGCTTCAGCCTGCCGCAAGGCGAATGCAAAGGGGATTCGCAATGAACGTAAAGACCATTCTCCTCGTCGAGGACAATTCCCAGGACGAGTTGCTGACGCTGCGCGCCCTGCGCAAGGCCAACGTGGCGAACCGCATCGACGTGGTGCGCGACGGCCAGCAGGCGCTCGACTACCTTTTCCGCACCGGCGAATTTTCCGTCCGTGACGGGCCGGACCTGCCGACTGTGATGGTGCTCGACATCGGCCTGCCGCGCCTTTCCGGCCTGGAAGTTCTGTCGCGACTGCGCGACGACCCGCGCACCGCGATGCTGCCGGTGGTGGTCCTCACCTCGTCGGACGACGAGCGTGACCGCCTGAAGAGCTACCAGTTCGGCGCCAACAGTTTCGTCAGGAAGCCGGTGGACTTTGCCGAGTTCGCCGCAACCGTGGCGCAGCTCGGCCTCTACTGGCTGGCTACCAACGAGCCACCCCCGGGACTATGATCCTGCAATGGAACGCATGTTGAGGATTCTCGTCATCGAGGATGATCCGGCAGACTTTCTGCTGCTCGATCGCCACCTGCACCAGCACGGGGTGACCGCCGAGTGCCGACGCGTCGCCGACGACGCGGCATTGAGTGCCGCGCTGGAAGAAACCTGGGATCTGGCGATCTCCGACTACAGCGTACCGGGCATGGATTTTCGCGCCAGCCTGCGGCACATTCGCCAAAGCGCGCCCGAATTGCCCGTGATCCTGGTTTCCGGCAGCATCGGCGACGAAACGGCGGTGGATTTGCTGCACTTGGGGCTTTCCGATTTCGTGCTCAAGGACAATCTGGTCCGCCTCGAACCGTCGCTGCGCCGCGCCCTCGACGATGCCGCCGAGCGTCGCGCCCGGCATGCTGCCGAGGCTGAGCTGCAGAAGGCCCAAGCGGCTGCCCTTGCCGAACAGAAGCAGGCACGCATCGCCGCGCTGAACCTGATGGAGGATGCGCTTGCCGCAAGGCGGCGCGCAGAGGCCGCAGTCGAGGAGTTGCGCAAGCTGTCCATGGCGGTCGAGCAGAGTCCCGAGAGCATCGTCATCACCGATCTCGATGGGCGCATCGAGTACGTGAACGCAGCCGTTACCCGCGTCACCGGTTACAGTCGCGAAGAACTACTCGGCCAGAATCCACGCATCCTGCAATCGGGCAAGACGCCGCAGGAGACCTACGCCGTGCTCTGGTCGGCGCTGGGCCGCGGCGAGACGTGGAAGGGCGAGCTTTTCAACCGGCGCAAGGATGGCAGCGAGTATGTCGAATTCGCCATCCTTTCGCCCATCCGCGACGCGACGGGGCGGGTCACCCATTATGTCGCGGTAAAGTATGACATCACGGAACAGAGGCAACTCCAGGAGGAGCTCGACCGGCATCGCCACCACCTGCAGGAACTCGTGGGGCGGCGTACCGAGGAACTGGTCCATGCACGACAGCAGGCCGAGGCCGCCAACCAGGCCAAGAGCAGCTTCCTCGCCAACATGAGCCACGAAATACGCACGCCGATGAACGCCATCATCGGACTCACGCATCTGCTCAGAAAGGCCTCGCCGACGCCCGAGCAGGCCGAGCGGCTGGGCAAGGTAGATGCGGCCGCCACCCATTTGCTGACGATCATCAACGACGTCCTCGACCTGTCGAAGATCGAGGCCGGCAAGCTGGTACTCGAGTGCGTCGACTTTCAGCTCGGCGATATCCTTGCGCAGATCGCTTCCATGGTGGCCGACTCGGCAGCGGCCAAGGGACTGTCCGTCGTTGTGGACGGGGATCCGCTGCCGTTCGGTTTGCGCGGCGATCCCACGCGCTTGCGCCAGGCCCTGCTCAACTACGCCAGCAATGCGATCAAGTTCTCCGGGCGTGGCCCCGTGCTGCTCCGCGCCCGCCTGCTGGAAGACCGCCCCGAGCGGGTGTTGGTCCGCTTCGAGGTACGGGACGCCGGCATCGGCGTTCCGCCGAAGGTACTGTCCGAGCTGTTCCAGATGTTCCAGCAGGCCGACACTTCGACCACGCGCAAGTACGGCGGCACCGGTCTCGGACTCGTCATCACCCAGCGCATCGCCAACATGATGGGTGGCGATGCCGGCGCGGAGAGCGAAATCGGCAAGGGAAGTACCTTCTGGTTTACCGCCTGGCTTGCCAAGGGGCAGGCAGCGCAGTTCGAGGAAGGGATCCCGCCGGGCGCCGATTTAGATCCCGAGCCAGAGCTGCGCCGCCGCCATGGCGGGAAGCGTGTGCTGCTGGCCGAGGACGACCCGATCAATCAGGAAGTGGCCTGCATTCTGCTCGCGGACGTCGGGCTGCTCGTCGACCTGGCGAATGACGGCAGCGAAGCGGTCACGATGGCGTCGCGCGCGCACTATGCGCTGATCCTGATGGACATGCAGATGCCCACAATGGATGGGGTGGAGGCGGCACGGCAGATACGCGCCTTGCCCGAGGCGCGCGATATTCCTATCCTGGCCATGACTGCCAATGTCTTTGCCGAGGACAGACAGAAGTGCCTGGACGCAGGGATGGTCGATTTCATCGCCAAGCCCGTCGATCCGAACCAGATGTATGCGACGCTGCTCAAATGGTTGCCTTCGCGCGATGCAGCGTTCATGGAGGCTTCTCGAGGCCGGGAATCCTGATCGCCAGCGCTGCGCGGCGACCTTTCGCCGGACTGTTTCTTGTTGGCGGGCCTGAGGTGTTGTGTGTTGCGGTGGCCTGCCGGAGAAACTGGTGCAGACGCATATGCACTCCGGTATTGCGGGGGAGTAGCGGAGAATTCACGGCAACGGTTGAAATTTCCCGCTGGGAAGGGTAGCTTGCGTCCCTTCACGTTCGTCAGCCCGAAGGAGAGATCATGACCCATGCAATCCGTTTCCATGCCCCCGGCGGTCCGGAAGTCCTGCGCTGGGAAGAGGTCGGCGTCGGCGACACGGCGCCCAACGAGGCGCGCGTGCGGCATCATGCCGTCGGGCTCAATTTCATCGACATCTACCACCGCACCGGGGCCTATCCGTTGCCGATGCCGTCCGGCATCGGCCTCGAAGGGGCGGGCGTGGTCGAGTCGGTGGGCAGCGCGGTGACCGACCTGAAAGCGGGCGACCGCGTCGCTTACGCCGGAGGTCCGGTCGGCGCCTATGCCGAGGTGCGCAACATCCCCGCCGACCGCCTGGTCAAGCTGCCCGACGCCATCGACTTCAAGACCGGCGCGGCAATGATGCTGCAGGGCATGACCGCGCAATACCTGCTGCGCCGCACCTGCAAGGTAGAGCCCGGCGACACCATCCTGATCCATGCTGCGGCCGGCGGCGTCGGTCTCATCGTCTGCCAGTGGGCGCGCGCGCTCGGCGTCACGGTGATCGGCACGGTCAGTTCCGACGAGAAGGCCGCGTTGGCAAAGGCCCACGGCTGCGACCATACGATCATCTACACGCGCGAGAACTTCACCGAGCGCGTCAAGCAGATCACCGGTGGCAAGGGCGTGCGCGTGGTGTATGACTCGATCGGCAAGGACACCTTCATGGGCTCGCTCGAGTGCCTGCAGCCGATGGGCATGATGGTGCTGTTCGGCGCCGCGTCCGGACCCGTGCCGCTTTTCGACCTCGGCCTGCTGGCCAAGATGGGTTCGCTGTTCATCACCCGGCCGACCCTGTTCACCTACATCGCGCAGCGCAAGGACCTGCTGGCCATTTCCGGCGAGCTGTTCGATATGGTCACCTCCGGCAAGGTGAAGATCGAAGTGAATCAGACCTATGCGCTGAAGGATGCGGCGCAGGCGCAGATCGACCTGGTGGCGCGCAAGACCACCGGTTCCTCGGTGCTGTTGCCCTAAGCCGATGGAATCCTTCCTGATCGCCAATCCGAAGGGCGGCGTCGGCAAGACGACGTTGGCGACCAATCTGGCGAGTTATTTTGCCGGGCAGGGCAAGCGCGTCATGCTCGGCGATATCGACCGCCAGCAGTCCTCGCGCGAATGGCTCAAGCTGCGTTCGCCGGCGCTGCCGCACATAGCGACCTGGGACATCGAGCCGGACCATCCGGCACGGCCGCCGAAGGACACCACTCACGTCGTGCTCGATACGCCGGCCGGATTGCACGGCAAGAAGCTGGCTCACGTGCTGAAAATGGTCCGCCGCGTGATCGTGCCGCTGCAGCCCTCGATTTTCGACATTCTCGCCACGCGCGAATTCCTCGACCGTTTGTTTGAGGAGAAGGAAATCCGCAAGCACGAGGCCTTCGTCGCCATCGTCGCCATGCGCGTCGATGCGCGCACCCGGGCGGCGGGCGAACTGGAGCGCTTTCTCGACGGCGTCGGCCTGCCCGTGGTAGCCCACCTGCGCGATACCCAGAACTACGTGCAGGCCGCCGCGCACGGCATGAGCATCTTCGAGCTGCCGACGAGCCGCGCGGAGAAGGACATCGAGCAGTGGCAACCGCTGCTCGACTGGGTTCAGCGGCCGGTCTGAAGCGCAGCAGGCGCGACGTTTCCGCCGGAAGTTTTTGCCAAAAAACGCGGAGCAATTCCCGATGTCCGGCGACGGCGCGGGAGTAAAATTGCTGCGCCATGTCCGCCTCGCCGCCCCTTCCCAAGTTCGTCCATCTCCGGCTTCACAGCGAATACTCGATCAGCGATGGCCTGACGCGCATCGATGAGGTGATCGCGCAGGCGGCGGCCGACGGGCAGCCGGCGCTGGCGATCACCGACCTGGCCAACCTGTTCGGCATGGTCAAGTTCTACACCGCGGCGCGCGGCAAGGGCATCAAGCCGGTCATCGGCTGCGATGTCTGGATCGGCGACGAGGATGCAGCCGACAAGAACGACGGTCCGGCGCGTCTGCTGCTGCTGGTGAAGAATCGCGCCGGTTACCTGCGGCTGTGCGAACTGCTCTCAGCGGCCTATCTGGCGCCGCGCCGTCACGGCCGCGCGGAAATCACGCGCGCAAAGCTCGCCCAAGGCGACAACAGCGGCCTGATTGCGTTGTCGGGCGGGCCGCTGGGCGACGTCGGACAACTGCTCGGCGCCGGCAAGCTGGATCAGGCCGAAGTGCGCGCCCAGGTCTGGGCTGGGCTGTTCCCCGGCGCCTATTACATCGAGGTGCAGCGCCCGTCCGGCCGCGACGGCGCGGCGGCGAGCGAAGTGCTGGTCGCCGCCAGCGCCGATCTGGCGGCGCGTCTCGGATTGCCGCTGGTGGCGACGCATCCGGTGCAGTTTCTCCAGCGCGACGACTTCAAGGCTCACGAAGCGCGGGTCTGCATTTCCGATGGCTATGTGCTGGGCGACACGCGCCGGCCGAAGCGCTACAGCCCGGAGCAGTACTTCAAGACCCGGGCCGAGATGGCGGAACTGTTCGCCGACCTGCCCGAGGCCTTGCAGAATTCGGTCGAAATCGCGCGCCGTTGCAACCTGACGGTGGAACTCGGCAAGAGCCGCCTGCCGGATTTCCCGACCCCTGCCGGGGAGCCGCTGGAGGCCTTCCTCGCCAGCGAATCGCATGCCGGTTTGGTGCGCCGCCTGGAACTGCTGTATCGCGATGCCGCCGAGCGCGAGAGGCAGCGGCCGACCTATGTCGCCCGGCTCGATTTCGAGATCGAGACCATCATCAAGATGGGCTTCCCCGGCTACTTCCTGATCGTTGCCGACTTCATCAACTGGGCCAAGCACAACGGCGTGCCGGTGGGCCCGGGGCGCGGTTCGGGCGCCGGCTCGCTGGTGGCCTACAGTCTCGGCATCACCGATCTCGACCCGCTGCGCTACGACCTGCTGTTCGAGCGCTTCCTGAATCCGGAACGGGTCTCGATGCCCGACTTCGACATCGACTTCTGCCAGGAAGGCCGTGACCGCGTCATCGATTACGTCAAGAAGAAATACGGCGCGCACGCCGTGTCGCAGATCGTCACCTTCGGCACCATGGCGGCCAAGGCGGTGATCCGCGACGTCGGCCGAGTGCTCGATCTCGGCTACAACTTCGTCGACCAGTTCGCCAAGCTGATTCCCAACGAACTCGGCATCACGCTCGCGGATGCGCTGGCCAAGGAGCCCCTGATCCGGCAGCGCATCGACGGCGAGGAGGAAGTCGCCGAACTGTGGGCGCTGGCGCTCAAGCTGGAAGGCCTCGCGCGCAACGTCGGCATGCATGCCGGCGGCGTGCTGATCGCACCCGGCAAGCTCACGGATTTTTGTCCGCTGTATGCGGCGGCCGGCGCCGAGTCGGTAGTCTCGCAGTTCGACAAGGACGACGTCGAGAAGGCGGGCCTGGTCAAGTTCGACTTCCTCGGCCTGCGCACGCTGACCATACTCGACGAGGCGGTGCGCCTGGCGAAGGAAGTCGAGGGCGTCGACATCGACCTCGCCACCCTGCCGCTGGACGATCGCGAAACCTACGACGTGGTGTTCAAGACCGCCAACACCACGGCCGTGTTCCAGTTCGAATCCGGCGGCATGAAAGACACCCTGATCAAGGCCAGGCCGGATTGCCTGGAGGACCTGATCGCGCTGAATGCCCTGTACCGGCCGGGGCCGATGGATTTCATCCCGGACTTCATTGCGCGCAAGCACGGCACGCGTTTCGACTATCCGCATCCGTGCCTGGAGCCGGTGCTCGCCAACACCTACGGCATCATGGTGTACCAGGAGCAGGTGATGCAGACGGCGCAGGTGGCGGCCGGCTACAGCCTGGGCGGCGCCGACCTGCTGCGCCGCGCGATGGGCAAGAAGAAGAAGGAAGAGATGGACCAGCAGCGCGCCGTGTTCGTCGAGGGCGCGGGGCGCAACAACATCGGCGAGGGTCAGGCCAACGAAATCTTCGACGTCATGGAGAAGTTCGCCGGCTACGGCTTCAACAAGTCCCATGCCGCCGCCTACTCGCTGGTCGCGTATCACACCGGCTGGCTCAAGCAGCACCATCCGGCCGCCTTCGCCGCGGCGACGCTGTCGTCGGAAATGGCCAACACCGACAAGGTCCAGTTCTTCTACAAGGACGCCATCGACAACGGCCTGATCTTCCTGCCGCCCGACATCAACCAGAGCGGTATCCGCTTCCGCCCGGTGGACGGCAAGACCATCCGCTACGGGCTGGGGGCGATCAAGGGCACCGGCGAGGCGGCGCTCTCGGTGATTCTCAAGGTGCGCACGGAGAGCGGTCCGTTCCGCGATTTGTTCGATTTCTGCCGTCGCATCGACAAGCGCGTGGTGAATCGGCGCGTGATCGAGGCGCTGATCCGCGCCGGCGCCTTCGATGCGATCGACGACCATCGCGCCAAGCTGCTCGCCTCGACAGGCGTCGCGCTCGAAGCGGCGGAACAGGCCGAGCGCAATGCCATGCAGGGCGGCCTGTTCGACATGGGCACGGGGGCGCAGCAGGACACCGCGCATTATGTCGATGTCGCGCGCTGGACCGAGCGCGAACGCCTGATGAACGAAAAGCCGGCGCTGGGCTTTTTCTTCTCCGGCCATCCCTACCACGCCTATGCCGCCGAGCTCGGCGCTTTCGTCAAGCGCCGCCTCGGCCAGCTCGAACCGCAACGCGACCCGGTGCTGCTGGCCGGTGTCGTGATGTCCACGCGCACCCAGATGACGCGTCGCGGCAAGATGGCCGTGGTGGCGCTCGACGACGGCACCACGCAGCTCGAGGTGACGGTGTTCAACGAACTGTGGGAGGCCGAGCGGGCCAAGATCAAGGAAGACGAGCTGCTGCTGGTCGAAGGCAAGGTGCAGAAGGACGACTACAGCGGCGGCCTGCGCATCACCGCCGACAAGCTCTACACGCTGGGCGAGGCGCGCGGCCGCTTTGCCCGCGGCCTGCGCCTGACCATGAACGGCGGCTCCGACGCCAAGCGGCTGCAGGCCCTGCTGATGCCGTTTCGCAACGGGCCCTGCCCGGTGCGGCTCTCCTATCGCAACGGCGATGCCGTGGCGGAACTGCCGTTGCCCGAAACCTGGCGCGTCAGGCTCGACGATGCCCTGCTCACCGGGCTCGCCGACTGGCTGCAGCCGGAGAACGTAAAGGTCATCTACCCATGATCACGCTGATCGACAACGCGCTGCTGGATGAGGTCTGCGCCGAAGCGGCCGCCAGTCCGCGCCGCCGCAAGAACCGCAACTTCCATCCCTACGACGAACATCCGGGGCATCGCCTGCTGAATGCCATGCAGCCGGATTCCTACATCCCGCCGCATCGCCATCTCGACCCGAACAAGGACGAAACTTTCGTCGTCCTGCGCGGCCTGCTCGGGCTGGTTCTGTTCGATGACCAGGGCGGAATACTGCGCAGCGTGAAAGTCGGCGCTGGCGGTGCGGCGATCGGCGTCGATATTCCGCATGGCACCTGGCACACGGCCGTGGCGCTGGAACCCGATACCGTTTTTCTCGAAGCCAAGGCCGGCCCCTATCTGCCCTTCACTCCGGCCGAAAAGGCGCCGTGGGCGCCTGCTGAAAACGCTCCGGAAGCGGCGCCCTACCTGGCCATGGTCAAGGCCATGGTCACGGCGTGAGACGGATTTACGAAACGATATAGGCGCCCGCGCCGGTCGACAGCAGCTTGCCGTCGGCGCCGAGAAATTCCATGCGGGTGGTCGCCACGCGCGAGCCGAGGCGCAGGACTTCGGCGCGCAACTCGAAATGCTCGCCGATCCCGGGACGCAGGTAGTCGATGCGCAAATCGATGGTGCCCAGCTTGCCGAAGCGATGCAGGCGCTGGGCCGGCGCTTCGTCCATGTGGCGCGCGCCGATCGCCGCCATCACGGCGAGGCCGCCCATTGCGTCGAGCCCCGCGCTGATGACGCCGCCATGGAGCCGGTTGGGGCTGCCGACAAGATCGCCGCGCATGGCGATGCGTCCGTTGACGCCGTTCGGCCTGATCGAGGCGATCTTCAGGCCGAGGACCTGGTTGAAGGCAATCATGTCTTCAAAAATCTTTTTCAGGCCGGCTACGAATTCCGGCTCGAACTCCGGCACGGCTTCGGCCGCGATGTCTTTCTTCATGGTGGGCAAATGGGTTTGGGTTTCTAGTTGGTCGCCGGAAGCATCAATTCCCGCGCCCTGGCGGCAACGCCTTCGGGGAAGGGCTGCGACTTGCGGGTTTCCGGGTCGAGGCAGACTACCGTGAAGTCGCAGATCGAGCAGACATCGCCAGTCTCGGTATTGATCAACTCGTGACGGAAACGCAGCACCTTGTCGCGCATTTCCAGCACGCCGCTGCGCACCGCCACCGTGTCGCCGGGATAGAGTTCCCTGGTGTAGCTGATGTTCTGCTGCACCGCTGCCAGACTTACGGCGCCGCTGCGCAACAGCGACGCCGTAAGTCCTACCACCGAGTAGAACTGCCAGCAGGCGGCATCGAAGAACTCCATGTAGGCGCGCACATTGATGTGGCCCATGTGGTCGCGCTGCCACTCATGCACCGTGCCGCGCGCTGTTTCTATCATCATCGCTTCTCTTCCTGCAGCGCGCGGATTCTGCAGGCTGCTTGCTCAAGGCTTCCTGCTTACTTCAGGGCGTCTGCCAGATCCTTGTCCGTCACCTTGCCCGAGCGATGCAGCCACAACAGGATTGCCAGCGGCTTCGGAATGTTGCGGCCGGATTCATAGCGCGAACCGCCCGATTGGGTGACGCCATAGCGCGTCCAGAAATCCTTCTGGTTGAGGTTCTGCTTCTTGCGTGCCGCGGCGATGTCGGAAAAATCGAGTTTGTTCTTGCGGGCCATTTTTGTTCTCCTTCGAGGGTGAGGGGTGAAATCATTCTACATAGAATATGCATAGAGGCAAGTCGGCCGTCTACTACTTTCGTTCTAGGGCTTCCGTCCCGGCGGAACTTCGTTGCCGGCGGCAAGTGCGCGGGTGGCGAGCCGGGCGAGGTCGACGAGACCGGCCGCGTTCGCCACATCCAGCGCGCGCCGGTAGGCGGCCGCCGTATCGTCAGCGCCGTCCGAGTGGATACCGCTACGCATGACTTTGCGCCGGATGTCGCCGATCAGCAGCCAGTCGCGCGCGATCTTTTCCGGCAGCGCCAGCCGGCGGTCGATCTCGAGCGCGGCTTGCGCGGCGGGCAGGGCGCCGCCCGCATCGCCGCCAGCCAGCCGCGCTGCGGCGATGAGCCGCCAGGCATTGCCGATCTCGGCTGCCTCGTCCTTGCCCTGCAACAGCTTCAGCGCGGCTTCGGCCTGCACGAGCGCGTCCGGCGCGCGGTTTGCGGCAAGTGCCACGCGCGCCTGCAGCAGGTGCAGGCTGGCCGCCTGCGGGCAGGCGCCGGCGCATTGGCCGCTCGCCGTCGCGAGGTTCTGTTGCGCGGCGGCCTGCCTGTCCAGCGCCATCTGCGCCTGAGCCTTGAGCAGCAGGGTGTCGAGTGCCGGGCCGGCGTCGCTGCCGCGTTCCGCGGATTCCAGCGTCAGCAGTGCGGCCTCGGCGTGGCCCTGGGCGAGTTCGCTGCGGGCCTGATGCAAGCGGTTGCGCACGGTGCCCGGCGTGTCGTCGATGCTGGCGTAGGTCCGCGCGGCTTCGTCGAAACGGCGCGCCGCGGCGGCGTAGTCACCGCGTCCGTAGCGTTTGGCGCCATCGCTTTCGGCTTCCAGCGCGGCCTTGAGGCGGGGCGGCTCGGTCGGCGAGTTGGCGGAATTCGGCGCCGCGGCGCAGCCGGCAAGGATCAGTGTCGCGAGCAACAGCGTCTTAGCGCGCACGGCCGGCCTCCCCGCGCAGATCGCTGTCCAGCTTGAGCTTTGCCGGCGCCGGCGCATTCACGAAGTTCCGGATCGGCCACGCCTGCCTGGCGCCGCTGACGATTTCGCGCACGTCCGCGGCCGCCGCGCCGCCTTCGCGCAGGGCCGGCGGCACGCTGATCTCGGCCTCGGCGGTAATTTTCTCGACGTGATCGAGCACCTGTTGCGTGCGATCGATCAGGCCGGGCAGGCGCGCGTTGGCGGCGGCCAGTGTCTGGCCGAGCTGGCTCAGGTCTTCCTCGGCCTTGCCCAGCACCCGGGTCGCGGCGCCACCGATGCCGTTCACTTGGCGGTTGCTGTTGGCGAGCAGGGTGTTGAGCGCCTCCGAACTCGCGCGCACCTGTGCCAGCGTACCGGGCAGGCCTTTCTGCGGATCGGCCAGCACGCCGGTGATGACTTTGATGTCCTTGAGGATGGGAACGAATTCGTCGCGTACCTGGTTGGCCAGCGCGCCGAGGCCTTCGGCGCGCGAAAACCTCAGCCGCGCCTGGGCCGCGGCGAGCCGGGTCTTGTCCGGCCCCGGCACGATCTCCAGCGTGGGCGAGCCGACCAGACCCTCCTTGCGCAGTTCGACCCGGGCGTCGTGGGTGACGAAGCGCATGTGATCGGCATCGATCTCCATGATCACCACCACCTGCCCGTCGTCCTTCAGGCTGACGTTGCTCACCGCGCCGACGCGAAAGCCGGCGATGCGCACCGCCTGTCCCTTGGCGATGTCCTGCGCGCTGTCGGTGACGAAGCTGTAGCTCGTGGTCTGGCGGAACACGCCCTGGCGAACGACGATGGCGGCAATCAGCGCCAGCATCGCCAGCGTGGCGACGAACAGGAAGCGGCGGGTGCCGCGGCGCAACGCGGCGGCATCGCTGTCGTGTTGGATCAGCAGGGACATGGTGCCTCCGCGGTTTCGGCAAGTTCGGCGAGTTCGGTCAGTGTGCGGCAGTCGGGCAGCGCAGGCAGTTCATGGCTGTCGAGGTCGACGAACAGCACCGGCCGGAAAGGATGGCGTTGATGGTAGACGGCTTCCACTGCGATCAGCGCATTCGCTTCGCGTCGCGAGAGGCCGGCGAAGAGACGGTCGATCACCAGCAGTTCGGGTGGGCGCAACAGGCAACGGGCGAAGCCGACGGTCCAGCGTTCGGTGCGTTCGAGGTTCATTGGTTGTTGGCGGCCCATTGTGGCGATGCGTTGCGCCGGCAGGCCGCAAAGCTCGAGGGCGGCTTCCAGGTCGCGCTCCCAGTCGCGCGGATCATCGGGATCGTCGTCGTAGCGCAGGGCCAGCGTGAAATTCTCGGCCACCGTCATGGCGCCTAGCAGGCCGCCGCCGGCGGGCATCACGCCGACGCCGGGGCAGCGCTCCAGCGCCTCCACCGCCGATTGAGCGGTGGCCGGATCGGCAACGACGAGGCGATGGTGGCCGCCTTCGTCGAGCGGCAGCGTCAGGCACAAACGCTTGTCGGCGAACAGCGACAGCCGGCGGCCTTCAATGGTGGCGGTGAGGGTGTTGTTCATCGCAAGGCGTAGACCAGTGCGGCGAAGGCGACATCCACCACGAAGACGGCGATCAGTCCGCCGCCCACCGCCTGGATCGCGGCCCCGGAAATGGCCTGCGTCGAGCCCTTGCCGCTGCTGCCGTGGTGACAGGCGATGATGCCGACGGCGGCACCCATGACCGCGCTCTTGAGCAAGCTCACCATCGCCAGCCACGGGTCGGCGAGATCGAGGAAGCGCCCGGCCGTTTCCGCCAGCGGGCGGCCTTCGATTAGCGCCGTTGCGAGCCAGCCGCTGCCGACGGCGATCGCCTGGAAGCAGGCGGTGACCGCCGGCAGGGCGACGACCAGGCCGAATACGCGCGGCAACAACAGGTAGTCGGCGGCCGGCACGCCGAGCCGGCGCAAGGTGGTGAATTCGTCGTGCAGGTGCATCACGGCGAGTTCCGAGGCAATTCCGGCGCTGCTGCGGGCGACCACCACCAGCGCGGAGAGCAGCGGCGCCAGCTCGAAGAAGAGGCCGAGGAAGACCATGCGCTGCGTCAGGTCGCTGTCGGCGCCGACCAGTGCGGCGAGCTGGGTGACGAGCGTTGCGCCGGTCAGCATGGCCAGCACGGCGATCACCGGCAGCGCGGTGACACCGGCCGCGTAGATCTGGTGCTGGAGCTGTTCGCGCAGCAGCGGCCGGCGAAGCTCACGGCGCCGGCTGGCGGCGAACCAGGCGAGCAGCAGGTAGGCGCCGAGCCTGTTGTTGGTGAAGGAGTTCACTTGCCGTCTCCGCGCGGCGCCGTCAGCGGCGGCGTCCAGCCCCAGAGGTGGGGCAAGTCCGGCGCAGGGGTACCGAGATCGGTCAGGCCGCCGGCAAAGCCCACGGCGGCGGCGACATCTCCGGAGCAGAGCACCGGATGGCCGTATTCCTTGGTCATGGCTTCGAGGCGGCCGGCGACGCCGACCGCATCGCCGATCACCGAATACTCGCGGCGCCGTTTCGAGCCGACATGCCCTGCGAGCACTTCGCCGCAGTGGATGCCGATGCCGATTCTGATCGGCTCGATGCCCTCCGCGGCGAGTTCGGCGTTGAGCCGGTCGACGCGCAACAGCAGGTCCTGCGCGGCTTCCAGCGCGTTGCGCTGCGGCGCCGGCAGCGGCTGCGGCAGACCGAAGGTCGCCATCAGGCCGTCGCCGACGTATTTGTCGACGGCGCCGCCGCTGTTCTGGATGGCCAGCGCGGCGGCGGCATGGAAGCGATTGAGCAGACTGATCATGGCTTCGGGCGAGGCCTCCGCGTTGCGCGCCGCGAAGCCGCGGATGCCGGCGAAAAGCAGGGTCACGTTCTGGCGCTGGCCGTTCTGATCGAGGCGCAGTTCGCCGCCGAGCAGGGCGCGCATCACCTGCGGGCTGACGTGGCCGGCGAACATGGTGCGCAAGGTCTGCATTTCGCGGAAGCGGCGGGCGAAGTCCCAGGCCTGTCGCGCGGCAAAGGCGAGCAGCGTCACGATGACGATGTTCGCCACGGGCAGGTAGCTGCCGTGCCAGAGCGCGAAGGTCGAACCGGCGACGAAGCCACCGATGATGCCGACGAGCACCAGGGTCTTGAGCCAGCCGCCGCGGCCGAACCAGAGCAGCGCGCCGAGTGCGGCCAGCAACAGCGAGAGGTTGCCCGGCACGCGTTCGATCAGCCCGCGGCCGAGCAGGGAGCGCAGGGACTGGATGTGCACCACGGCGCCCGGCTCGGTACGGCTGCCCGGCTCCCAGGCGGCCAGCGGCACCGGCAGGCGATGGCGGGTTTCGGTCGGCAGCAGGCTGGCGACGACGACGGCACGACCCTTGACCAGGGCGCGCAGCTTTTCGTCCTCACCGTGATGGATCCAGTCGAGCACCGTGCCGACCGGCGTGTATTCGATGGCGCCGCCGACGCTGTAGTCGATCATGCCGGTGAGCGATCCCTGGCGGCCGAGGTGCTTGGCCATGGCCAGCGCCAGCGGCTCCTGGTTTTCATCGGAGCGGCAGCGCCGCTGGTTGATGCGGCGCACGGTACCGTCGGTGTCTTCGCAGATCGCCAGTGAAGCGACGGCACCCTTGCCGATCGCGGCCAGCAGTTCCGGGGCCATGGGACGCAGCTTGCCGCCGACGCCGGGCGGTTGGCCGACGACCAGCGGCGCCGCGCCGCGCATCCGGTAGACGCCGGCCAGCAGCACGGAATCGATGTCCTTGACCAGGAAATCGTAGGAGCGTACCGGCAGCGGTATCGCCAGCCCGACCACGGCCGGTTGCGCCGCCGAGAGCCCGGCCAGCAGCGCGCCGAGATGGCTGTGCCAGAGCGCCGTGGGCTCCGGAATGGTTTCGTAGGCAGCCTCGTCGATGCCGATGACCACGACATCCTGGGCCAGCGGCGTCGGCGCGTTGGCACGCAGCCAGCGCACCTGGGCGTCGTAAAGCGACTGGTCGGCGAAGCGCAGCGTGCGCGTTCCCATCAAGCCCCAGGCAGCGGCGCACACCAGCAGGAAGCCAATCAGGATATCGCGGGAGAGATGGAACATCGTTTGATTATGGCATGGGCCGGCGCGGCGAAAGTCGGCTCGGCAAAGCCCGCCTGCGGGTTCAGCGGCCGGGGCGAGGCCTAGTGCAGGTTCTTGCCGGTACTGAAGGTGATGCCATCGTCGACTACCGAGCGGTTCGCCTGGATCTCGACCAGCGCCTTCCGCATTGCCGGGTCGCTGATCCAGTGCGCGGCATGGGGACCCAGCAGAATCTCCGCTGGCGCCATCGGTTTCGCGATGCCGAAGCCCTGGATGTAGTCGATGCCCACTTCGGCCATGGCGCGCAGGGTTGCGGCGTCCTCGACCCACTCGGCGATCGAGCGCATGCCGAGGTTGCGCGACAGGTCGCTGATGGCTTGCACGATGGACAGGCGCGACGGATGGCGCGCCGCCGATTCGATGATCGCGCCGTCGATCTTGATGACGTCCGCCTGCAGGTCGCTCAGGTACATGAAAGAGGTGTAGCCGGCGCCGAAGTCGTCCAGCGCCAGCTTCACGTCGAACTCGCGCAGTCTTTCGATCACCCGCCGCGTCTGGTCGAAGTCGCGCAAGGCGACCCCTTCGGTGATCTCCACGCAAAGACGGCTGGCGGCGCGCGGGTGGGCGCGCAGCATGGCATAGGCGTCGGCCATGAACTGCTCGTCGTTGATCGAGGCACCGGAGAAATTCATGGTCACAAAACGGGTGGCGGTCAGTTGTGCGAGATTGGTGTCGAGCCATTCCAGCACTTCGCGCAGCACCCATCGATCAATCACCCCGACGCGACCGTGCGCCTCGGCGACCGCGATCACCCGGCCCGCCGGCATCACCGTGCCGTCCGGCGCCCGCGCCCGCAGCAGCACCTCGAAATCCAGTGCGGCAAAAGGATCGCTCAGCGACATGATCGGCTGCATCGCGATGGCAAGGAATTTCGGCGCCTGCTCCGGCGTCAGCCGGGCCACCAGCGCCCGTTCTTCCTCATGTTCCTGGAACGCGGGCGCATCCGGGCCATAGGTGACGACATGGCCGGCGACGAACTTGCGCTTGGCCTCGCGACACGCGCGATCGGCGGCGGAAATCAGATCCGCCACCTCGAGCCCGGCCATCACCTCCACCGCGCCGAAGGACACACCGATGCGGAAAGCCAGGTCGTTAACCCGGAACGAACTGCCTTCGACTTGATCGACCAGTTCGCGACATTTCGCCCCGGCTTCCGCCAGCGGCAGGCCATTGAACAGGATCAGGAACTCGTCGCCGCCGATGCGGCCGAGCAAATGGTCGCCGCCGAGCGACTTGACCACCTGGGCGCAGAATTGACGCAGTACCGCGTCGCCGGCGGTGTGCCCGAAAAGATCGTTGACCGTCTTGAACCGGTCCAGGTCCATGTAGGCGAGCGTGGTATGCGTCAGGGGGCCGGCGGATCGGATCGCGCTGCGCAGCGCCTGCTCGATCGCACGTCGGCTCAGCGCCCCCGTAAGCTGGTCATGGTCGGCCAGATACATCAGTTTGCGGTTGGCGGTGACGGATTCGGTGATGTCCTCGATCGATCCTTCGATCAGCCCGTCACCGATCGAAGCCCGCACCTCGTACCACGCATCCTGGGTGATCGACTGGAAGCGCAATTGCGCGCGCGGATTCTGGGTCAGCGTCAGACTGAGCGACTCCCATGTCCCGGGCTCGAAGAGTTGCTGCCAGCGTGCGTTGCCGTCCAGTGTCTGCTGGCCGAGAAGGCGGCCGAGGGCCGGGTTGCCGCGCAGGATCCGCCCCGTCGCGTCGGCAGTGAAGAAAGCCACCGGAACTTGGTCATAGGTTTTCCGCAGGGCAACCTCGGCCTCCTCGCGGCCCGACCGCTCGCTGCGCATCTGCTCTGCCAGCGCGGTGGCCGCCAGCAGGCCGGAACAGAGCGCCGCGGTGACGCTGTTGATGTAGGGAAGAGGCCCGGACAGACCCAGCATCGCCCGCACGATTTCGGAAAAGGCGGCAATTGCGGTAACCGCCAGCGACGCTGCGAACCAGAGGGCAATGCGCGACTGTGAAACCAGCAGGATGCGCGCCAGCAGATAGACGATGATGCCGTAGCCGACGGCGGAGCCGAGCCACAGCATCGGAATGAACTGCCGGTATGGCAGGAAAAGCGCGCCAGCGAACATCGGAATGTAGATCAGTTCCAGCGTCTGCCGCAGCGTTCGGCTTTCGATCCGGTCGAGGTCCTTGCGCAACAGCCGCAGGAACAGGTAGGCCGTCAGCGGGAAATTCGCGGCGAGTACGAACTTGCGTATTCCGTCCAGCCATGTTGCCGGCACCTGATGGCCGAGCCAGTGCGTGTCCCATCCGGCGGAAATCGCCCCCAGCCGGGCATTGACCAGCAACCAGGCGACAAACACCAGGTAGACGGGTTCGCGATTGACAATGGCGGCCAGCAGCATGAACACGGCCAGCACCGTCAGGCCCCCCTCCAGCATGCCCATGTCGTTGGCGAAAACCTGGGCCGTCCGGTCGAAATCCGCTGATCTCCAGGCCGCTACCGAAAGCCGGGCGGGTCCGACGAATGTGGCACGGCAGAGGACGGGGACGTTGGAGAGGTCGACGGAGGTCGTTGCGAAACCGGCGTTCGCCAATATCAGCGCCCCGCTGGTACCGGAGCGCGTCGCGCTGCCCAGCGGGGTCATTGCCTCACCCTGCCAGCAGGAAAGCGTGCGCGCATGGCGCGACGGGAAATAAACGAGCGGCGGTCCTGCCGTGTCGGCCGGCAGGACCGGCGGCGTGAAACTGAACCAGACCGGCGCTTCCGACAGCTGCGTGTCGAAGGATGAAACCGGCTGGATTCCGTTCAGGGCCGCGCGGGCGACGGCGGGTTTGATGCCGCCATCATCCGGTGCGAAGGTGATGGCGTTGAACGGCAGATCGACCGGGTTGCCGACCGGCCCGTCCGATTCCCATTGCACCAGCGCCAGCACCATCACGCCAGCCAGCGCGAGCGGAAGGCCGATGAAGCAGAGCCGCTCCAGCCAGATGGAATTGCGACGGAAAAAAACGCGGACCAGATCACGTCCCGCAAGAAGCAACAGTCGGCGAATGCGGCGACTACTCATTGCATCGCAATCCGCGACGTCGGTTTACATCGGTTCACTGCCATTCCTCGAAACCGAATGGCGCGTGTCAGCGCAATGCAATCGAAGTTGCTTCTTCCTCTTCGCTGTCATGATCGCGCCCGGCGGCGGTTTTCGCGCCCAGAGCGAGTTCGATGTCCGGATGTTGAGCCCGGAAGAACAAATCGAACCACGGATGGTCGGCCGCGATCCAGCGGTGCTTGGTTTCGACCATGTCGCACACCATGACCCGGTGCGGGATCATGCCCGCATGCGCCATCGGGATGAATTCGCCGCCGGGAAAGACATCCTCGAACAGCAGCCAATGATAGAACCGGTCCATCGGGGAGCGGGCGGCAGCCACGATGCAGTCGACGCCGTTGGCCTCGCAGTACAGGAACATGCTTTTCATGAGCATCGCCTTTACCACGCGGCCTACGGCTGCCTGGGTAACGGCAAGGCGTGTCGCTTCCGCCAGCACTCTGCCCGAGAGCTCCCCGGGCAAGGTCACGGAGTGTTCGAGATCCAGCGGCTGGTTCTGGTTGGTGCGGAAACGCATGCTGCCCAAAGGTGCACCGTCAATCCTCGACAAGGCCACCAGGACACGGCTGCTGCCATCGAGGTCGCTGGGCTCGGGAGTCGCAAATCGCGCCGCCAGTTCCGGCAGATGGCGACCATAGGCGCTGCGGCGGATCGAGACCGCCTTTTCGAGTTCCGACTCGTCGCGCACGCAACGCACGACAAAGGGCAGGCGTTCCGAAGGGCTGGACTGAGTTTTAGATTTCAAGGGCATGGTGCCGAATATGCCCGGTTCTTACTTAAGTGACAAGCGGAAAAATCGTGTTGCAGCGCACAAAGTATCGAATAAACCACAGTCTGCAGGGCGTTGTGGGGAAATTCAGGCGGTCGGTCGCAGTTCGAAGTCGGTGAATTCGCCGGTCGCGGTTTCGCACATGACGTTCTCGACCACGGCCCCGCCCGGCCCCACGTTGCTCCATTCCAGCATCGCTTCGATCTGGCCGGGGCTGCCGGAGATCATGGCTTCGACGCTGCCGTCGCGGCGATTGCGCACCCAGCCGGCCACGCCCAGAAGGCGGGCCTCGGCCGCCATGCCGTAGCGGAAGCCGACGCCTTGAACCAGTCCGGTGATGACCAGCCGGCGAACCTGCATCACTGCCTCGCCGCCGGGCCGCCCCAAGGCGAGGCCGCCATGTTCCGGAGCGGGTGCAGCCCGCGAACTGTCGTCGCCCCCTCCCGCGGGGGCGCAGGCAGGGTTTCGCGGAGCATTGCTCCGCGCTGCCGTAGCCGGCTGGCTGTGCAAAGCCAGCCGTGGAACGGGGCTGGGGGGAGGGTTGTCATTTGACCCGCATTCCGGGCTGTGCGCCGCTGTCGGGCGAGAGCAGGAACAGGCCGGGCGATTTGCCGTCGGCGTCCGAGGCAGCGAGCACCATGCCTTCGGAAAGGCCGAATTTCATCTTGCGCGGGGCGAGGTTGGCCACCATCACCGTGAGGCGGCCGACCAGCGTGGCCGGATCGTAGGCCGCCTTGATGCCGGCGAAGACGGTGCGCGTCTTGCCCTCGCCCTCGCCGATGTCGAGGGTCAGGCGGATCAGCTTGTCGGCGCCGGCGACGTGCTGCGCGTCGACGATGCGCGCGATGCGCAGGTCGACCTTGCTGAAGTCGTCGATCGAGATAGTGGGTTCTTCGGGGTTGGCCTGTGCCTGCAGCTTGTTCTCCGCGGCCTGCTGGTGCTGGGCGTGGCGCTGCGGCGAGTGCGGCTCGGAAGTCGGCGCTGGTGATACGGCGGCCGGCACCGCCGCCGGTGCCGCCGTGGGCTCCAGCGATTCGCGGTTGGCGGCAATCAGCGCGTCGATCTGCTTGGCATCGATGCGCTGCATCAGGTGTTCGTAGGGGTTGATCGGGTGCGCCGGCGGCAGCAGATGCCCGGCATGCGCCCAGTGCAGCGGGGCGACGTTGAGGAATTCCTCGGCACGTTGCGCCAGCTTGGGCAGCACCGGCTTGAGATAGATCGTGAGCAGGCGGAAGGCGTTGATCAGCAGCGTGCAGACCTCGTGCAGCTTCTCTTCCTGGCCCTCCTGCTTGGCCAGTTGCCAGGGTTGATTGCGGTCGACGTACTGATTGACGCGGTCGGCCAGCGCCATGACGCCGCGCAGGCCGCGGGCGTAGTCGCGCGCTTCGTAGTGGCCGG
>Ga0265297_10003230_pt1 | contig 30078 bp, 29 predicted proteins | sample Munlanlwell13791_FD_192502 | JGI IMG/M metagenome (GOLD analysis project Ga0265297, IMG submission 192502) | Leachate microbial communities from a municipal landfill in Southern Ontario, Canada - Leachate well 137-91 | ecosystem: Engineered > Solid waste > Landfill > Unclassified | place...
GATCACTTTCATGAGAATGGAAAGGACGACGGTCCAAAGAGACACGGCGACGAGGCTCCTGAGCCAAAAGACAAGGCCCTGACTCGTGGATTTGTAGACCCCGAACGCGACGAGGACGGGGCCAAACACGTAAAGAAGAGAGAGAAACACGAACCGGAGCCAGTTCAGGACCCCGAGCGCGATAAGCGCGACGATATAGGTCAAATAATTGAGAATGGTCAGAATGATCCGGGTATCGAATCCGCCGAGATCTTTTTTCTCCGTGATCTCCCGGAAGACCGTCTTCACCACTTCCTGGAACTCTTCATGCGGAAGGATCGCTTTGGCAAGCAGGTCTGTTCCATAAACGATCCACACGAAGAATCGCTCGTAAAGGATCATGAGCCCAACGACAAGAACGACCCGGATAAAAAGGCCCTTGAAATCCGATCGGTCTTTCATCACGAGGAAATTCTCATGCAGCACCGCCACGATGAACATAAGCGGAAAGATCACGGCCGCGGCGGAGGCCGTAACCCCGTAAGCGGAGGTGAAAAGATCCGGGATCTGAAGGACGTTCGTGAAAAGAAATCCCTGGTTCATCATCACCGCCCCCCGCCTGACGCGCCCAGGATGCCGTCCAGATAATCGTTTGTATCCTTGATAAAACGGAGTCGCTCCCGCTCGGCGTCCTTTTCGCGACGCGATACCTGTTCGATCTGGGTAGCCTCAAGCTCGAGAAGTTTCGCGATCGATTCTTGGGATTGCTGGCCAAGAACCATGAGCTCCCCGATCCCCTGAGCCTGAAGCCTGACAGCTCCTTTCGGGCTCGCGGTCTCCGCCTGTGTCTGGATCTGGCGAGCCGCGTCCCGGAGGTCTTTTCCTCCCTCGCGGATCTGATTAGCCAGCTGAAACGCCTCGACTACCTGCATCTCCTCGAAAGGAATGTAAGGCCTTTGGTTCCCTTCAGGGATCGCGCCTGTTACGGCCTCAAGCGAGGTCCGGAGATCTTCCGCACTTCCCCCCGTCTGAAGGATCTCGATCTGAGGCGTTGTAAAGAGTGAATCCGAGTAAACGTCCCTGATACGGGTTCTCAGGGAATCGATAAAATCCCGGACAGGATCGCCTTTGAAGAAATTCAGGATCTCATCCAACCCCGAATGGAACCGGAAGATCTCAAGCGTCTGTGTCTTCAGCTGGTTCAGCCGCTCCGCGGCAAGCATGAGGTCCTGCGCAAAACTACTGTTCAGGATGGAGTTCTGGAGCTCCTGAAGGGCCGCGTTTATGGCGTCAAAGGTCGGCATCGTGGCCTGGGCGGAGGGGACATGAACGGCCGCAAGAAGCAATAAAAGAAAAACAACCGCCATCCGCTTACGCACGTGAGTCCTCCCGGGGTTTTGACGCCCCGCCGGGAAACAAGCGGGCCAGTGTCTCAAAGATCTCAAAATCCGTTTTGCGGGGTTCTTGGGTCCGTAGCTTCGTTTCCTGGGCCAGGTCCGCAGGGTCTGTCGTAGCGATCCAGTATTCGAGAGGATTCGGTTCCACTTTCGCGATCACCCCGTGATCGTCGAACTTGATGAAGACCTCCGAATAATGCCCGGGCCTTACCTCAAGCTCCCGCGCGGCAAGGATCTCGTTCTCGTTAAGACTAAAGGCCGCGAGCTTTTCATGCCCTTTCTTCAGGCGCAGGATGTATTTAATAGGAGAGTTATTGACCATCACGCCCGAGATCTTTGACTCCAGAAAATCTTCCGGGTTCTGGCTGATGGAGAGAACGCCCGCATTCAGTTTCCGGGCGGTCCGGTAAAACACTTCCACAAGCTCCGTTCCTTGAGATTCCTTCAAGAGCTGCCAGCATTCATCGAGGACAAGGATCTTTTTAATGCCGAGATTCTCGAATTTCCGTTTCAGAGCGAAGGGAATGATAAAAAGCAGGATCTCCTGAAGCTCAGGGTAGCGCGAGATCTTCCGGAGATCGAAGACCGTGAAGCGCGCGTTAAAATCGAACGTGCCTTTCCGGTTCAGAATCTTTCCGTACTCACCCTGGGTAAAAAGAGAGAGCTCCTTAGAAAACTGGTAGGCCTTCCGCTTGTCCTCTTCGTCGCCTCCCGAAAACTCGCGGAGACCTTTTTCGATATCGCCCAAAAGCGGCGCCTCGTTTTCCGTAAGAGAGCTGTAAACGTCCCGAAGAACGCGTTCCAGGATCATTTTTTCACTTGCCGCCCACGGCTTCGTGGGAGCGATCATTCTCTGAAGAAGCTCCTTCAAAAACTGCAGGAACGTGGAATCAGCGTCCCCTGTCTTTGGGAAAAGCGCGGACTTTGAAGGAAACGGATTCAGAGCGTAGTTTTCCGAGCACTCCACTTCAAAATACGCGCCCCCAAGCGTCTGGGATAGCTTCCGGTAACTTCCTCCCAGGTCGATCACGATCACTTCGTGCTCTTTGGCGGCCATGAGGAAATGAAGCAGAAGATAGGATGTGAAAAATGATTTCCCGGCGCCGGTAGCGCCCAGCATCACGGCATGTTTCGCGGTGAGCTTCGGATCAAAAAGATCAAGCGTTAGGGGCTCGTCCCTCCAGGTTTTAAGTAAAATGCCCTGCCCTTCCGTTCCCTTCCAGCTGCCCTGAACCGGCAAAAGATGGGCGGCGGCACTGGACGGAACAGGAAACGCGAGAGGGTTCTCGTCCCCCTGGAGCGGAAGGCAGTTCAGAAAAAGACGGTCGTGGTTCATGTGATCGACAATGCCTTCAGCGCCGCCGAGCCTGCGGAACGCGCGCAAAACGTTCCCCGATCTTTCACGGACCGCCTCTTGGGTCTTTCCTTTGACCAGCACGGCAAGCGAAGCGTAAAGGATCTTGTCCCAGCTGGTGGCAAGCTCGCTTAAAAATTCGTCGGCCTCTCCGGCCTTCGCGACCGCCTCATGGTCCCGGCTGCGCGAGAAGAAGTTTTTCGCGCGCGCGTAATTTCCTTCCCGTTTGATCCGGGCCTTTTCCTTCTCCTGATCCGGAACTTCAAGCGTAAAAGTCAGCAAATAATCCCGGCCGAGTTCCTTTTCGAAATCACGAATGGATTTAAGGGTCGTTTCCTCAGGTAATGCGCAGAGATTAATCCCCTGATGAAAATACCCATTCAGATAAAAGTCGCCGTAGTCAGAGACCGGAAGATTCAAAAGAAGACGCGACCGGAGGCTTGCGCGTTCCACGCCGTAGGGCACGGCCTTCAGAAGTCTTTCGCCCGACACATCCTGCGCGGCATAGGAAGGATTCAGCAATTCGTAAAGATACCCGGCGGTTTCGCTGTCGAGCATGGGCCGGACGCCAAACCCGAGGGCCTTTAGACCTTCCGAGACCTCTCCGGATACGGCATAGAGAGCCTCCTTCGTTTTTTCAAATTCGATCTCGGAAGCACAGTGCGCCTTCTTTCCGAACGCAATCGAGATATCGGGAAGCCAGGAAACCCTTGTTTTTCTCTTCTGCGGGGAGATCGAGACAAACAAAAAAAGCTCTTTTTTGAAGAACGGATGCTGCCGCCAGAATCGGACCTTGGACGCGGCAAGCGTCCGGGACAGATGGTCCTCGCCTGAAAGCGAGTCTCGGTAATTTTTCAAAAGAGATTCGTCGCCCTCCCGGGACCGTGCGATGAAATGAAGGACCGCGCCCTCAGGGAGCGCGTTAAGGAACTTTCGCGTCCGGTTCTCGAAATCCGCGATCGTTTCGTCGGCCTGAAGAAGGATGTCTCTGGGCTCGATCACAAAACCCATCCCCAAAGCGCCGGTCACACCGATCAGGATACCGTTTTCAATCCTGTAGAGATCGATCTGCCTGAAAAAAGGTAGCCGCAATTCTCTTTGGATCAGGTCCCTCATTTTCGTCAGGAATGAAACGCTCATTCGAATATCTCCTTTTCAGTTTCCCGCTGCATGGAATAGCTTTTGGGACGAACGAGAAATCCCGCGACTGATCCCGTCCAGTGCGGGGGCTTGTTATTTTTATAAAGACGCAGGAAAAAATATGCGCCGAGAAGAAGCGCCGTGTTCACGACGAGATTCGACGAGAACATGAAAACGAGAAGGAAAAGAGTAAGCAGCAGGAACAGGTCGAAGAATTCAAGCCCGAAGATCCTGTTCGCCGTTCTGATCTTTCTAAACCACTTCACGGTGTTCTTCATTTTTCTCCTTAAAAGCGCGTGATGCTTTGAATGAAATCCAGGACCGCGCGGGCCAGCATGATGAGCGCCCCGCCCCCCGCGGCAAGCGCGCCGCGCTGCATCCCCCGCTCATCGCCAAGAGCCATGGATACACCCGCGACCGCGATCCCGATCACGAGCACTCCCGGCCCCACCGTCCGGATCAAGAAATCCCCGATCCCCGTTAAAAATGAATCGAGGTCCGACTCCGAACTTGCCTCCGCGAAAGCGACGGTCGCCTGGAGCATCAAAAGGGATGCCGGTATCAAGATCCTGAAAATCTTCTGCTTTAATTGTTCGTTCATTGTTTTCCTCCCTCGCGATATCAGGAGGGGGTGTGCTAACGGCGGTTAAGGCCCTAAGGCCTTCATCCCGCATAAGCGGTGCCGTGCACCCCCCTCATGGGACATGGAGTTAAGAAAGGAGCGTTCAATGTTTGCGAACATTTTTATAGCGAAAATATTTTTTCACGAACACGCTGGATGACCCGTTCGACGCTTCTCCGCACCTTTCCATGCCTTTCCGCGATCTGGCCCGCCGAAAGCCCCTCGGCGAAATAAAGCTTCAGGACGAGTTTTTGTTTTTGTGTGAGGCGGGCATACCTGGACTTCCGCAAGAGCGTCTGGTTCTCCCGGCGCTTTGAGAGAGCGCGTGCAACCACAAGGTAGAGAATCTGGCGGAACCTTCTGACCGTCATAGGTGAGATATCCAGCAGATCGGCGACCTCACGGTTTGGTAGGCTGCACACAAAACACAGCTCGTACACAAGACGCTGCCGTTTTGTCAGACCGACATTTCGGATGAACCGGCGCAGATGCCGGAATGAGTTTCTCGCCGTTGCGCGCGTGGAAGCCGCAACTTCGTGATCTCCTAATTCATCCGCGGGCGACCTAGAAAGAGACGCCATCTCTTTCTTTACTTCGCGTTCAAACGGATCCAGGCCCGGCATCTGCCCGGCGTCCTCGACCCGCATAAAATCGATCGCCTCCTCAACCGCGCGGACCCGCTTGCGCTTCCCGTTCTCCGCCTCGGATCTGTTCTTTTCGAATTTGTAACGCATTTTTCTCCTCGCTTTCCGCCGCGCGAGGACTGAAACGAAGAGAAAAAAAGCGGACAGCGAGGAGAGCCGTCCGCTTAAAAAAACATGTCAAACCTGGAATAGACACACCTTGGACGTGCGGAAAAACAAAAAAAAGATTTTTATGGGGAGAAAGTGTTACGTGGGATACTCAAAAGGAGGGTGGGCTGAAAATGGACACACGCCTAGCGTGACACGGAAACTCTCCGCGCTGCCGCCCGTTCCAGCCCCTAAGCGGCACTTGGGGGTAATCCGGATCGAAACGCCTCCATGGGCGTTTGCCCCCGGGCTTACCTCTCACGGTCGGGGTTCATGCCCCGCCGCAAGGTGTCATGCGCGCGTTCAGCAGGAAATTTCCAGTGAACGCCGCGCCTCAATGATCCGGCTCGGTATGTCCGGACTCAGAAAGAAAGCTACCCGCTCAAATGAAATACGTCAAGGAAGCGGCCTATTTCAGTTTAGTATCTTTGAACAAGTTTTATCAATTTATAGCCCCTTGAAGCCCAAAAAAAACGTTATTACGGGCGGAGGAGAATCGCTCCCCCGCCCATAACCAAGCCCCTTACTTTTTCCGGATCTGCCTTGATATCCTTTCAAAACTCCGCACTCCGGAATCGACCTTGTTAGGGATCGTCTCCCAGCTAAAGGCTGTCCGAGGCTCCTGGGCGCTTCCGTAAGGAGGCACGGAAACCGGAGCCTGCCGTACCTGTCCCGGGTCAGGCGCGCTTTGAGTGAAGGCCTTCCAACCCGCAAGGACAGGCTTCCACACGAATACCGCGAGGAAGATCCAGGGCAGAAGCCATAATCCGTAACGAAAGGCGCAAAGACACGTCTTAAAGATCAAAAGCAAGACGCTTTTGTGGAACTGAAGCATTTTCCTAATCTCGTTTTTCAAAAGCTCTTTTTTCATAAGGCCTCCCTCCGGCGCGTGGTTTTGCCATCAGGATCTGACGCTCCCAGCAACGAGAGATCTACCGCATCCTTTGCCGTGTATTTCATATTATGGAGATGCAGATTCCCGGTTTCCGCGTCCTTCAACTGAGCCGCAAGGCTTGCTTTATGAACGCTCATATAATCCAGATCCCGATCGCTGAATTGTTTTTCAAACTGTTTGATCCACTCTCTTAAGTTCATATCCTGCTCCCTTCTTTTTTTGTGGTTTTATGGACGATCATTCGTGTGAGACGCGAAAGGCGGAGGCCTCACCTCCGCCCTTCGCGCCGTTCCTAGCGGTCAGACTCCTGCAAGATCGAAGAGATCCGCCGTTTTTACGCTGTCCTTCTCCAGACAATCAAAGCTGCAGGCTTCGCACATGAACCTGCGGCTCATGTCGTCGTAGAAGAGCTCCTCAGCGACAAACTCCGCGTCGCAGATCGCGCAGGGGATCTTTGAGCGCTCGTTCATTCCTGAACCATCCAGAAGTCCGAAATCCTGAAGCTCGTCAAAGGAGAAAAAACGGGGCGGGCGCTGGCAGCGAAAATCGTCTTCCACCCATCCCGCCTCGAGTGAGCCCACATACGACTTCATTTTGCACGGGGTCTTTTTCATGCGGCTTTTGGAATTGAAGCTCCGGACGTCCGCGACGTAAAGATGGTCCTCCAGGATCGCCCAAACGGAGCCCTGAAGACCGTTACGCGCGAGAGCGTACTCAAGATGCTCGTGGTCGCTTGACCAGAAGAGGGTCGTGAGCCTGGGGACATAGGCGACATGAAGCGGCCTTTCATTGTTCCGGATGAGAAAGAGCCTGCACGGATCGCCTTTGAGCGCGAACCCGAGCGCGAAATCCCCTTCCATCTCCCCGAGCTTCGAGACCATGCCCTTCACGCTTAACTCCCCGTCAAGAACCCGGAAGATCGCCTCGCTATCGACCGGCGTTTCCGCCGTTTTCGAATATTTCTTGAGAAGTGCTTCCCGGTTCATGAAGTGGCCGTTATGCACCCCCAGAAAATGCTCCGTCTCGAAAGGATGACAGTGTTTATTCTGCACATCCCCGATCGTCGCAAGGCGCGTATGCCCGAGACAGATCTGTGTTTTATCGGTGATCTCGCGGATCATCCCCTGGAAACGTTTCGTCCTGAGAAGTTTCCCCGACGGAGCCGCTTCCTTGAAGAGAGTCCACTTCGCTCGCGACAGAAGCGCGATCCCCGTCCCGTCCTTTCCTCTTTCTTCATTTTGAAAAGCGAGGTCCATAATCATTCCCCGTAATTTAAAACGCTCGAGCACGCTTAAGGCTCCTTCTTTTTTCGCAAAACCGTAGATTCCACACATGGCAGTCTTCTCCTATTGTTATTGAGTGATTGTTTTGTTTAGAGTTTCGGGGCGGGACTTACGCGGCGGGAACAAGCAGCCGTTCGGGGTGGAACTTCTGAACGCGTTCGCGCACATATCGCGCGATCTCAGGCGTCAGGCCCAAGAACGGCACGAACAGTTCGAGAAGGTCGGAGAATGCGCCCGGCTGCGGCATCCGCACCTGTTTGATCTCCTGGGCCTTATCCACCATGGCCTGGCAGATCACGATGAAGTTCGTGATCTTAAGAGAGCTCAAAGTCCCGGAGTGATAACGGAACTCCAAGGAGCGCCGGTAGAACCACGAGTGGATATTGAGCCCGTAGTAGCGGGAGTGGTGATACTTGGACTTCAGATCCACCTTCCTGCTTCCTTTGGGACCGTACCAGAGCCTCTTAAGCGCCTCTTCATCCTTCGCCCCGATACGGAACCTCGATTTCGGAAACCTCTCGAGAGGCACGGAATAACTCCCCTCATGACGGGATTCCGGAAGCATGGCATAAAGCACCGGCTCGAAATACCGCGTGATCTTGAGGAGCTTTTTGATCTCCGCGCATCCGAGATCGCGCCCGTCGATATGGACGTGGAGCCCGCAGCTGCGGTTCACGAAATATCCCCAGCCCAAAAGACCGCCGGTGAATTTCTTGATCTCCTGAAAGCCCTCATCGCCCTGAAGGATCGGGCTCACGTACTCCCGGCCGTTATCTCCGAGTGATCCGTCCGTCACCTGTTGCCAGCTCCCGAGCCTTTCGGAAGGCAGATGATCCGCGTCTTCTTCCATCATGGCTTCGATCTCGATCCCGTATTTCCTCATGGAGCGGCACATATTGAAAACGCCGCCTGAAAACTCCTGATATCGCGGAGTCCTTCCTTCCCGGTTGCTCCAGCAATCGTCGCAAAACATGTCTCCATCCTCGTTCCGGAAACAGGAATCAGGGTTGATCTGATCCCGACATTCGGAGCAAGAGGCCACACGCTCGCTAAAACAGCTCTCGCAATAATCCCGGTCGTGGAGCTCGGAATAATAAGCGCGGTCGGAGCGAACATAGACCTCGCAGCCCGAGCAGTAGCGGAAATGCTCGTCGAGACACTTCTCGCAATAGAACTTTTCACTTACCTCCGTCATGCTGCTTTTCCGGCACACCTCCCCGCAGTGGGCGCACGCCGCGTCTGTAGAATTTTCCGTTTCCTGCAAAACCTGGGCTTCTGTTGTCATGGCAGCTCTCCTTTTCGTTAATAAAAAAAGCGGGAAGAGACTTTCTCTCCCCGCTCCAGTGTTTTGATTTGAATTTTCGCGTTACAATTTCCCGATCATGTCTTCCCATGCTTTTTTTCTTCCCAGGAATCGCGCCTTATCAATAGCTCCTGCATGACATCCAAAGTCGCCATCGTCTTCCCAAAACGCATCCGGCTGGGGCAACGGATCTCTTTTCCGAGTGCCCGGTAAAGCCTGAGAAGTCTCCGGTGAGCTTTCTTCCTCAAAATAAGTCGCATACAAACCCCTCCTTCTGTTTTTGTGTTTTAGAGTTGGCTTCGTTCTGAAAAGCTGAAATACTGGTTTTCGCCGATAATGATGTGATCAAGGATTCGGATCGAAACCGTCTGGCAGGCCGCCTTGATCTTCTGCGTGATCTCGTAATCCTCGCGGCTGGGTTCGACTTTCCCGGAAGGATGGTTATGGACGAGCACAAGGCTCGACGCGTTTTGAAAAAGCGCTTCCCGCACAACTTCGCGGGGATGGACAGCCGCCTCATCCACCGTCCCGAAGAACATGTCTTTTTCACCCAGGATCTTTAAGGCCTTGTCGAGGAAGATCACCTTAAAGACCTCTCGCTTAAGGTCCCGGAGACTGGCTGTGAGGTAATCGGTGACCGCCTGCGGACTCCGGACGAAGTTCTGCCCGACGATCCCCTGCTTTAGAACGCGCCTCCCGACTTCACGCACGGCCTGAAGCACCACCTGCTGTGAGTCAGGCAGATCTCTCAGATCAAAAAGCTGCCTGAGGCCCCCGGCCTTATGGAGGAGCTCCAGGGCAACACCCACTTCCGTTTGCTCGTACGTGCATTTCTTGAGGATGAGAGAGAGAAGCTCCGCATCAGACAAAGCATCTATCCCTTTTTCTACCGCTCTTACCGCGGGCCGTTCGCTTTCCGGCCAATCCCTGACCGATAATTTCTTTCGCATGGGGATACCCTCCTTTTAGACGCAAAAAGAGGCGGACTCCCTTCCCAAGGGAATGCCGCCTCTTCTCAAGCGCGTTTGGTTTATTTTTTTGTTTCAGCGAATCACGATCTCCCAGCCGCTTTTTTGAAACCGGGAAATCAGTCCCGCGTGTTTTTGAAGATCATTTCTTCGAACGATCAATCTCATGGGATCCACCTCCTTTCAAAAAAAATGGGGAGACAGCCCGGTGAAAGCGCCGTCTCCCCTCTCTTTTTTTATTTTCCGTGCGACTTCTTTACGCCGCGTGATCGGGCTCAGTCCGCATCAGTCCCGTGATCACCTCATCAAGCGAGGCCCCAAGGATCGATACGCCCTTCGTCTTGGACGGAACAAAGGCGCCGTCCTTTTGGGCCTGAAAAAACTTCCGGATATCGACGTACGCGTTCTTGGATCCGGCACCTTTCGAGATCCGGAATTGCTCCGTTTCAGAGAGCGGCACCTCGAGGATCTTCACGCTCCGGAACTGCTCTCCCTTGGGGCACTCGACCTCAGGCGCCTTGCGGGCCAAAATAAGCCCCGCGATAATGTCCTCGCGGATCTTTTCCGGGAAGCACACCCCTTTGGTCGTCGGGACGAGAAGCGCCGCGTCCGCTTTGCTCCTGAAAAAGATGCGGATATCGACATACCGCTCCCCCTTGTAAACATTCCGGGAGATCCGGTAGACGTCATTTCCCGACCTCGGAACGTCGCAGAGGACCACGTTTTCTGTTTTTTCGTTTTGAACTGCAGTTGCTGTTTCCATGTTAGTGTTCTCCTTGTTTGTGGTTAAAGTTGAATTGCACTGGGTAAAACGGTGTTGTGGCTGGATCACCTCCTTTTTTAAAATGAGCCCGGAAACGAAAAAAGGGGAAGACCCGGGCGGTTAACCCAGGCCTTCCCCTTATCCGTTAAGGCTTCTGCGAAGTTATGTTTCTCTGTGGCTGTTACTTGTCTTTGAGCCCCAAGCCGCGAACAGTGCTTAAAGGATCCTCGACATCCGGCGGCATGCCCTTTTCCGCTTGTGCGGCTGCTTCCCTGGCCTCCCTTATTTTTTCGATCTCTTCGTCCGTGAGAGGTTTAAAAATCCCCGGATATTCCGGGTGTCCAAAGAAATCCAGTTTAATGTGATCGGTCAGTAACCCCGGACTTTTCAAGATCACCACCGCCTCCCCCCGTTTAAGCTCGCGGATCAGGTCCGGCTCGATCTTGAACTCCTGCCCTTCCCGGACAGATCCCGTGCCCGTCATCCCTTTTCCCGTAAGACGCTCTTCGGTCTGATAGGTCGGGATCAGGGTCCTGCGCGTTCCCGCGATCTTCGAGAACTTTTCAATCGCGTCGGGGTCATCCTGCCTCAAGATGATCTTGATATTCGTGTTCTCGATCACCTGCTGCTGGAATTTCGGGGCTGACCGGAAAAAGAGATCGCCAAGCGACTGGTGAAAGAGCGCGATCGCGAGCTTCGAGGCCCGGGATTTATTTAAGAAATCCACGAACCCGAGATCCAGAAAGCTCGCGGCATCGTCAATAAACACCGGGAAGAAATGCCGCTTGGACTCCTGAATATTCGACTGAATGTAGCTTGAAACGGTCTTCAGGTCCTGAAGGATCATCCTCCCCATGCGCCGGGCTGTATCCCCATACCCCTGAAGATCGAGCGCGAAGTAAACGATATTCTGCGCCTGATAGGCCTCCAGAAGATCGATATGCGGGTTGTCGGTATCGAGCTTTTCGGAAAACTCGCTCCGGGACGAAAGATAGAGATCGGCCATGAGCCCCGAGAGGAACTTCCGGTTATCGTGGAAGTTATTGATCATGGCGACCAGATCCAGCTGCAGGTTCTTGTCTTTGGCGCCCGTCAAATCCGAGAGCGTTTTCAAGGACTCCAGGTCCGTCAGGCAGGCGTGGAGCGTCCTGAACCGGATCTTCTGCCCGGTGAGAAGGAGAGAGTTTAAGATCGCGAGAGCCGCCTGTTCCGCCATCCGCCGGTAAAATTCCTCGCTCCAGGCCATGCTCCCCACGATCTTATCTTTCAGTTCCGTGGCATTGCCTCTGAGAAGCGGGTTATAGGTATTGGACTTTTTCGGATGAGCGAGCGAGAAGAAGTAAAAGTCACCCAGCCGGCCCTCGGCTTTAACGATCGCATGGATGCGGTCAAGGAGCTCAAGGTCCCCTTTGCCGTCGATCACGACCGCTCCCTTACCGTGATGGATGTCGTGGGCAAGCATGGGCAGAAGGACGGACTCCGTCTTCCCGGTCCCCGTGGAGCCGATTACCTGCATGTGCATCTCGCGCTGATCGTTCATAAGAAAAAGCGGACGGGGACTTAAGAAACTATTTCCGAGATAAACCTGTTGGTGCGTCGACTTGTACCTTTGATAGCGCATGCGTCCCTTCCCGGGCTCCCGTTTTGAGGAGCCCCCCTTAAAAAGCTTCTCATGACTTCCCAGATAGGCGACCACGAGAAATACCGGAAGCGACACAACGACGTAAAGGAGGTAGAAGAGTCCCAGTCTAAGGGCCGTTCCCTCCGCCTGATTATTTCCGTCACTTGAGAAAAACAGCTGCAACAGATCAAGAACGCGGTTAAACGATAACGCGCTCGTGATCGAGACCGCAAACGAGCTCGCAAAAAGCGCCCGTTGGAACCACGGATTTTTGACCTTTGAAAAAAGCGCCAAAAGAAGATCCGCCAGCCCCAGGGGGACCGTCGAAAAGACGCCCCCAAGCAGGCGCACCACCCAAGGCTCCCGGTTTTCTTGAATATTCGGCATAGCGCTTTCACTCCCTAAAGGAGCCGGCTAAGCTCAAACGATGCCCTCATGTTCTCGAATTGCGCTTTTCCTTTCTGCTCCATCAGATCCTCGTAATTGGCGAACCACACTTTTCTCGCGTCATACTTGAGATCCAGAAGCCATTCCCGGATATCCTTAAGAATGATCACGAAAAGCAGGTTGTAACCCGCATGCTTGTCGTAATAATCGAACATCGCCGCGTAACGAGCCTTTCCCTTTGTGATTCTGTTCTCAAATTCAATGGCGATCTTCTGGCCGCGGACCGTAAGGACCCCGTCCGGCCGATGGTAATAATGATCCCGTTCCCGGAGGACCCTTTCGCTTGTCCACTCACGCCACCCCAATTCCCGAAAAAGCATCCGGAGATTAGTCACGTGCAGATCGTGCGAAATGTACTGCTCGAAATCACGGGAAAACTTAAGCGCCGGTATCCCGGAATCAAGCGATCGGGCCTTAAGCGCCTCCACGGCCTTTGCCGTGGCAAAATAGACATCCACTTTCTTTCTACCGCTGTACTGCTTCGACAGAAAACCCGCCGTAACAAGTTTCGCCACGCGATGCTTGCAGGCTTTTGCGTCTTCAGAGCATCCCTTCCAGAACGTATCGCTGATCTGGTTGTAACAGAGGTAACGTTGTTCGTGCGCAAACTGCATGACCGCGATATCGCGTTCCGTCAAAACAACCGGACCCGTGTTTTCAACCACACCTTCTGGATCCTGAGTTTCCTTACTTTCGATCTCTTCTGTCAACACACCCCTCCTAACTCTTAGAGACACCACTTTCCGATGATCTTTCCCGCTTCAGGGGAGAAGCATGCCTGCTTCTCCCCTGTCGTCAGATACTCAACGCGCCAGGCTGCTCAACGTCCGAGATACATTATTCGAAAGGTCTGTCACAAAACGGGCCTTTTCGCGGAACATCCTGTAATCATCCTGGCTTTGCTGAACCGCAACCGTACTACGCACAACTCGAACCGGCGCCGCAGGGTCCGTCTTGGGGAGTACAGGGCTAAAACCCTGCCTCGGATCCCTTGACTGACCTTGCTTTGCCGATCCTTCGATCCAATTCGCACCATGGGACAGAACTGAAAAGGTGGTTAACGCTACAAATAGCATCAACCCAAGACCTAATCCTGCTCTAAACCACGATACAAACTGCTGAAACACTCCTTTGGAAACCGTCTTGACGTTTGGAGCAATCGGACGTCTCTCTTGAATTTCCGTATTCTTCATCTTGATCTCCTTTTACCTCTTGGGCTTTAGCGCCGTTTTCGCAACCAGGTTTTGGACTGGTCTTTAAATTTATAGCTCTCATGGGACATTGAGTTAAGAAGGCAGCGTTCAACGTTTGCGAACATTTTTATACTAGAAATAAATTCTCAAGAACATTTTTTCGGGAATTACGCTTCGGAAAAGCATTCGCACCCGGCAGGAAGCAGAGGAGAGAGGAAAAGAGAGGAGAGAAGGAGGATATTACAGGATTTTTCTTTGGAAACCCGCACCCGGGCATGCCGAGAACCCCGCTCGACCACGCTCTCGAGTACCAAATTTAAGATGAGAGAGTGGTCGAGCGGGAGGTAGACCCTGAAAATAGTGTATAGGGTCGTCAAAGAGGCATGCCCGGGTGCGGGATCAAAGGCAGGGGTGTTAAACAGGCCGTCAGGTTTCTGCCACGGTTTCCTGAATGCTTGGGATGCCGCCTGGAAGAGCCAAGGAGAGCGGGAAATAGATGTTTTGGTAGGTATGGCAGCCCGTGCAGTATTTCCGGACCCCGACCATGGTTCTTTCAAAACAGAGTTCACACTTGTGACACCAGTATCGAACGATAAGCGCCCCGGCATCATTTTCTGACTGAAGGCATGCGATAAACGAAGCCGAATGATCGCATGTCGGACAAAGCATCCTTTCGATACCGCCAGCGTGCCAAAACCTTTTTGAGGCCTCAAAAAGGATATAGTCACACTCCGGGTTTGGACATCGAATATGTCCATACCCCCCGCGAAGACCTGCCTTCGTTTTTAAAATTCCTGCTTCGTTTGCGCACATATCACCCACCTCCGTAAGACCTGACGATAATAGCATTCAGCAAACCCTCTTCGATTTTCATACGGCAAAGGGTCATAAAAAAAGCCCTGCAACAAGTCCCACTCTCGTTCGCGGGCAGTCTTCACCCCCACATGGGCTTGTCACAGGGCCAATGATAAAAATTTACTATCTTTTACTTCGCTTCCGATCCTTCCAGAACACTACCTCTGGGTGAATGTTCCCCTAAGGTAATCTCCTCCATAATGACCGCCATTATGAAGATTAAAAGCACAATCGCCACCAACATCAGAAAATATCGGAAAAAGCGTCACATGACGCAGGAACAGGCGTCCGAGCGGGCCGAGATTACTACCGCTTATTGGCAGCGCCTTGAACTGGTTTCTCAAACCGATCTGCCATCCGTTCCCACAATTTTCAAAATAGCTAAAGCGTTGGATATTCATCCTTATCAGCTCTTGAAATAGCTTCCTTTTCCCTTTCGCTCGGCCGTCTCATACTGCCTTAAAGGGGCCGGCGCATAAGTAGCATGAACACTCGTCACAGGGCCGTTTATGTGAAAGTGCGCCGTGCCTCTCTTATGGACCTTCACACCTAAACCCATAAACGACCCGATCCCGTCCCTTACCTAAGACATACCCGTTGGCATGAGTTTCGACAAGGGGGATTTGAAAACAACCACACAAATATCTACCAGTAATAGGTATATATCTATTATTAACTATGCTAGGGGCAGGAAAAACAATGAATAAAAGAGGGGAACATCGGCAGAGAATGTCGCAATTCAGTGAAATTACGACATCAAATACGAGTTCCATTTCAACGAAACCGGCTACCATTCCACTTTAGACACAGCGGATCACATCCCCATATCATGATGCTGCGCGTGTTCTTCCTCCGTAGCCGGTGTCGTCTGAAGCGCCGCTTGCTCCTGCTCTTTCATCTTGGCAATATACTTTTCGGGTTCTGCAAGAAACATCTTTTCGCAAGCTGGACAGCAAAGGCCATAATGTTTGCCATTGTATGTTACAAAAGAGGTTCCTGAGACAGGGTCTCCAGAAACCGGGCATAATTTATTCCCAACATCCGTAGTTCCTTCCTGAGTTGTTTCTTCCGCGGCAAAAATCCGAGGTGCCACGACCGGCACCACGAACATTGCCACTAACGTAAGTATCAATAATTTTTTCATGTTGATCCCCCGGGGTTATGAGACTGTCTGAATCCAAACCGCTTTTCCTTGTTTCATCTCAAGCCGCCATTTCCAAATGAAATAAATGACGGGATACACTAATAATTCCAAGATAAAGGAAGTTGCGAGCCCGCCGATCATCGGCGCCGCGATCCGCTTCATGGCGTCCGATCCAGCACCTGAGGCCCACATGATCGGCAGAAGGCCCATGAACGCAGCCATGACGGTCATCATCTTGGGTCGCACACGCTTGACCGCGCCGTGAATGATCGCTTCTTCGAGGTCTTTTTTTGTACGCATTTGCTTCTTATCAACAGCTTCGTGGTAGGCCAGGTCTAAAAAGAGAAGCATGAACACACCTGTCTCGGCGTCCAACCCCATCAGCGCGATCATCCCGACCCACACCGCAATCGAGACGTGATAGCCTAAGATCCACAAAAGCCAAATCGCCCCGACAAGCGAAAAAGGGACGGCCAAAAGCACGATTCCGGTTTTCACCGCGGATTTCGTGTTCATATAAAGGAGAAGGCAAATAAGAAAGAGAGTGAGAGGCAGGACCACCTTGAGCCGCTCCTTCACACGGATCATATTCTCATACTGCCCGCTCCAAATGAGCGTGTAACCCTGCGGCAATTTGAGCTCACGCGCCACGATCTTTTTTGCTTCAGCAACATAACTTCCAATATCGCGACCGGCCATGTCCACGTACACGTAGCCAGCAAGTTGGCCGTTCTCGTTGCGAATCATCGCGGGACCCGAGACCTTGCGGATATCTGCGAGTTCGGCGATCGGGATTTGCTGACCGGAAGCCGTGGAGACAAGCACGCGCTTTAACTTTTCGACATCATCGCGGAATTCTCTCGCGTAACGAACATTGACGGGATACCGCTCCCGGCCTTCGATCGTGGTCGTAACATTCTCACCACCGATGGCAGAATTAATGACCGCCTGAACATCTGCCTCCGAAAGACCGTAGCGTGCCAAGGATTCACGCCTAATTTCAAAATCCAGGAAATACCCGCCCGCAACCCGTTCAGCGTAAATGCTCCGCGTCCCCTTCACGTCCTTCAGGATCATCTCAAGATGCGTTCCCAGCTCTTCGATCCTTTTGATGTCCGCCCCAAGCACTTTGATCCCGATCGGTGTCCGTACGCCGGTCGAAAGCATGTCGATCCTGTTCTTGATCGGCATAGTCCAAGCGTTCGTCGTGCCCGGAATCTTCAGAGCTTCGTCCATTTTTTGAACAAGTTCTTCACGGGAGATATGTTCCGGCCAGATCCACTGAAGCGGCCCCTTAAACCATCCTGGGACCCATCTCGAATACCACCGTTCTTTCCCGGTCCATTCTTTTTCCGGCTTCAAGAGAACTACGGTCTCCATCATCGAAAAGGGCGCAGGGTCTGTGGAGCTTTCCATCCGACCCGCCTTGCCGAACACGCGTTCGACCTCCGGGAATGACTTTAGGATCCGGTCTTGCGTTTGCAGAAGCGATTGCGCCTCGGTCACCGAGATCCCCGGCAATGTCGTCGGCATATAAAGAAGGTTCTGTTCCCAAAGTGGCGGCATAAATTCAGAGCCTAATTTGAAATAAACCGGAATGCTGGTCAGAACAAGAATAAGAGCGGTAATGATCGTCGCTTTCCTGTGTTTCAGGACAAAACGACACGCCGGTTCATAAATCTTGAAAAGAATTTTGCTGACCGGATGTTTTTCTTCCGGATAATAGGTCCCGACCGCAAGAGTCGTCGCTACATTGGAAATACCCGCTTCGACTTTCTTAGGAAAAAACGGCAACTTGAATTTGATTGGGTCCATTCGAGCGAAAAGCATCCGTAACGCGGGATCCAGAGTCACGGCCAAGATCGCGGCCGCTGCCATGGCAAGAGTTTTGGCCCACGCAAGCGGTCTGAAAAGCCGGCCTTCCTGGTCCAAGAGCGTGAACACCGGCAGAAACGATACCGCGACCACGAGCAGCGAAAAGAACACCGCCGGGCCGACTTCCTTCAAGGCTTGAAGCCGGATCAGATGAAAATCTCCTTTGCGCCCGCCCTCAATCCATTGTTCAAGACGTTTATAAGCGTTCTCCACTTCCACGATCGCCCCGTCCACCAGCACACCGATCGAGATCGCGATACCGGAAAGCGACATGATGTTGGAAGTGAGATGCATCTGGTGGAGAAAAATGAATGAAAGCAGGACCGAGATCGGGATGGTCACGATCGGCACAAATGCGGATGGAAAATGCCAGAGGAAAAGCAGGATCACAAAGCTCACGATCAGCATTTCTTCGAAAAGCTGATGTTTCAAGGTGTCGATCGCATTCAGGATTAGTTCCGACCGGTCATAAGTGACCTCAAGCTCCACGCCTGGGGGAAAAGAAGGTTTCAGCTCTTCGATCCGCGCTTTCACGCGCTTAATTACGTTCAAGGCGTTCTCACCGGAACGCATCACCACCGTACCGGAAACCACATCACCTTCCCCGTTCAGATCCGCAACTCCTCGGCGAATGTCCGGACCAATAGCCACTGCCCCGAGATTTTTTATAAGGATCGGAGTTCCTTTGGAGTCCGTGCCAACAACAATATTCTCGAAATCCTTGACGGTCTTCGCGTAACCCCGGCCACGCACCATGTATTCGGCCCCGGAGAATTCCAGGACCCTTCCTCCCGTTTCCTGATTGCCGCTCCGAACCGCATCCATGACTTTGGTAATCGGAATGTTGTAAGCAAGGAGCCGGTTCGGATCGACCGTGATTTGGTACTGTTTGACGAAGCCGCCGAGCGAGGCGACTTCCGCGACCCCGGGAACGCTTTGGAGATGATAACGCATGAACCAATCTTGGAAACTTCGTAATTCCTGAAGATCATGCTTGCCGGTTTTATCCACCAAAGCATATTGAAAAACCCAGCCTACCCCAGTGGCATCCGGCCCAAGCTCGGTCTGGACGCCTTGCGGAAGCTTCGGAATAATCTTGCTGAGATATTCCAGTGTCCTGCTGCGCGCCCAATAAAGATCGGTGCCATCTTTAAAAATCACATAAACATAAGAGAAACCAAAATCCGAGAACCCGCGAACCGCCTTGACGCTCGGGGCACCGAGCATGGCCGTCACGATCGGGTAGGTCACCTGGTCTTCCAGGATGTCCGGACTCCGGTCCCATTTGGAATAGATGATGACTTGCGTGTCGGAGAGATCAGGGATGGCATCAAGGGGGATGTTCTGAATCGACCAGACCGCCGCAACGATCGCAACCGCGGTCAGGACAAAAATGAGAAGTTTGTTATGCGCCGAAAACCCGATCAGCTTTTCGATCCATCCGCCCTGTCTTAATTTAGGAGAGGCATTCTGCTCATCCGCCATGAATATGTCCTTCGCCTCCGCCGCCGCTGACACCCTCAAGAGCTGATCTAAGTCGGCTTTCGGAATCGATCAAGAAATTGCCGCTTGTGACAACCTGCTCTCCTTCCATAAGTCCGCTCTTGACCTGATAAAAATTGTCGGCCTTCGCACCAAGAACTACTTCACGAGGATCGAAAATATCATTTTCTCTGACCACAAAAACGATATTCTTTTCTCCTGTCGCAAAAACCGCTTCCTCCGGAACAGCTAATTGCTCTCCAAGATCCGCCTTAAGCGCAGCATTTACGTACATTTCGGGTTTCAAAACACCGTCCGGATTTTCTAGTTGCGCACGAATACGGATGGAACGGGTCACAGGATCTACCACGGAATCGAGAGAGCGCACGATGCCCCGGAATTTTTTATCGGAAATGGCCGGAACATCGACTTCCACGATATCTCCCTCACGAACAAAGGGCATTTCAGATTCAAAGATAGGAGCATAGAGCCAAACTTTTCCTCCCGCATCGGAATAAAGAAGTGTTCGATCGGGTTTCCCGGCCCTTTCAACCTCTTGAACGATCGCGTCGCTTAAGCCCAGGAGTCGCAGTTTAATCTTCGCGGAATCTACGAGCTTCGCGGCCTGGTCCCTGATCTCTGGATCCGCAGTCTCCGCTTTCTTCAATGCTTGTTCGGCCTGAAGGTATTCTTCTTCGGTCTGATAAAGTTCGGGATCATAAGCGATGCGACCACTGGCACGAATTGTTTTCGTCAGCGCCATTTTCCGGACCGGTGCAGTCTTCATACCAATCGTCTGTTGCTTCGCAGCGCCAAGTTCCACATTCGTGTACCCTTGAGGAAAAGCGTCTTTGATGATCACTCCGAGATCTTCTCCGCAATGCGGACATTTTCCGAACCGCGCGAATTCCGGTGTCATCGCGATCAAACAAGTCCCCATTTTGCATTTATGGAGCAGACAGATCTCCCCTGGTTTCATGGCCACAAGCTGCGCAACCGTAAAGACCTTCGGTGCGGCGGCCTGTCCTGCCTTTCTTGGCACAGCCGATACGCGGAAAGCCTCGCGAAGCGTTAAATCCCTATTCCATTCATCAATATTATAATGAACGCCATCCCACTTGTACCAAGGAGCATCCGGGTCTTTAATCAACCCAAGTTCAAGCCCCATGAGAGTATTGTAGATCTTGAAAGTAGAGCACGGGGGTACCCGACGAGCGCTAAGAACCGGATCAACATTCGTAACGGCACGCGAAGACCGGTCATAAATAATGAGAGCGGTGTTATAACCCTTTAAAAGGGCCTTGTCGATTTCTTGTGCGCTGCAAAGCGTCGGCATTAAAAATAAGCTGAGAAAAATCGCGATCCTTTTCACGAGCGTCCTCTTTCACATTAAATACAAAAATCCACTGAATCGTCAATGTCGCAATCCAATCAGATCACGACATTCCAACAGATTGACAATCTCACTCGATGCGGAGGATCTCCAGACAACGAAGAAAGATTGACTTCTCGAGTTTTTAATTATTCTTTGGAGAAATAAGGGCATTTATCCGGCAAGGGTCGAAAAACGCAGCTTTCATCGCACGGAATGATCCGCACCATCGCTTCGCACCCGGGTATATTATTCTGGAGGTTTTGCTCGATTTCTCTGGAGAGCCTATGCGCTGCGGGAAAAGACATCCCGCGAGGTAATACCACATCACATTCTACGAATTTTTTCCGCCCAGAGTTCCGGCTACGAGTACCTCGAAATTCACAGCAGCGGCTCAAATACTTCCCAAGTTGCTTCATAACCTCCATCTTGCTGTCTTCTTCCAGTGAAGCGTCCAAAAGCTTCAAAAAAGCGTGACGGGCCATCTGAAACGAAGGGACAGTGATCCAAAGGCTCACGATGAGCGTAGCCACAGGGTCCAGGTAAACCGTCCATGGCTTTAGAGGGGTCGAGGCCAGAAGGATCCCGAGCATAAATGCGCCCGCGATCGTCAGGGAGATAAAACCTTCCAACCGATAATGGATCCCCTCGGCACGGACCGCGGGCGACCGGCAGACCCGCGCAAGAGAAAGGATCCAAGCAGAACCGATGAAGTTGATCGCCACACTGATCAAGCTGAACCCGAGGCCGAGCCACGGCATCGAAACCTCCGATGCGTGAAAAAGATGGATCACGGCCTGGACCGACATGACCAGCGCGATCCCGATCAGGACGATCCCTTCAATAGCCTCGCAGATATGCTCGATCTTTCCATATCCGTAATTGTGAACAAAATCCGCCGGGCGATTCGAGACCTTAACCGAATGGTATAAAATAATGGAGACGATCAGCCCCGCCACTGTGATGCCAAGGTCGGTCGCGATGGCAAGCGAATGGACAAGGAGCAAGGCCGTCAGTTTGACAGCAAAAAGTATGATATTCCCCGTCAGACTGATCCCTGCGGCCTTGAGCATCGCTACCTGCTGAGACCCTTTCATTTCCCCCGTACCTTTCTCCAGCTTGAAAGCATGAGATAACAAATGCGCTTGAGCATTTACTAATAGACCTTTTTATTTAATGGTTTGTTGTTTTCAACGCATTAAAAATGGCCTTGACCACGCCCAGATCATTTTCACTAACGAGCGCTAAGACAACGTCCCCTTCTTCCAGAACGGTCTCTCCCTTTGCGACAATGAACCTGTCGCCCCGGCCAACGAGGACGGCCAAACTTCCCTTCGGGAAATGGAGATCGTAAAGTTTCTTGCCTGCGGCTGCTCCCGCATAGGGAACCATAAACTCAAGAAGATCGGCGTCCATGGCCTCGGTCTTTTCGAATTCGAGAGGATAATTCGTTTTGGAAGGCATAGGGGCATCCAACTTCAATAGCTTGGAAACGATCGGGATCGACGTCCCTTGAATAAGGACCGAAGCGAACACAACGAAAAACACCACATTAAAAATGGTGTCCGCTTGCGCGATGCCCGCCATAAAAGGAAATGTTGCCAAGATAATCGGGACCGAGCCCCGGAGGCCCACCCACGCGATCATGATTTTTTTTCCTATATTGATTTTAAACGGTAATAAACACAGCAGCACGCTAATAGGACGGGCAATCACCATCAGAAGAAATGTCAGCAAGAGTCCCGCGCCGATAAGCGGAACGATATGCGACGGAAAAACGAGCAAGCCTAATGTCACGAACATGGTGATTTGCATCAGCCATGCAAGTCCGTCGTGAAACCTCATGATCATTCTCTTATTCGGAAAATCCGCGCGACCCAGCATTAATCCCAGAATATAGACCGCAAGGATCCCATTGCCTTTCAAAAAAATGGCAACGACGTACGTTAAGAGAACAAGCGAGATCATGATGACCAGATAAAGCCCTTCATACTCCAGCTTCAAACGGTTCACGAGAAACACGATAAGTCTCGCCATGAAATATCCTGTGATCGCACCCATGCCCATATCAAGTATGAAAAGGGGGATCAGCGCGGCAATGCTCATGTTTTTGACGGTGAGGAGACTGATAACGCCGACGGTCAAAAAAACAGCCATCGGATCATTACTGCCCGACTCAAGCTCAAGGAGCGGTTTCAAGGGCTTTTTGAGGCTGATCTGTCTTGATCTCAAAATACTGAATACGGCGGCGGCGTCGGTAGAGGAAACAATAGAGCCGAGAAGCATTCCTTCGAGAAAAGAAAACTTCAGGACATAGACGGCAAAGCAGCCGGTGATGATCGCCGTCAGTAAAACTCCGAGCGTTGAAAGGAGTATCCCCGGCCAAACAACCGATTTGGCATCCTCCCAATTCGTATCAAACCCCCCGGAGAAGATAATAAAAATAAGGGCGGTAACACCGATGGATTTCGCCAACTGCGCATTATCGAAATAGATCTTGCCGATTCCTTCCGACCCGGCAAGCATCCCGATGGCTAAAAAAAGCAGCAAGACCGGAATAGCGAATTTATCCGAGATCTTACTTGAGACAACGCTCACGAACATCAACAGCGCCACCCAGAATAAAATCGTTTCAAATGACATCATATAAGATCACACCTCGCATCGACTTCGCAAAATCATTTTTAAAACGAGAGACAAGCAATAAAAGTCCCCCTAATAGCAACGGCTGGTTTATTGCGATAGAAAAAGCACTTTCGGGGAATGCTCAATTAAATAATGCGTAACATTACCGAACACTTCTTTCGCCAGAACATTCCTCGCCGTATTCCCCAGAACAATAAGATCAGCATCCCACTTTTCGGCATGTTCGAGTAACACATGAGGACCTTCCCCCGGGAGATGCATCGCATCCGCAGAAAAACCGTGAGCCTGGCAGTGCGATACACCCTCGCGCAGGATCTGTGACGCCTCTTCGGAATTCTTTCCCAAAAAAACAACTCGGATAGTAATATCCGGCCACAATCGGTTCTGAAGAAATTGTTTCATCGCTTCAGCAGAATGGATGCTGCCGCTATAGGCGATCAGAACGCGTTTGATGGGCCGGTATTGGTCGGGAATCGCTAAAATGGGCCGAACTCCTTCACGGACCAAGCGCTCGAATACATGTTCGGGTTCGTTAACAACGTGATAATCGAAAAGGCTCCTTAAGCCGACAAGAAACAAATCATGATACCGCGCCTTTGAGATCATGACCGGATAGGGGTCGCCCGTTTCATGCTCCACACGATGAGCAACGCCTTCCGCATCACACATGGCGATGAATTGGGCGGTTTTTTCCTGGATCGCTTTTTCTATCATCGCAATGTGGTCATCGTAGGACTGGACGACAGAATATGTGGTTCCGGGAAGTATCGAACCGGTATTGCCAAGTTTCCGGACATCCATCACGGTCACACCGGTAAGTTCCGCTTCGTGAGCCCTTGCCAATTCGACAGCATATTTAACCACTGAGTCCGACGCAGGCGTTTTATCAAGCTCCACAAGAATTTTTTTTATCATAGTGCAACCCTCCGCATACGCCAACCCTTAGTGCGGTATATTCGAGAGTTCCCCCGAGATTAAATTTTATAATGACCGGCGGACTCGGGCTGATACAACACTTTCTCAATTTGAAGCCGTCTCATTCCGCCGGAAACCGGCAATGCCACAACATCGCCCACGCGACAGCCCAACAGAACCATTCCGATCGGCGCCATAACCGATACTCTCTCTTTTCCAGACTCTCTGCCTCCCGGATAAACGATGCGATAAAGGCAGAACTCCCGGCTATCCATATCCCTGAGTTTCACGAGGGAGTTCATAGTCACAACATCCGGCGGCATTTTCTTGGGATCGATAATTCTCGCCCTGAGCAGTTCTTCGGCAAACTGTTTTAAATAAGACTGCTCACTCTCATCGCAACTCGTTCTGTCACGAATCAGGAGGCGAAGCCGCTCCGCGTCTTTTTGGATAATTAATAAATCTTTTTGCATATTCCTGAATAGAAGAAGGGTTCCTCTATCTTACAAGGTTTCGATTATCTGATTGATAATACACGCCCTCATCGGGCATCACAAGCTTGACTTTTCCTCGATTAGATCAAACCGCCCAAGAACTTTCGACAATCAATCATATGCGCCGTCATCGCGAGAACAAACTGAATGCTTATTTATGCGCTCTCCAGTCCACCACCAATGCTGAAGCCACGAAAACGGTAGAATACGTTCCGATCAAAAATCCGAGAGTTAGAATAAACGCAAAATCCGCAATCGCGGGCCCCCCGAAGAAAAGTAGCGAGAAGGACCCGAACAGCACGGTCAAGGTTGTCAAGGCCGTCCGGCTTAAACATTGATTAACGCTCAGGTTCACGATGTCCAAAAACGGCGTCTTTCGCATTAATTTGACGTTATCCCGGACTCGATCAAAGATCACGATGGTATCGTTAACAGAAAAACCGATGATCGTCATGATCGCTGCCACCGTCGCAAGGTTGATCTCACGCCCGCTTAACGCATAAACACCGAAAGAAAAAAGGGTATCATGTACAAGTGCGATCACGGCCGCCGTGGCGAATTTCCATTCAAACCGCCATCCGACATAAATCAGAATGCCAAGCCATGACCAAACAATCGCCCAGAGCGCTTTATCCCTCAAGCTGCTGCTTACCGAAGGTCCAACCTGATCGACCTTCTGGATCTCGAAAGCCCCCTTGCCTGCGGTCGCCTCCGCCGCCGCGCCGACCTTGGAAGGATTCCCTTCCGCCATTTTGATCATGTATTGATGTCTGCTGGCCTCTCCAAAACTCTGAAGTGTCACAGATTTAAGCCCCTGTTTTTCAAGCTGCTCTCTGAATTTCCCTGGGTTAACATCCTGTTTGAAAGCAACCTGAACATAGGTGCCACCCGTAAACTCCACCCCATAATTTTTTGCTTGGGGGGCAATAAGTGCAAATATCCCGAGCCCCACGCAGATTACAGAGAATCCATAAGCCCACAAACGGCCTTTCAGGAACGGGATATTCGGACTCTTGAAAAGTTCGAACATTTTGAAAATCTTGTTCGGGTTCTTTTTGACAACATAGTCGAACACGACACGCGTCACGAAGATCGACGAGAACAAGCTGGCGATAAGACCTATCGAGAGCGTGACGGCAAAGCCCTGGATCGGTCCAGTGCCGAAAATGAAGAGTAGGACTGAGGTGATCAGGGTTGTCACATTCGAATCAATGATCGCGGAAAGAGCGCGGTGAAATCCGGCCGACACAACGGCGCGAGCGCCCTTCCCCGTTGCCGTTTCTTCACGCATCCTCTCAAAGATCAGCACGTTCGCATCCACCGCCATTCCAACTGACAGAATAAAACCAGCGATACCGGGAAGAGTCAGGGTCGATCCGAAGGCCGCCATAGATCCGGCGATAATGATCACATAGACAAGCAAGCCGAGGTTTGCGACCCAACCGCACAAAAAGTAATAGACTGGCATGAAAACAACCACGAACAGAACACCCAGTAAGCTGGCGACAATACCGCTATGGATGGAATCATTACCGAGGCTCGCTCCGATAGTTCTCTCTTCGACAATCGTTACAGGTGCGGGTAATGCACCGGCACGAAGCACAAGGGCCAAGTCGCTTGCTTCGGCGGCTTTGAAGTTCCCAGAGATTTGGGCCTTACCATTCGGAATCCTATCACGGATCACGGGCGCGGAATAAACCTGCCCGTCCATCACGATCGCAAGACGCTTACCAATGTTCTGGAACGTTACTTTATCAAAAACCTTGCCGCCCTCACGGTCCAACGTCAGCTGCACCATCGCGGAACCATATTGATCAAAACCTACGGTAGCGGTTGTAAGATGTTCCCCGGTCAGCACCGACTGTTCTGCCAGCAGAACCATTTCCTCGCTCGGGCTCCCTTTGATCTTTTTATATTCAAATCCCGGAGGGATTGTCCCGGCATCCGCTTTCTGGATCAGGTCAGTATCTTCCGAAACGATCTTGAATTCTAAATGGGCTGCTTTTCCGGCGATCTCCTTGGCACGTTCCCGATCCGTCACTCCCGGAAGTTTCACTACAACCTGGTTCTTCCCTTGCGTAGTGATCTCCGGCTCCTTAACACCGAATTCGTCGATGCGGTTACGGATAATCTCGGCAACACGAGCTGTTACGTCCTTTTTCGCCTCATCCGGAACCTTGTCCATATCGACCTGAAGAAGCAGTTGGACGCCTCCCTGTAGATCTAGCCCCAGGTTGATCTTCTTGTCCAATGGATAGGCTTTCCAGAGAGAAAAAGCAACCAACCCGATTATCAGTAATACCTTCCACTTATAATTTTTATCCATGATGACCCTCTGATGGATGTTAAAAAGACTGTTAAGAAATGAGTTTTAAAAAGGAATTCAAAAAGCAGGAGTTAACAAAAAAACATTCCTGCCAAAAAGAGGTATTAATTAGGAGATGGGCGGTGCTTTATTATGCGGAGAAACAAAAAAATGGGAGAGAATGCTATTTGCGATTTGATTTGAAAAACTACTGCGGCTTACAAGTTCAAATTGGTATCGACTTGAAGATAGCGCGAATCCGTCTAAACCATGCCGTTTGTTCGCCTGGCGCTGATTGGTGCTCGGCTTAATAAGCTGCAGAGGCCTGTCTGAATCAAATCTTTCAAAAGGACGGCTTTTTTGCGCGAATCCATCTGAAGTACCCGAGAGAGACTGCGTTAATGAATCAGATGGGAACGAAGTAGCGAAAACAGAAAACCATGTCAGTACTAAAAATGCGGAAATGCCAACCATAACCTTCCCCAAACACACTTGTGGTCGTCCTAATAAGTCGAGCATACTAAAGTTTATCATGGAGAAATGTCCAATGCCTAATGGTATTCAATAGCGAGAACACAAAATTCTAAATGCCACTTTGGATTTGCATATCATGAGGAGGATTTTGTGAGTGTCGCAATTCAGTCGAATCACGACATTCAAATTACCAAGCTTAATCCTTGTTACTAGATAAGTTTTGGAACTCGTTTATGAAATCAAGTCTTGGCGTGGTTAAGCCCAAAATGCTTATCCCGGGTACCATATCTTAACGCCTTTGACCTTCGCCCACGACGTTATGCCATGATCTTTAAGACTCTTGGGTCCCATAATGTGAAAAACCTCAAACCGTCGCACAATCAAGGCATCAGCGATCAAAGCACGATGGCAACGCCACGGAACCGCTTCGGCACACATAATGGCAACCCGTTCCCGATTGGCACGCCGTATTAGGGGCTGAAGATTTTTAACGAACTCTCGCGTTTGCATATAATCGGCAAAACCGCGGAAAGAGGCATTGCGCCAGGCGGCATTGATCGAGTCTTTTTTCGCGTGGCGTAAGCCGCCTAAGCCGGACATATGCTGGTAACGGATACCAGCTTTAGGGAGTTTTTGCCTAAGCATGGGTTGATTGAATTGAGGATTATGCCGTGAACGCGGAATGGTGCGCACATCGACCAAGCAGGTGATATCACGCTCTTTCAAAAGAGCTAAGAATTCTTTTAGCGATCTTGTCGAATGTCCGATGGTGGATATTTGAAATTTCTTATGAGTCTCCGTCATGACTTCATCGCCCTTCGCAACTACTGCTCAAATCACCCAAGGCAGATCGAATATTGCACTGAACAAAATTAGCTGTTTCCGGCTTTAGATCTCCTCCGCTAATTCCTCGGCTATTTTTTCAAAACGTTCATGCCCATCTCGCCCGATATCTTTTTCAACCGCCTCAAATTTACCGGACAATTCTTTTTGGTCCTCATCGTTAAGAACTTTATTCGTCATAGGAAAAAGAAGATACTCCTCTTTCCAAATGTGATTCGGGTAAAGTTCGGTTAACCCCTTCAGGCTTTTGATGAGAGCGCTTTTTGAATCTCCGTTACCATTAACGTAAGCCGTACCTGCCTCTGACAGTTGTTCAACAAGAGATCGGCCCTTTTCATGTTCATGGATCAGAACCGCTATCGGGCAACCCGTCATCGGCACGTCTCTTTTTCCGAGAAGCGGGAATAAATAGGTTTCCTCCTTCCCGTGATGGCATTTGTCACCAAAGGTGCGCATGAACTCCACAACTTTGATAATCGTCTCTCCTTTTACATCCTTACCTTCCTCCAATCGCGCAAAGAGAGCCACCATTGCAGCGACAACTTTTTGAATTACATGATGTTCTTCTTCTAAAACCTCTGTCGGTTTTTTGACCATGGCATTTACTCCTTATGAGTTTCCGGCGCTCTTTCTTGGGCTTCTTCGTGATGAGGGCCGCCTTTCCCCGCAATCCTGTCGTGGATGCCTTCCACGTAATGCACGTATTCGACATAGGCTTTCACATACCGGCGACCCGCCTCAACACTTTCATCCTTATGCCCTCTCAATTGCAACGCATGCTCGAAACGCTCGTTAACGCCGTTCGTAAGATGCTTCGACATCGTCTCAGTCAAATCTGTGTCTGAACCGATCTCCAACGCTTTATCTGCCTTGGCAATAACAGGCTCGTTGGCGCCGCTCGGCTTAAGACCGCTAAAAAGCGCTCCTTCCCCCGCACGATGAAGGCGCACCAAAACTTCAAAGAATTTCATGTCAGCAGTTCCTTGATCCGAGTTTCGTTCGATCAACGCCTGATCAAAAGCGGCGCGTATCTCCGGCTCGGCATCGCTCTTGACCCATTTCAGCACCGGGGTGACGTTACCCTTTTCTAAAGCGATTCTTGCATCCTCGATCACCGGTCCGTCAAGAGTGTCACAGTGAGCTGTGACCGGATCTGGCGCAACCAGGCACGAACCTATGAAAAGAAGAATTGCGGCGGTGATGATGGTATTGGGTGGGATGGGTTTCATGGCCCCTCCTTATGGTTATACAAACCTAACTTTATTATATATCAACACTTATGCGAGCAGAACATGCCTATTAGAGATGGTAGTCTCTCTTTGCTTCAGGTTGATAAAGCAACTTAGCGACCTTAAACAGCCTTTGGCCGGTAGGAACTTCTTGGGCGGCATCTTCTCCGACCCGCGAACCCAGCAGGGCTATACCCAAGGAAGAAAAGATCGACACTTTATTCCCATCGTGATCCAGAGCATTCGGAAACCCAAGCCAAAAAAGCCTTACCTCGCGGGTATCCAGCCAAAGGATCTTTCCCGCGGAGTTCATCGTCACTACGTTTTTGGGCATTTTTTCGGCCGGCACGACCTTGGCTTCTTTGAGCGCTTTTTTGAGCCTCCCCAAAACAATATTCCTCCCCTCACCCACTTCACGAGCAATATTGATCGCCTCATTCAATCTGTCGAAATCAATCTTTGAGATATATTTAAGAGGGGTCTCTGTTGATCTTACTTCTTTCTTTTTCAGAAGATTCATCTCCGATATTCGGCTATTGTGAATTTTTTTCCTCATCGGGACCAACTCCTTTTTAGTCTTTTTTAGTCCTTAAATAAAAAATTTCGGAATTTCCAGGGGTTTTTCTTGTCCAGTTTTGAATTGGGATTCTCCGGAAAGAAACCTTGATAATTCTTGAAGGGAGTCCAG
>Ga0265297_10003231_pt1 | contig 30078 bp, 20 predicted proteins | sample Munlanlwell13791_FD_192502 | JGI IMG/M metagenome (GOLD analysis project Ga0265297, IMG submission 192502) | Leachate microbial communities from a municipal landfill in Southern Ontario, Canada - Leachate well 137-91 | ecosystem: Engineered > Solid waste > Landfill > Unclassified | place...
GATCTTCACGCCACGCCGCTCGGCAATGAACGCTGCCTCTTGCAGCGTGTATTTGATGAGGACGAAGTCCTCCTCCTCGGTCGTCCACTTGGCCTTGATGCCTTCGTCCGTATTGACGACGGGCACGCCAATCTCGGCGGCGACACGGATGGCGAGCTTGATGTATTCGCCATGCACCTCGGGCCGGCCGAGCGGGCCGTGCGATTGCAGACCGGAGATGATCAGGCCGGCTTTGTCGCAAGCGTCCTTGATGCGGTAGGGGTCGTCGAACATCGAGACGGTGTGGAAATAGCCCGCTTCGCTCATCAACTCCCGGCCCAAGTGGACCATCGGCTCGATGTATTTGTAGCCCATCTCGGCGGCCTTCTGGACCGCCCACTCGAACGGCTTGTCCGAGCTGCGTGAGAATTCCGTGTTTAGTCCGACGTGTATCTTGCCCATGTTCGTTTTCCTTTCAGTTTAGGTTAAGCGGATCACAAAGCTACTTGGCAACCGGCATCGCGAGCTTTTGGGTCTGCTGCGCGAAGAAGCTGCCACACTGCGCAATTTCGGGAAGGTTGTTCTCCCATTTCGTTTCGTATTCGATGCCGAACAGTGCCGGCGTGAGTTGCAGCCGGCGCAGCGTCTGAAACAGTTCGGCGATGCCGCTCTTGCCCGTGCCCCACGGCACATCGTGATTGGCTTCGTCGAGGTCCTTGACGTGGAGCGTGAGCAGCCGGCGGCCGAGCATTTGCACGGCCTCGGACGGCTTCAGACCCGACCTCAACCAGTGTCCGGTGTCGCCGCACGCGCCGATGCGCGGGCCCCGCCCTTCGCACACCCTGAGCACCTCGCGCGGATGCCAATAGCGCGATTTGCCTTCGGGATGGTTGTGGAGGGCGACATTGATCCGATACTCGTTGCAGCACTTCTCGATGGTGTCCAATGCCTCCGGCGGAGGTTCGGACACGATGAACTCCACGCCCAGTTTGTGCGCGAACTCAAACGCCCGGCGACAACCGGCCTCGTCGCCGGGGATGTTGTGGATGTAGATGCTGGTCAGCTTCACCCCGGCCGCATCGAGCTTGGCGCGAATCCGGGCGAACGCGCTGTCGGACAGACTGGCGTCAAGTTTAAGGTCGCTCTCCTTGCTCATGCGCTGGCCTTGGAAAGCTTCTAGGTATTTCATGCCGAGCGAGGCGGTTTTTTCAACGGCCTCGAAGAACGTGAACAACCGGAAACTCCACGCCGTCGGCCCCACGCGCCAGCCAAGCGGCTCCTTGGCAGCAACGGAGAGCGGCGGCGCAGACTGAGTTTCGGCGGCGGCGCAAAGACCGGGGACAAGCGCAACCGCGATGGCGAGTGTGGCGACGGTTTTCATAAGTCGGGCTGTCACGCGGTCACAGTTTCCACGGAGCGCGCATGGGCCGGTCCAGCATCTTGTTCGCTTCGTCGTCGTTGACGAACACCTCACGCGTCGGATTCCAGGAGAGTTTGCGATTCAGTTTGATGGCGATTTGCTCGAGGTTGCACAGAATATCCGTGCAGACGGCGACATCAATCGGAGCCGCCGGTTTGGTCTCACCTTTGACGGCATCAATGAAGTTCGCCTGGTGGTTGGTGCTCTTGAAGAGATGGATTTCGTTCGGCGCGGTCTGCGCCTTGATCAGCGACTTCGGCTCGGCGTCCATGCCCGAGCGGTCCACGTGAATCCAGCCCTCGGTGCCAAGAAACAACACGCCATGACCGTGGCCGCCCTTTTGCAAAGGGTGCTTCCTGGCGGTCGCATCGTCCATGTGGATCAAGGTGACGCCGTTGGCGTAGCGATTCTCAATCTGCCAGCTTGTGGCGCAGTTTGTGAGCATGTCTTTCGGGAACTCGCCCGTGCCTTCGATCTCCGTCGGACCGCTCAGTTCGGTGTTGTTCGCCCACTGTGCGACGTCGAGATGATGCACGCCCCAGTTGCCGATCATCCCAATGCAATAATCGGAGATGCAATACCAGATGCTGTAGCCGCCCCAACCCTGGCCCTTCGTCCATGGGCGGCAGCGTTGGAAACAATAAGGCGCCATCGGCGCCGGGCCGAGCCACAGTTCGTAGTCAAGTTCCTTCGGCACCGGCTCGGTGGACTGTTTGGGGCATGTCCAGCTTCCCGGCACGCCGACGAGAATCGTTTTCAACTTGCCGATTCTCCCATTGCGAACGAGTTCACACACGCGTCGGAAGCTGCCGGTGGATCGCTGCTGCGTCCCGAACTGAAACACCACCTTGCTCTCCTTCACTGCCTTCCGCAGGGCTTGCGCCGCGCGAACGCTCCAGCCGACCGGCTTTTCGCAATACATGTGCTTGCCTCGCCGGACGGCTTCCAACGCGATCAACACATGCCAGTGGTCCGGCGCTGTGATCTGCACAGCGTCAATGTCCTTGCGCTGCATCAACTCGCGGAAGTCCTTGTAAGCTGCACAGTCCTTGTTGTTGTAGAACTCATCTATCGAATTCTTGCCTTGGTTTCGCTGGGTTTCGTGGACGTCGCACACGGCCACGACCCGGACGTCCGGGTTCCCGCGGAACGCTCCCATGTTGCCTCTCCCTTGGATGCCGAGGCCGATACAACCCATATTGACCTTATCGTTCGCGCCGAAAGCGGACGCGGGAATGAGGTTTGGCAAGCCGGCAGTCATGGCAGCGGCGGAGCTTTTCAGGAAATCACGACGGTTCATCTGTATCTTCATTGTGCACTCCTTTTGGACAGGACGAGCGAGCAAAGCGGCTGCGTCCGCGTCATTCACAGTTTCCATCCGTTATGCATCGGCCGCGCAAGCCACTTGTTCGCTTCGTCGTTGCCGATGAACTTCTCCTTCTTCGGGTCCCACTTCAGTTTTGTCTCCAGCCGCGCCGCGAGCTCGGAGATGAGGCCGAGACAAGAAGCAACGTGCGTCGCGTCAATGTTCGACACCGGGTCCTTGCGGCTGCGCATGCAGCTCAGGAAATCATCGCCGTGGTTGAACGACTTGAACGCAATCTCGTCGCCGCTCTTCTTCTTGATGGTGATGATATCGTCGCCCGGTTCGGCGCACCGATAGACGTGTGTCTCGCCGGACTTCAGCCGGGTCTGGACCAACGATGCTGGATCGGACGAGATCTTTCCGTTTTCCGGACCGCGATCCACGTGGACCCAGCCTTTGTCGCCGATGAACTTCGTGCCGACTTGCTGCTGGTTCTGATCGGTGAAGATCATCTTCAGGCCGCTGGCAAAGGTAAACGTCGCGTTCCAGCTCTCGATGTTGTCGGTGAACCCCTTCTTGCGATAAACGCCCTTGCATTCGAGTTCGCACGGCTCCTTGCCGATCGTCGGGCAACCCCAGTTCGCAATATCGAGATGATGCACGCCCCAGTTGCAGATGAATCCAGCGCAGTAGTCCCAGATCAAATACCAGTCCGGCCACGCGACGCGACCGGGATTGTAGGGCTGGGTCGGCGCCGGGCCGCGCCACATGTTCCAATCGAAACCGTCCGGCACGGGTTGAGAGTCCATCGGGCCGGCATACTTTGGCTGGTATTGTGGTCCCGGCGCGGAGACTTGAATCTCGCGCACCTTGCCGATGTAGCCGTTCTGAACCAGCGCACACGCCTGGCGGAACTTGCCCTGCGCGCGCTGCCATGTGCCGGCCTGGAACACGCGCTTGTGTTTGCGGATCGCCTTGCGAATCACCTGGCAATCCTCAACTGAGACGCCGAGCGGCTTCTCGCAATACATATCCTTGCCCGCGGCGGCGGCGGCCGTGGCAATGAGCGAGTGCCAATGGTCCTGCGCGGCAATCATCACCGCGTCAATGTCCTTGCGGGCGATCAGGTCACGGTAGTCGCCGAACATCGCGCAACCTTTGTCGCCATACTTGCTGTCGACCATGTTCCTGGCCTTCTCCTGCCGGTCTTTGTAGGGGTCGCACACGGCCACGACGCGGCAGTCGTCCAAGCCGAGGAAGACATTCATATCCGCACGGCCCCGGCTGCCGACGCCGATGCAGCCTATGGTGATCTTGTTGTTCGCGCCAAAGGCGGTGGCGGGGATGAGGTTCGGGACCGCGAGCACACCGGCGGCGGCGGCGGTTGTCTTCAAAAAATCACGGCGATTGATATGTTGGCTCATGGTTGGGTTCCTTGTAGTCGCGTCACTCCGTGACGCGGTTGTTATTGATGATGATTTCGCGTCACGGAGTGACGCGGCTACTTGATTTGCGAGTTGATTGGTTTGGTTGTTTTGGTTTGGGAGAAGCTGCGCGCGGCTTCGCGCCGCAACGGTCGGCCCACTGCTCCCACTTGGCGCTGAGGTCTTTCACGATGGCAGGAGATTTGTCGGCGAGATTCTGCGATTCCGCGCGGTCGGTGGCGAGATTGAAAAGCTCCCACGGCCCATTCCTGCCAGCAACGAGCTTCCATTGGCCCGCGCGAATGGCGCGGCTGCCGGAGGTCGCCCAGCAGAGCGTCTTGTGGCCGTCGCGCTGGCCGCCCTTGAGAACGGGCAACAGGCTCCTGCCCTCGATCGGCAGCACGCTGCGGCCGTTGAACTCCAACGGATACGCCACGCCCGCCGCGTCAAGGCACGTCGCGGTGATGTCCGCGATGTGACCGATGTCGTGCGTGACCGCGCCGGCCTGTTTGATGACGCCCGGCCACCACACGATCAACGGTGTTGCGATACCGCCCTCAAAGTTCGTCTGCTTGTGCTCGCGGAACGGCGCGTTCGACACGTTGGCCCACGCCGGCCCGGCGGTCACGAATGTGTCAGGCCCGCCGGGCGGAATGTCCGGCGTGTTGCCGACGCGCGTGGGCGTGCCGTCGAGCCGCCAGGTTTCGCCCGGCTTGTCCAGCGATCTGCCCACGGCTTGGTCCGACGCGCCGTTGTCGGAGAGGAACAACACCAGCGTGTTCTTGTCCGCGCCCGCGCGGCGCAGCGCCTCCACGATGCGGCCCACGCTCTGGTCCAGCGAATCCACCTGCGCCGCAAACGCCGCCATCCGCTCGGCCTCCCATTCCTTGTGCGACGTGTCCTGCCACGCTGGCGCGCGCGAGTCGCGCGGCGAAAGCGGGCAATCCTTGCTGATGAGGCCGAGTTCAATCAGCCGCTTGTGGCGTCGCGCCCGCGCCTCGTCCCAGCCAAGGTTCCGGTAGAGGTCGCGATACTTCGCCATATCCTGCTCCTTCGCGTGCAGCGGCCAGTGCGGCGCGTATTCGGCGACGTAGAGGAAAAACGGCTGCGGCTTCGTCGCCGCCTCGGCGATGAACTTCACCGCGAAGTCGGTGATCAGGTCGGTCTTGTAACAGTTCTCCGGCAGCGCAAACGGCTGGCCGTCCACGAAGGTCTTCATGGTCCGCACGGCCTTGAAGTAATGCCCCGGCCCGCCGCCGCCCGCGTTGCCGAGGAACCGATCCACATAGCGCGCCACGCACGCCGGGTCGTGCCAGTCCTCCGCCGTCACCATGTCGAGTCGCCCCACCGCGCCCGTCCTGTAACCCGCGCACTTGAGCAACTCGAACATCGTCACGCAACGGTTGTTCAGCTTCCCTGTCCAGTTGAACATCCCGACTTGGCTCGGATACAGCCCCGTCATCAATGTCGAACGCGACGGCCCACAGAGCGCGCAGTTATAGAACTGAGAGAACCGCAGCCCGCCCGCCGCGAGCCGGTCCAAGTTCGGCGTCCGGATTTCCCCACCGTAGCATCCCGCATCCGAGAATCCCATGTCATCGGCGAGAATGACGACGATGTTCGGCCGCGCCGGCTCGGCGGCAGACGCGACGGTCAGTAGCAGGACTGCGGCGACTCCCGCAATCCATCCGACAAACGTCCGTCCTATGAGTGTGAGTTTGGTCACCGGGATTGCATCCTCAAGGCCACAGCGAGTTGATCGCCTTGACTGATTCGTCAACCAGCACGCGGCCACCGATTGGGCCGACGATGTGATTCACAGCGCTGTAATCGCCACCGGCCACCGCACGCCGCGTGGGCAGATAGCCCTTGTAGTCGCACGTCAACTGCGACACGAACGTCAGCACCGCCTTGCTGCGCCCTTTGATCTGATCACCGTAGTCGATAAACAACTCGAACGGGTTTGTGGCCATCGCCACATCGCCCAGCCGCAGCACGTGAAGCTCGACAGGCGCCTGTGAAGGCAGCCAGCGGGCCTCGTTGATGGAGTTCTTGTTGGGGATGTTCGTCTTGATCGTCCGGTGCGCGAAAACGGGTCGCATCTGCACATCGGTCAGCGCAAAAGGCCAGACATCATCCACCGCGTGGACCACGCGGTTGGCCAGTTCCTGTTTCCAGGAAACCTTTCGGCGCGCGGTCATTTCCTTCTCGGCCTTGCTGCGAATGATCGGCGCGGGGCACTGGTCGCCCGCCGCCGAACACTGGCCGAAGACATGGATATTCGGCCCGTATTTCGCCTGGATACCCTCGCGTATCGGGTGCCAGAAATCGGCGCTGATCGCCTTGCGGCCGACCTGCGACGGACAGGCAAGATTCAGCAACATTCCCGTGAGCTTCTTGTCGGCGTCCCAGAAAAACAGCATCTCCACCGCATGATCCTCGGAGCCTTCGATGTTCGAGAAGTCGGGCCGGGCCGCGTCGAACCCCATGATCGCCGAGCCGTCGGCGTAGGTCAGGCGCCGGTTGTAGCCGACCACCGCGTGGCCCAACCCCCAACTCACGCCGGCGGGCTTCCGGCCCTGCCACGCCTTCGCGATGGCCGCGCCAACCCTCTCGTAGAGCAGCACGATATATTGCTGCGGCGTCATCACGCCGGTCTCCTTGCTGATGTCGTACAACTGCCCCGGCCCGGTCTTGTCGTAGGCGATGCTCGGCCCGCAATGGGAATGCGTCACGCCGCAGAACAATTTGCTGCTGTCGAAATCCTTCAGCCGTTTCGCCGCCTCGCGCTGCAAGCCTTCGTGGACCTCCTTCGTCATCCGAACCAGGTCCATGCTGACCATGATCGCCTGCTCGACCACCCGCTCTCCGTCCCGCGTCTCCAACGCCAGCACCGTGGCCGTCACCGGGTCCTCCACTTCCTTGGTGACTCGCTTGTAACCGCTGCCGTCCAGAACCACCCGCGAGGACGGCGTGATATCCACCGTTGCCCAGCCAACGTGCAATTGTCCCGCCGCCGGCTCGCCGGCAAATGCGAGACCGTTTGCGAGCATCACCGACGCGACAAGAAACCAGCCGCGAACCGTCTTCATGGTTGCGCAGTCTAGCGCACGACCCTCGTTCTGACTACCGGTGGTCGGTCTCAAAAGCTGGCACTCTGGTCTCAGGCGTAACAGCGCGGTCGAAAGAGGTGGGAAGAGCCGAACTCAAGGCGTGGACGGTTTGCCGCTTCTTCTTGTTCGCGCGGGCTGATCGCGCTACGCGGGTCCCTTCCGCGGCACACCCGCACAAATGCGGAAGCCGTCGCGGTTCGGATTGAGACAATGCGTTCGTCCGCAGGCTTCGGTTTTTTTTGCGGACTACGCGGCGGTTCCTTGTTGAAGCGGCCTTACACTTTCAGACCGCGCAGATTCACTTCGCGTGTCTTGGCCTCCTTGATCACTTCGTCCATCGTCAGCCACGTCTTTCGCAGCATGGCTTCGCGGCCGAGAATGCCTGTGAGCGTGCAGTCCACCGAACGGTGCGCCGTTTCGTTGTCAAATCGGCCCTCAATGACGCAGCGATAGAACTCGGCAATGTTGGCCTTCGCGCCATCGGTGTAGATGCCCTTCGACACTTCTCCCACGTAGTGCCTGGCGCCACCGCGGACACACACCTTGCCGTTGTAAGCGAGGTGCGCCGTGGCCTCCAGCCCCATGAGGTCGGCCTCCAGGTTATACATGAACGTGTTGTTCTGAAGGAGCTGCGTCGTGTGGGTCCAACAAGTCCCGTCCGCGAGCTGGAACACAACGCCACCGCAATCCGTGCGGTCGCCGTGCGGATCGCGCCGGACGATGCGCCTGTAGCCGCTCGCGCCAACCGCGCGCTGGCCGGTCACCCATGTGATGCCGTCAATGATGTGGATGTCATACAGCAGCAGCAGATCGCCGCTCATTCCGATATGCGAATACCACGCCCTCTTGAACAGGTTCTCGATGGTCGGGCCGACTGGAGGGTCCGGCAGCTTCCCGCAGGTGCCGCCGGAATAGATGTGCGCGAGACCGCCCAGTCCGCCTTCCGCGATGCGTTTCTTCACTTCCTGGTTCGCGGGATCCGTCGGCAACTGGTAGTCCACGCGGAAGCAGAGCTTCTTCTCCGTCGCTTTCCTGGCAAGCGCCTGCATCTTAAAGACCGCCGGCACGTCCACTGCAAACGGCTTGGCCGTATACACGTGGCAGCCAGCATCAATCGCCGCAGCCGCCTGCTCCGGATAGAAATACGGGATGCCCTCGAGCACCAGCGCCTCGACACCGCTGTCGAGTGCGCGCTTGTAGCCCGACAGTCCGCTGAACCGCTTTCCTGCCGGCACGCCCAGTTTGTCGCCCGCTGCGTTGGCGCTTTCCTCAAAATAGTCCACCGCCGCCACGATTTCGTATCCCGGATGTTGTTTGAACAGATTGGCAATCCAGCTTCCCCGGCTGCCCAGCCCCACGACGCCGATGCGCAGCTTGCGTTCGACCAGCTTGGCGGTTTCCTGCCCCAGCGCGCCGGAGGCGGCAGCCAGCAGCGGGACCGCGGCCGCTCCCGCAGTTCGTTCAACAAAAGTCCGCCTGCTTATGGAATGATCGGCCTTCATTGTGGTTCTCTCCTCTCTTACTGCGGGTTCGCGGCCACGCTGCCAGCACGTTGGTAGTGACCACAGATTTCATCGGGCGACAACGCGCGGCTGTAGATGGCGACCTCGTCAATCTTGCCCTCGAAGTTCGCCACGTTGCCGGCATCTCCGGCGATGAAAATGCTTCTTGAGCGGGCCTGCGCCAGTGACGGGCCGCTGGACGAAATCTCCGGCTCGCGGTTGCCGTTCAGGTAAACGATCACGCGTTCGCCGTCGCGCACGAACGCGACGTGGTTCCAGGTTTTCGGCGCGATAACCGTGCGGCCGGTCAGCGTGCCGTTGAACACGAGCTTCCCCGGCGCGTTGCCGGTGCCGCCGAGGGTCAAGAACTCGCCTTGGCGAATGTCACCCTCGTTGTTGCGAGCGAAGAGCGTGCCCGTCACCGGCCGCAAATCGTTCGGCAATCCGTTCCAGAACCACATCTCGACCGTGCAGGTGTTCTTCAACTCCTTCAGCGGCGCCTTCAGTCGTCCACCAGCGAAATGCGGGCAACGATTGATCGCGCCCGCGCCGGAGAATGCCGGTGACTGCGGTCCGTCCAGCCAGCGCGCGACGCCGCCCTCAAACTTGCCGTCCCGGCGCGAGCCGGTGGCATTGAGTGCGGTCGGGCCGCTCCATTCCTCCAGCCGCCAATACGCCAGCGGCTTCGCCGCCAGCACCGCCTGCGCGCAGGGGCCGTGAGCGACCACGACCTTGCGGCGCGGTTGGCCGCTGATGTCTTCGAGCATGCTCAACAACCCGTTTACGATCTTCGGCTCGGCCTGAACTTCCAGACCGGCACTGCGGCAGGCCCACGTGTTATAGCCGCCCAGCGGATAAAGTTCCGGCGGCGGGATATAGCCTTCCTCGGCGTTGGCCAGTTCGATGTTCATCGTTGGTTGGAGGGGGCTTTGGGCTTTGATCTTCAGGCCGCTGATGGCGAAGACCTCGCACGGCCAGATGGCGATGCCGAGTTCGCCAACGCGCAGCGCCTGAAGCTTCACGGCGCGCGTTGGGTTCTCTTTCAGCCAGAGCTGCTCCCGCGCATAAACCTCCGGCTGCGTCTTCGGCGGGCGCCCGTTCATCTTCCCGACAAGGTCGCGCGCCCAGGCAAGCCGCTTCGCGTCCGGCTGACGCGTGGCGAGCCGCAGCGTTTGTTCGCGCATCACCAGCGGCGCCGAGTCGTGGAAAGTGATGGTTTTGTAAGCATCAGCCGCGATCCGCGCCAGTTCGCCGGCGTACGCATCCAGGGTCATTGAAGGCTTCGGCTTGCTGTAGTCCATCCAGTGCTGATCGCCGCTGGTGCCCTGCGACATAATGCCGACGAACGCGGGTTTCGAGTCCTTCGCCCCGATGAGCGGCCCTATCTTCTCGGCGAACATGCCGTAGTAATCCGGCGAAACCGCCGGAGCGCCGAAGTAATGCATCGAGTAGTTTGCCATCACCGCGATGGGCCGGCCATCGGGTGATTGCACGGCCAGCAACGTCAGCACCGGGTCAGACGGCCCCACCGGGCCAATGGCATCGGGGCTCTGGTGGCCGGGATGCATGTTGGCGCGCACCGAAACTTCGCCGAACGGATCGGTCAGCATCTTGTCGGGCCGGCGAATCCAGACGCGCGTGTGCGTGTACTCCGGCGCCTGCGCAACCGCCCACCCGACGCGGGCCGGCGCGAGATTATCCACCGCCTGCCGCAAGCCCTCGGCGATGAGCGGCAACGCGAACGCCGGGTAATGCGGGTCCGCATCGGTGCCCAGGCACGTCATCAACGACGGCGCGCTATGCGTGTGCACCGCAGAGAGCATGATTCGATCCACCGGGATGCCGGTGAGTTTCTGCGCGCGTGCCTTCACCGCGTCGGCGAACTCCCTCGGAATAAGGCATGTATCCATGACGCCGAGCGCGACGCGCGTGCGCCCATCGTCGAGCACGAGCCATCGCACGTGGAGCCGGTCATGGACTTTGTTGGCGCTTCTGGAAAGAAACCCGCCATTGATGATGACGGGAAGATTCGTCGGCGTGATATCCACCGCAAATGCGCCGGCGCGGAAAACATTGGACGACGGGGCTGCCTGGACCGACAACCAGCCGGTCAGCAACACGCCCGCCGCGACGAGGAAATAGCCGCGGATCGTCTTCATGGTGTGGCAGTCTAGCTCGCGCCCTGTGTTCTGACTACTGGCTGGCGGTCTCAAAAGCTGGCACTGGAGTCTCATGCCCCCGTTTGACGAAAATCATTCAGACCAGGCGCGAGAACGGCGCGGCAAGAGCTTGCATGGTTTCTCTCTGGCGGCAATACTCCCATGCTGAGATGCAGGAGGCATTGAAGACAATCACGACGCCACAGAACAATTCGATTTACCCATGGAACTGGCGATTGAAACCAACGGATTGACGCGCTGTTTTGACAACGTGCGCGCCGTGGACAGGCTGGACCTGCGCGTGGAGACCGGCCGGTTCTACGGTTTTCTCGGGCCGAATGGCGCAGGCAAGTCCACCACCATCAAGATGCTCACAGGCCTGCTCGCGCCCACCAGCGGGACGATGCGCGTGCTCGGCGAAGACCTGTCCGACGCCAACCGGGCGCGCGAGGTGAAACGGCGCATCGGTGTGGTGCCAGAGGACCTGGCGTTGTTCGACAATCTCACGGCGCGCGAGTATCTGACTTTCATCGGGCGGATGTATCTGCTGCCGCTGCCGACAGTGCGCGAACGGTGCGGGGAATTGCTGGCAATGATGGACCTGCAAAACGAGGAGAAGAAGCTGACCCTCGAGTATTCGCACGGCATGAAGAAGAAACTCGCGCTGGCGGCGGCGCTGTTGCCGAACCCCGACCTGCTGTTTCTCGACGAACCGTTCGAGGGCGTGGACCCGGTGTCGTCCCGCGTGTTGCGCCAGATATTGCAGCATTGCGTCAAGCGCGGCGCGACGGTTTTTCTCACCTCGCACGTGCTGGAGATTGTCGAGAAACTCTGCACCGATGTCGGCATCATCGCGAAGGGCCGGCTCGTCTCACAAACGACGATGGACGACATCCGCAAGACCGGCTCGCTGGAAGAACGCTTCATCGCCGCGGTGGGCGGCGATCACGCCGAGCCGCAAAAACTGAGCTGGCTGGAAGAATGAGCGTGGCGTGGTCACAATTGCAGACGCTGCTGTGGCTGCGATGGCGGCTCACGCGCAATCAATGGCGGCGCGGCGGCGGCGCGAACGTTGTCATCGCTCTCATCTCCACCGCCGGCGCGATCGCAGTAGCCATGGCGGGTTTCGCAGGCGGCATCGCCGGTGGCGCGCTGGCGCTGTCTCATGCCCGACCAACCAACATCCTGCACACATGGGACGTTCTTGCCGGAGTTTTTCTCTTCTTCTGGATCACGGGGATTGTCGCGGAGATTCAGCGTTCGGAAACGATTGACTTGCGGCGGTTGATGCACCTGCCGATGACGTTGCGGGAGGCGTTCGTCCTCAACTACATCATTTCACTTTTCCGTTTCAGCATCGTGGTCGTCGCGCCGGCGATGCTCGGATTGGTGCTGGGCTTAACCTTCAGCCACGGGCCGATGATGGCGCTGTTGTTCCCGCTGGTGGCCGGCTTTTTCTTCATGATCACCGCGTGGACCTATTGTTTGCGCGGCTGGCTGGTTGCCTTGATGGTCAATCCCCGGCGCCGGCGGGCCGTCGTGATGGGCATCACGCTGGCATTCGTGCTCCTGTCACAGGTGCCAAACCTGGTGTTCAACGCATGGCCGGGCGGGCATCGGCCGGCCAACGGCAAGACGCTGTCGGACCCCGATGCCGCCAAAGAATACGTGGAGTCGATGACCCAGAGAAACGCGGTCATGAAGCAATGGCTGGAGGTTGCGCATCGGGCAACGCCGCCGTTGTGGCTGCCGTTCGGCGCCGGGGAGTTGGCGAAGGGCCGCGTGTGGCCTGCCGTGTGGGGCGCGGCCGGCATGCTCGCGCTGGGCGCGTGGGGACTGCGGCGCGCCTATCGATCCACCGTGCGTTTCTACGCGGGGCAGGTCCGGAGCAAATCCGCCGCGGCCCCGACGGCGGAGGCGGCCAAGCCCGGCGGCCTCCTTCTGCTGGAACGCGAATTACCTGCAATTCCCGAACAGGCCGCGGCGCTGGCACTCGCCAATTTTCGGAGCCTGGCGCGCGCTCCGGAGGTGAAGATGGCGTTGGGCACCAACGTCATCGTGATGCTGGTGATGGGATTGATGGCCTCCTGGCAAATGCAAGTCATAATGAGAACCGACGCCGACCTGTCCGCCACGACCACCGGTATCATCAGCCAGTTCGTTGCCACCGGTGTCGTCGCCTTCACTTTTTTCGGTCTGGCACAACTCCTGTTCAACCACTTCGGCCTCGACCGCGCCGGTTTTCGCGCGCTCGTGCTGACGCCCGCGAGCCGCCGCCATATCCTGCTCGGCAAGAGCCTCTCGTTCCTGCCGTTCACATTCGGGGTTTTCGCCGTGCTCGAACTGTTGGTAATCATCCTCGCACACCCGCCCCTCGCGGCCATCGCGTCAGCCTGCCTCCAGTTCGTCGCGTGTTTCCTGACGATCGCCGCCTTGGGCAATTGGTTCTCAATTGTCGCGCCCTACCAAGTCTCAGCCGGTTCGCTCAAACCAACCAAGCTCACGCCACTCATGATCGCAACGATCGTCGTTTCGCAAATGCTGTTCCCTCTGTATGTCGCGCCGATCTTTGTGCCCGTGGGATTGGGCGCCGTGTGCACGCACTTCGGCTGGCTGCCCGGCGGCCTGGTGAATCTGGTTTTGTCGCTGCTTCTGGTGGCGGCTTCCGCGGCGATCTATAAGTTTACGCTCGGACCCTTGGGCCGGTTGCTGGAACGACGCGAGCAGCGAATTCTCCAGATCGTAACAAAGGAAGTGGAATAACCCGTCGCAGTGTGATTCGCGCGACCCACTGCGCCCATCACAGTTTCACCGGCTCGCCGCGTTTCGCGGCGTCGCGAATCTTGAGCACGACCTCCGTGATGCGGAAGCAATCCCCAGCGGGCACGACGCAAGGTTCCTGGCCCTGGATGGAACGGACGTAATTCAGGAACTGCTTCCCGGGCGGCGGCAGCGGCAGTTCGCGCGGAGGCTCTGTTTCGGTGATCAGCGTGACTTTCTTGCCAGCCTCGGAGGACTCGATAACCCCCTTGCTGCCGGCAATGCGCAGACGGTCGTCGCCGTGCGTCGGCGCGGTGGCGGGCCGGCAATAATCGAGCCGCACGGCCGCAGAACCGCCGTTGGCGAGATGGAGAGCGATGCTCGCGTTGTCCTCCATGTCACGCAGGTCGGGATGGCCGGTGTTCCCTTGGAAACCCATCGCCGATGTGAACTCGCATCCCGTCGTCCAACGAATCAGGTCGAGCGCGTGAATGCCGATGTAGGGGATGATGCCGCTGAACGTGCTGTGATTTCGCAGCCATTCGGGCCGGTTGCCGAGCTTGTAGGATTTCTGCATCGCCGCCTGGCAAACCTTGCCAATGGCGCCGGCGGCGATCTGTTCGCGGATCACCCTGTAGGCCGGTTCGAAACGCATCGTCAGCAACATGGAAAGATGAGTGCGCGCCTTGGCGACGGCGTTCTTCAGCGCCGCCAGTTCGTCCAGCGTGAATGCCAGCGGCTTCTCACTGATCACGTGAATGCCGCGCTCGGCGCACGCCTTGAGAATCGTCGCACGCGAACTGTCCACGCCCGCCTCGCACACGATGTCCAGTTTTCCATCGTCGAGTGCGGCGCGCCAATCGGTGTGGAACTTCGTGTCAGCGTCGGCAGTCGGCCACTTCTTCGCCCGGTTGAGCATGGCGCGATCATCGTCGCACGCCATGGCGACGCGGCAACCTGCTTCTTTCAAGGCTAACATAACCGTGCCCTGATGACCTTTGAGACCGATGAAACCAACATTCAAGACGCCGCGCTCGGCGGCTGTGGAAGGCCGCGCGGCCAATGACAGCGCTCCGACGGCCAGCGGCAGTTGTCCAACGAACGTCCTGCGGGATAAGCGATACTCTTTCATGGATCGTCTGCTCCTTGTTTTCAGTCGAAGTAGAGGTTCATGCAGCACCCGCCGTTCAAGTCTGCAACGACGGAACGCAGTCACGCGCCACACAACAGGAGAACACTGTTTTTCATCGGCATGGGATTATGACCGCGAACTTGTTGAACTGGAAGCTTCGACCACCCCATTCATGGCTTCACCAAAATAGCAGCTTCGCCACTGCGTAGCATAACCTCGGCCACAGGTTCGCCGAGCGTGCCGTCTGCGCGGAGCGGGCGGAGCGAGGCCGGCAGTTTGACGGGCGCGGCGGTTTCGTCGCCGTAGCTGCCGCCGCCGCGGGGTTTGACGAGCACGAGAACTTTCGTGAACTCGCGCGCGAAGATGGCGTCAGCATAAATCGCACCCTCGATCAGTTCGATGTCGTCAAACCACGCCGTGCCTGTCGCGCCAAACATGCGGAAGTTGATGCGGCCATCGCCATCGTCACCGGTGGTAAACACATGCCGGTATCGTTTCCAATCGGTCGTGCCGACGACCGTGATGGGTTGCCCCATCCCGACGGCACCACTGAACTCATACGGATACACCTGCGCGCCGGGCGAGCCGCGCACGCTGTCGGTCTTGACCCAGGCCGTGAGCGTGTAGGGGGTCCGTGGTTTCAGCGTCACATGTTGCAGGTTGATGTTGTTGATCTGTGTGGACTCACTCGTGATCCGCACGCCGAACTTGCCACCGTGTTTGACATTGCCATCGCGTTCGACCGGCTTGACGAACCGCCAATCGCCGTCGTTTTCGAAGCCGCCGTTTTTCAGGAGATTCGTCGCATCCTTCACTGTGGAGTGCTCGGTTTCGCTGAGCAGGCGGAATTCGCCCACGGGCTGGCCGAGGTCGGCGCCGATGGCGTTGAACCACAGGTCCGTGACGCGCGCGTAGGGATGCGAGCCGAAGCCGAAGTAGGTAAAGTCACCGTGAGCCATGAGGTACGAGGCCAGGCCGTAAAGCTGGTCCCGCTCGCGGCTGACGCCTTCGACCTTCTGGCCAAATTCCGCCAGCTTCTCGTCGTAGATCGGATTGTATTGGATCATCTGGACCTTTCCGCGACGGTCGCAGGCGCGCGCGGTGTCAATCACGGCCTGCCAGCGTTCGCGCGAGGCCGTGATGCTCAACCAGTTCTCCGATTGAAAACCCTCGATTACCATCGGGTCCGCGTGCCAGCCGTTGGCGGTGATGATCTTGCCAGGCATGGCGATCTTGATGCGCGCCAACAACGCCTGAACGTCTCGCAACCATTGGTCGGGATCGTCAGGCGGGCGCGGATATTCGACGACGGGATTTCGCCGGCCCGCGGACGCCACATCGGTCGGCACTGTGTCGAAGTAAATGCCGTCGAACCCCTCAACCACTTCCGGCGCGTGGACCTTCGCCATGAACTCCTGATAGCCGGCGTTGCCGACGTTCATCACGTAGTCGTCGCGCGGCGGCCCCCAGAAATAAATCGGGATACGCGCGGCAGGACGCTCGCGCGCAGTGGCGTTGGGGTTGGCGAGGTTGCGAAATTCGATGTCGTCCACGCGGCCATCCCCGTTGCGGTCGTTGCGCGGGTCCCAACCGGGACAGAGCCGTTTCTCGCGCGGATTTTTGGCCAGTTCCGCGCCGACATGAAGCGTCACCTCGGTGTCCCGGGCGAAATGGCAGAAGCAGGACTCGAAGTCATGCCCGTGCTCTTCGCAAAACCGCCGCAAGTCGTCGGCCTTCTTCGAGGGCACGACCATCGTGCAGATGAGCGCATACTGGGTCGCGAGGATGTCGGCGCGGCCCTGCTTGGCTTCCTTGCGGAAACACATGTCAATCTTGTCCTTCGCCCACGCGGCGTTGCCGGCAAAGTTCACGAACGTGCGCGCCGTTGGCAGAACGTGTGGCATGGGACGGCGCGCGAACGTGAACCGTTGCGCCGGCGGCTCGTCGAGCGGCCGGCCGTCTTTATCCCTCACCCAGACCTTCCAGAAATACGTCGCGCCTTCATTCAGCGGCGGCCCCGCGTATTCGATGATCGGCAGCTTGCTAGTTCGCGTAATCTCCCATAGTGGCGCGGCGAAAGCGTCTGGCGCTTTAGCCACTGCCAAACGATATGCGCTCTGCGAAGCGCATTCCCAGTAGAACTCCGGGCACGGATCATGGACGGCGTCAGGGTTGGTCTGCCACTCGCAACGGAGGTTGCGCGGCGTTTCGGCGAGCGCCACGGCGCAAGCAGCGACGGTCCAAACGTACAGGAATCCAGCGGACCGTCGTGCAGCAGGATTTTTCATCGGGCGCGGTTCCTATTTGCCAATCAGTTCTCCGTGGGTGATCACCGAAACATGAGCGCGCGGGTTGAGGCCGGCGGGCGGCTCGCAAGCGAACCTGCCGCTGAACATCAGGCTTTCTTCAGAAAGGACAAGGCCCCGTAAGGAGCGCGTTCGGTGCGCGTGAGCATGGCGTTGGCGGCATCGTCGCCGATGAATCGCTCGGCCTGCGGATCCCAGCGCAGCTTGCGGCCGAGTTTCATGGCGATCCAAGACACGATGCACACACTGGTGGAACGATGCGCTTGTTCGGGCGTCGTCGCGGCGGGCTGGCGCGTGAGCACGCTGGTGAGCCAATCGAGGTGATGGTCGTCCTTCGGGCTGGCGTGCAAGCGGATGTCTTTCGGGCCGAGCGGCGTTGTGAGAATGTCCGGATTGCTTGCGTCGAGCGGCTTGTTTTTGCTCTTCCGCGCTGCGGGATCGCTGGCGGTTACCTTCTGCGCGCTGCCTGTAACCCAAACCCAGCCGTCGGAGCCTTCGAAGCGGACGCCGCTGGGCAGTGTGTTGTCTATGATCAGCGTGATGCCATTGGCGTATTTCGCCTCGACATGATACGCGCCGTGGACGTTCCAAAGCCCCTGCGTAGGAAATTCGGCGCGTCCCTCGATTTCGACGGGACCGGTCAGCTCGGTGCCCATGCCCCATTGCGCGATGTCCACATAATGCGCGCCGTGGCCGGTGATCATGCCCAGGCAGTAGTCTTCAATCCTCAACCAGCCGGGCCGGTCACCGAAGCGTTTCCTGGGGTCGGGATTCTGCGAATGGACGCGGTCTTCGCAATAGGGCGCGAGCGGGGTCGGACCGAGCCACATCGCGTAGTTGAGGTTGGTCGGCACCGGCATCTCCTTCGGGTCACCGCCGGAGGGATCGGTGGGGAGGCCGACCTTCACGGTGTGGAGTTTGCCGATGCGGCCGTTGCGGACGACCTCGCAAGCCTGCCGGAAACCGCTGCTCGACCGCCGCTGACTGCCAACCTGGAACATCTGCGGATGGCGGCGGAAAAGGTCGCTGACGGCGCGCCCTTCGGCGTGCGTCATGGTGAGCGGCTTTTGGACGTAGATATCTTTGCCCGCGAGCAACGCTTCGACAACCGGCTGCGCGTGCCAGTGGTCGGGCGTGCTGATGGACACCGCGTCCACGTCTTTCCGTTGGAGCGCCTCGCGGTAGTCGCTGCAGGTTGCGACCGTAAGGGAGACGTTCTTCTTGGCATAAAATGCCTCGACGTATCGCTTGGTGTCAGCGAGACGAATGGAGTCGAGATCGCACACCGCCACCACTCGGGCCGCGTCGTGTTTCAAGAAACCCGGCAGGTCCAGGGTCCGGGCGATGCGGCCGCAGCCGATTTGGAGGATGTTGACCTTCTTGCTCGGCGCGTCGGCGCCGAGCACGCGCGCGGGGATGATGTTCGGAAACGCCAGCACGCTGGCGCCGGTCAGCGCGCGTTGAATGAACTGACGACGGGATGGATTCATGTCTTCTCCTCTGGTTGTCGGAATGCTCTATTATACGGTGTTTGTCTGAAGTTTTGCGAACTCGTCGAACATGATGCGCGGTGCAAGGGGACCGACGCCGACCGCTTCCCAAGCGCCGTAATCGAACACGACCAGTCCGCCCTCGGCGGTGCGCCAATGCCGCGCCAGCAGGCGGGCTTCTTCGCGGATTTCGGATTCAACCCCGCGCGGCATGGTGGACTGGATGTCCACCGTCGCCAGGAAGCAAACCTTGCCTTTGAATTGCTCGCCGAACTCGACGAGGCCGTAGCTGCGCGATTGCTGCATGTTAAGCACATCCGCGCCCAAGGCGAGAAACGACGGCACCAGCGCGTTGACTCGTCCGCAACTGTGCAGAATCACGTGCCAGCCGCAGTCATGGATTGCGTTGAAGATGATCCGGTAGCGTGGCGCAAAGAACTCGTCGAAGAGATTCTGCCCGATGAACGGGCCGGCCTGCGTCCCCCAATCGTCCGTCACGAACAGCCCGTGGATGCGGTCGCCGAAGCGGCGTTTCAGTTCGAAGCATTGCTGGACCTTGAAATCAACGATCATGTCCAGCACGCGGCGCACCCGCTCGGGTTCCAGATAGAAATCCTCCATCGTTGCCGTGAAGCCACGGAGCTTGTGCAAGCGCGAGAACAGCAGACTGTGCGCGGTCACGGCCACGTAACGGTCCGCGGCGGCATCGAGCAGCGGGCCGAGCCGGTCATAGTAAAATGGATTGCGCGGATTCGGCGGGCGATAACGGTCGAGCGCCGACCAGGATTCCAGCGGACAGTCCTTCACTTGGCCGATGTTTGCGAGATCGGTGGCGCTCCAGCCGCAACCCCAGTCATCCATCGTTGCCTTGTCGAAGAACCAGCCCGCTTCGGCGCGGTCCATCTCCCATATATTGCAGACATCGTCGGGGAACTCCGGCATTTTGTGGTTCCAGTGTTGCCAGAACGGCAGCCGGGGCGGGCGGGCGAATTCAATCGCGCGGCGAACTATTTCTCGACGGTCCATGATGGTCTCATTCCTTGTGTCGAGCAGCCATCATAAGCCTCGTCCGCCACCTGCCAACGACTGTTTTGCGAAATCACTACTGCATTTGCGAACACTCGCGGGCCGTGGTGGCGCAGTCCTCAGGATCGCACTCGCGCGGTCCTCCGCTTCGCAACGCCATGACGACGCAATACCGCCATCAAGTGTTTCGCGCTGGAAAACCCACACTCCCATGCCACGTCCTTCAGCAGCAAATCACCGCCCGCCGCCAACAGCACCCGGGCTTTGCGCACTCGCAGACCGTTCAAATAATCCAGCAGCGTCCCGGGAAGCACGCCGCGCGCGCGAAGTTCGAGCCAGCGGCGCGAGCACCCGCAATGCGCGGCCACCTCCTCCACCCCGATACCGCGCGCATAGTGCTGATGCATGAACCCCACCGCCTTGCGCAACACCGGATGCTCGACGCTCACGGCGCTGGTCGAAGCGCGCCAGTGCACCGGACCAGGACGCACCGCCACCTCCTGCATGGCCGGTTTCACACGCCCCGCCATCAGGGCGTCGAGCAACCGCGCTGCCTCAAAACCCACCTCTTCGTCGCGCCGGTCAATGCTCGTCAACGGCGGATCACACAACTCGCAAATGGTTTCGTCGTTGTCATACCCGATCACCGCCACGTCGTGAGGCACGCGCAAACCGACCCAATGACACGCCTCAATGACCGCCGCCGCGCGCATGTCCTCCGCGCAAAACAGCCCCACCGGCGTCTGAAGCTGCTGAAGCCACTTCTCCAGCCTTTCGCGCCGCACCCGCCAAGGCTGGCCCCGATGTGCCGTCATCGCGGTTTCGAGTACCGATACGGGAAAGCCGAGGGTGCTCAGCCGTTCGACAAAACCCGCCTTGAGCTGCTGCGAGTAGAAGAGGTCCTGGATGCCGTAAAAGGCGAAACGCCGGAAGCAGCGGTCGAGCAGATGTTCCGCAGCCAAAGTCCCTGCCGCAAAATAATCCGGGCGCACGCGCGGCAGGTTGACCGCGGCGAGCGACCCGGAGCAGTTGACGACGGGGCAATTGAGAGTATTGGCGACGGTGATGTCGCGGCTGTTGACCACCAACCCGATCACTCCATCCCCATCCCAACCCGCAAGTTCGGCGAGATGGCAGTAACTCCTTTCGGAAGTCGCAAACCGCCATCGCGTGTGCTGGCGGGCGTATTTCAGAATGCCTCGCAGCACGCGGGCGAGGTGCGGAAGAGCCAGGGAAAACGCCAGCGCCACCAAAGGTTGCGCTGAACGGCGGCGCATGGGCAGTCGCTTGACAGTCGTCATCGGACGCTTCCTACTTCCCAACCAACTCGCCGTGACTGATCACCGAAACATGGGCGCGCGGGTTGAGGCCTGCGGGCGGTTCGCAGGTGAACTTGACCTGATTGTCACCCGGTTCGAGGACCGGGGCGTCGCCTTGCGGTATCACGTCGCCGAGCATCTCGCCAGTGGGGCCGTAGAGTTTGCAGTCCGTCGGCGAACGGAACTCCAGATATTGCCCGCTTTCGATTTCGACGGGGAACGTGATCGTCTTGCCGCCGAGCGTGACGGAGGGGTTGCGCAACTTCGTTTTCACCGTCGGCAGTGCGCGAATCGGGCCGAGGTGGCACGTGACCGTATCCTTGGGCAGCAGGTTGTTGAAATAAAGATTCAGGCTCTCGACGCTGGCGGGGCGAATGGACTCGCGATAGATGGAGTAGATGCCGCCGTAAGGCCACGTGTAATCGGCGTGTCGCTGCCCCTCCGGCTCGACGAGTTCAAAGTAACGCCAGCCCGTGAAGTCCACGATGATGTAATGATCGCCATCGGCGTGCGAGAGATGCGAGGGGCTTTTCAACTGGAGGTTCAACACCTCGCCCTTGCCGTCGCCGTGCACCCATACACCCATCGCCTCGTGGCCGGTGAGATTCGCCAGCGGCGAGAAGGTTTTGCCCGCGCGCGACCACGCGCCCTGCCGTGTGGCCATCTTGCTCGTGACGGTGTAACAACCGCTGACCTTGCCGGCTTTCACGCACTGGCTTGACGGTTCGAGCTTCGCGGAGATGGCAGCGGGCGGGACGCGCTTCGCGAATTCACCCGTGTCGGCGAAGTCAGCGAGCGTGATATTGCCGGACGCGTCGTAAGGGCCGGCAGACATAAGCGCCTCGATTCGGAGTTGCAGCGGTTGGCGGCCAAACTTGTTCGCCGTTTTCCATTCGTTGCTCCAGCCATCAAGACCGGAAACTTTGTGCTTGTCGTATTGGACGCGTCGGAACTGAAACCTGCCCCTGGGTTGCTCCACCAGCGTAAACTCATCGCCCGGCACGCGCAGTTTCTCTTTGACCGATTCGGAGAAATACTTCGCCCGGCGCAGTTCCTCGTAGCGTTTCACGACCGCAGCCAGCCGCGGCAGCGCGGGTGTCTTCGGCGCGTTCTCCGGCGTGATGCCCATGACCGAGAGGCTGCTGTCGTTGGCGAGCGTCTTGGCGCAGAGGTATTCGATATCGTCGGCGAACGTCGGCTCGCCCTGAGGCCCGGTCCACGTCTTGAACGCCCACCAGCCCAGGTGCGCCGGCAGGAACATCCGGCGGCACGATTCGTTGCCGTCGCAGTGGATGTCGACGAACTTCTTGTGGCTGCGCGTCGGATGGTCCCACGCGCCCATCCGCGACCGCACAAACCAAAGGTGATGATGGAATGTGCTCATCTCCATGATCGCCGGCCGCTTCAGCCGTTTGCATATCTCGAACGTGAATTTCGAGCCGTAGTGCCAGGCGTTCTCGCGACCCGCGATCACGTCCTCGCCGTCGAGCGCGTCGAGGTAGATCATGTCGAAGCCGCATTCGTTGAACATCTCCGCCGTTTTGGCCGCGACGTCGGTGAGCAGCGTCGAGTCGCCGTCCGGCACGAACAACCCGAAGCACTCGCGCAGGTGATGCACCTTCGCACCCTTTGCGTGGGCCGCCACGCGTGTGCCGTGCGCGCCGCGTTTGCATTTCGTGAACTGGTAGGGTGGCTCGCGCGAAACGTCAGTGTAGGTGACCAGCTCGTCGTCAATCTGCAACGTCACGCTGTTGCGGACAAAGAAGCCGGTCACGTTCGACATCGTCGCCGTGCTCTCCTCGACCGGCACGGCCACCGCTTCGGCTGTCAACGGCGCCGCGAGCGTGAACGTCGCGTCCTTGCCGAGCCGCGGGTCCGGCACCGGCGTCACCCAGGGGCAGTTTTTCGCCATGAAGAACGCGTAGGTGTGCAACCCCGCGAGGATGCCCGCCTTGTGCAGCTTGTCGATGACCGCCTTGAAACTCGCCCGGCCGCGCGGATACGTCTTCGGGTCCGGCTGGCAGTCGCCGAAACGGAACGATCGGCCGCCGTGGAAATCTATCTGGGTGATGCCGAGGCTCTGCGCGAGGCGAATCCAGTTGTCCACCTTCTCCTCCGACATGTCGCCGGAGTTGAAAAGATACGAGCCGTAGTTGTTGACCGAATCCTGTGCCCACGGCCCACCGATGCGCGTGCGCGGCAGCTCCGGCGCGGCGCTGACGACCTCTTTCATTACTGCACGAAGCGATTTCTGCGGACAGCCAATCAGGGCGACCTTTGCGCCGGCAAACCCGAAGCGAGGATAGCAGAATGCCCGCAACCGGCTGTTGGCGCGAGGCAGCTCGGGCACGTTGGTCTGCAAGTTCAGCGCGAGCGCACAGGCGGCGAACGGCTCCTCGGACAAACCTTTGAGTGTCAGCGGAATGTCGACAAACGTGAAGCCTTCCACACCCTCGCCTTGGAGTTCCTTCACCTCGAAGATGAAGTAATGGCCCTTCGACGTGACTTTGATCTTCGCGGTCACGCCAGCCTTGTCGAACTGTGCCGTCAACAAGCCCCGCTCATACGCCGCCGATGTCGCGCCGAATTCCTTGCCGCCCTTCTTCACGCGGGCGAAAGCCGTCTTTGTCTTGTGGTCGCAGTGATCAACGCCCGCGCGGCGGTCGGCGAAGCGCAGGTTGCTGCCATCCGTGCCGATGGCGCACTCGACGTAGTCGTTCTTGATGACCATCGCCGCTTGGGGCGTTGCAGCCCGGGCAATGAGGCAGCAGGAGAAGAAGAGGGACATCCAGCGAATTGTTTTCACGGCCCGGCAGTCTATCGCATCCGGTGTTGTCCGGCTACACCTGTAAATCGGTGAAGCAAGTTCAGGATGATCGAGGCGGCTCGTCTGAGACCGATCGCCAGGTCACGAGCGATCCCATCACCAGCAACAGGCAGCCCACCCAAAGCCTCGGCCCCGGCGTGACGCGCAGGTAGGCGCAACTCACCAGCGTCGAAAGCAGCGGAGTGAAATATGAGCACGCCACAACCAGCAGCATGTTCCCCTTGCGCATGGAGAGGTCCCATAAGACGTAAGCCACCGTCGTGACCGCCGCCAGGGCGGCCGCCTCGCCAACGCACCGCGCCGTCCAGCCGGCCGGTTCGGTCGTGAGCAAGCGTATCACCAGCAGGACAATTCCCGTTGCCGGCATGAACAACTCAACGGCTCCCTCGCTCTCCGGCCCCGACCAGCGCCGGGCAAGATTGGAGTAGCAGCCCCACGAAACGGCGGCGAGCAAGGCCAGCCCATACGCTGCCGGGTTGTCCTGCACGTGCCGCCCAAACGATTGCCAAGTGGTGTGAGTGCCCTGGGTCATCACCAACAACACGCCGCCCAGGGCGAGCGCCGTTCCCGGCAGCAGCCACACGCTGGCTTTCCTGCCCAGGAGCGGCAGCGAAAAGAGGATGGTGAGGGCGGGCCACAGGTAATTCACCAGCGCGACTTCGAGGACCTGCTCGCGGTCCTTCGCCAGGCCCACCGCCAGATAAATGGCCGCCGTATAAACCACGAACAGCGACCCGCAGCCCAGCAGATAGCGCGGCGAAAGGTTGAGCCGATGGCCGGCCGTCTTCCCTGACCACCATAACCGCACGAGGCAAAAGAACCCGCCGATCAAATAAGCGCACGCGCCCGCCGTCAGAGGCCCGACCCGTTCCGACAGGCTGCGGGCAAACGCAAACGTGGTGCTCCACAACACGATGGCCGCAAGGCCGCCGGCGGTGTGGGCGTTAAGTTGGAGGTTTCGCGATGACACCGGGCGTCAAGGCGTGACCCGCACGGAAAGATGCGTGGTGGCAGTTTCGCCGCGGCGGTTCATGCGGGACACTTTGACGAGATAAAGGCCGGCGCCCCCGTAGCGGTGCGTCGTGATCGCGTAGCCATCGGGCGCCAGCGCCTGCGTGTTCCCGTCGGAACGGACCCGGACGGTGGGCGTGCCATCGCCGAAATTCCATTCCTCCTCGCCCTCGTCGGGTGCGACATGGGAGGAACGGACTTTGAACGTGACCTCATCGCCCTCCTTGATGCCAAACGTCGGCCAGTAAGCGGCGTGAATTGACGGCGGCTGCTGGTCGAGTTGGTTGGGATCAACCACTTTCACGACGGCGAAGTCGTAGCTGATGTTGCCGCTCTTGTCGGTAACTTTGAGGATTTCGCTATAGGTGCCCGGCTTGGGAAACCGCCGCTCGACCTTCGCGCCGCGCGCAGTCTTGCCGTCGCTGAATGTCCACACATAGTTGGCGATGTGGTTTGTGCCACTGCGGCTCCATGAACGGCTGCCGTCGAGCGTGACCGCTTCACCTACTGCGGCCAGTTGATGCGGCCGCGCCACGGCCTGCAACAGGGCGAGTGGATGCGCGTCGTGATACGCCTGCCAAACGAGCGCGTAAGGCTCCAGAATGCCCCACCGGCCGCTCGGCTGCGGCGCAACAACGTCGAAATGCAGATGCGACCAGCCGCCGCTGGCGCCTTTCTTGCCAAGCACACCGATTTTCTGGCCGATCTTGATTCTCGCGCCGAGCTTCACGGCCGGGTCAATCGAATCGAGATGGCTGTAGCGATAGAACCAGCCGCGGCCGTCGCGCAGATAAATCACGTCCGCGCGCGGTTTCACCAGCGGCGGATATTTGTCCTTCTCCAGAACTTCGTTGGCAACCGACACGACCTGGCCGTCTGTGGCAGCGAACACGTCTTCCATCCGCTCCGCGCCGCCGAAGTCGAGGCCCCAATGATAATAGATCGCCTTCTTCCTGACCTGATCGCCGTCAGCAATCTGGTTGGCCATCAACGTGTGACTGGCAAACCATCGCTCGTTGAGGGGATAGCGGAACGTGCCGGGCGTGATCCACGGATAACCCGCCGGCCAGAGCCGCAGTCGCGCGTCGGCATCGAGGCCCCAGTGATCGCCGCCCTCGTTGTAGCCCTTCGTGATCGGGCAATCTATCTGCACGCCGCCGAACGTGACCGGCAGGTGATACGTCGCGCAATCGAGTGTCAACTGCTGGCCGTTCACCTGCACCGCGACTCGCGCTCCGCGCATGGCGTGCCGCAAACTGTCGCGCTTTTCTTCAACACTGATCAGTTTCACGGTCGCGGGTCTGCCGTCGCAGAGTTTCACGGTGGCTTGCTCGCCCAGCTTCAAGTCCACGGCGGCCGGCACGGAATGAATCGGCTTGCGCGCCATCTTCAGGATCGTGGACACGACACGCTCCTCGACCGTTTCGGCAAACGGCCCGGGCAGCGAACCCCATATCATCGCGCCACCCGCCTCGTAGCCGCCCTCGCACAGCACGCGCCGCGAGGGCAGATAGCCGAACACGTCGTTGCTGTAGCCTGCGACCCAGACCGCCGGGCCGGCCAGCTCGCGTTTCAGCCGGAGCGAGTAATCCACACAGGTTTCACCGGCGATGGCGATCAAGGTCAGGTCTGAACCGAAGCGCACCACCTGCACGGGGCAGGGATACGTCGAGCGGATTTTGCCATCCTCCTTGAGCTGCTTCAGCAAACGCCCGGCGTGGCCGCGGTAAGGTTCCTTGGCTGTCGCGGCGATCTTCTCCAACTCCTCCCTCGGCGGCGCCGGCGCAAAGTCAATCGTCACGTCCGCAAACGCCGTTTGCAGCGGACCGCGCAATGGTTTGGGCGCCGTCTCCAGCGCCGCCCCGACGGCTACCGCCAGCGAGCGTCCGTGGTATTTGGCCAGCTCTTCCGTGCGACGCGGATACGGATTCTGATCAGCGCCGCAACCGATCATGAACATCGCAGTCACACCTGGATTCGCTTCCTCGAAATATTGCTGCGCGTAGCCGGCGTAATCGCCGCGAATCATGTAATCGCCGCAGGTGGTATTGTGGCAGGCGTAGCCGAACAGCACGGCCACAAGCTTGCCTTTCGGGTCGGAGACACGCAGGACCGGCACGTCATGATCCACCGGCCCGTCGGGGTTCGGCGCGTTGGCGTAACCCGTCGGCGTCGGACGGCGGCGGTTCATGGCGAATCCGCACCGCGCGCGCTGGAAATCCAGCGTCGCGGGCGCGAGCTTCTTCAACGCATCGCCGACGAGCGTGACGAGCTGCTGCTGCAACCGTGTCATATACTTCTCCGTCGCGGGTGCGAACCCGGCCTTGACATCGTCGTCCGTCAGTCGCGCCATGCGCAGTTCCGGACCGCAGTGGGTGTGCGAGATGTTCACCAGCAGAGACTCGCGCGGCAGGGCGAACTTCTCCTTCACTTGTTTCTCAAGCCAGTCGCGCAACGGTCGCGGCACGCCGATGAGATCCATCGTCACGATGACCAGCCGTGTCCCGCGCGCGTCCTCGATGGCCAGTGCCTTGGCGAAGAGATCAGCGGCAACACCCTCCGAAGGTTTCTTGCGCGACGCGTAGCCGGCCATCCAGATCGGCCCCTCGGGCGTTATTTTCACCGATGCCACGCCGGCCTTCCACGCTGCCGGCTCCTGCGCTTCCACAGGCCCGGCCACGCCACTCCCGCCAAGCACGGCTGCGCATAACAAGAGGGACAACGACCAGTAAGTGAGGGTTCTTCTTCCAATCATGGCATGACTCCAATGAGTTGAGGATGCGTTCACGATCGCGCCGGAACGGTTGTCACCGGCGACGACCCGCGCATCTTTGCACTTCACCCGCCGCGTGTCACGAACATGGTTGGGTGAGTCACGGCATCCAAAGGCGATCCACCTTCGTTCATTCAGGCGGGCTGCTCCAAATGCCGGATATCTTTTTGAACGCTATGACGAAAAACCCAATGATCCCGCCGATGATCGCGCCGATGATCATGCCCTTCGCGTAACCCGGCAACGCGTCAAAGGAAGGTATCGCGTCCGGTTCGAACCGCAGGCTGTTGACCATGCGTTCAAATAGAGGCTCCAGTCGTGTCCAATCGGTGTCGCGCGCGGAGCAGGTGACAATGAAAGTCTGCCGCCCGTGTGGAACCGAGACCTGCCAGTGCCGGATCAACACGCGGCCATGAGGCCACGTGGCCAGCCAGTGAGCGGACATAACGTTGAGGCCGGCCACCGTGGCGAGGCTGGCTTGGACATCGGACACGGTAATGCCGGTCTTTCGGAATCCATCCGTGATCATGGCGGTATACTTGCTGCACATGTTGGTACTGACGGGGATGGCACCGCCGGTAATCACGATGTTGAGGTTCTCGGCAAACTCCAGGGAAACCGGATTGTAAACCGCCACAGCCATGTGGTTCAGGTTCACCTGCTTGATATTGGGTGCCACGGATTTCAACGCCTTGCCAGCCTTCTGAGTCTGCTCCTTTGTGGCGATGACCCAGTCGGCGGGATACTTGAATGAGAACCCCTGCGGGCTTTTGAATTCCTTCATCTCGTCTTTGGAGGCGGGCGGCTCGACCGCCGGACCGGGCTTCGACTCACTGGCCGATGGTGCGGCGACTTCATTCGCCGCAGGGATCGTTTTCGCATTCAGTTTCGCCAACGCTTCCTCCGCGGCGGCTTTGACGGTCGCGTCACTGTCGGTGAGAAGCGACGTCAAGTGGGTCGCGACCGACTTGTCACCGATGCCACCCAGCGCCTGTGCAACAGCCCGACGGCCGTCTGTGTTGGCGCTGGGAAGACTTTGGACAAGCGGCTCCACGGCGGGCTGGCCGATCCTCACAAGCGCGGCGCCAGCGATCAGCCGAACCGCCGCATGGGAATCGTTGAGGCACTTCACCAGCAAAGCGATGGCTTCCGGGTCTCGCATCCTGCCGAGCGATTGGGCGGCTTTGATTCGGTCGAATGGCTGCTGGCTCTGGAGTTGTTGTGCCACCTCCTTGAGGTCAGCTTGTTGTGCGATGACACCGTTGCACAGCGCCATCGCGAGGACGATGCCGACTCTGATCACCCTGGACGTTCTCATTCGTTTACCTCCGCAAGCAGTTCCTTGAACTGCCAGTGCGAAGCATAACCAAGAATGCGGCTTCTTCAACTTCCGAAGTCAACCACCGCTGTTAACTGGATCATTTCCGAAGGACCATTGTCGTCGCTCGGTTAGGTTCAAACCGCGCGCTCTTGCAGCGCCGGGCAGTGTTGCCTCCTGCCTCAAGTCGTCAGTCTCTCCACCTTGCCGGTCATGAAATCCTTGTTCTTGTCGCCGACCCAGTAGCGGTTGCCAGCGATGCACCAGATGAAATGCAGTTCTTCCTTTTGGCTGAAGACGGGATGGTAGTTCAGCAGCGGGATCGTCACCGCGTCGCCTTCACTCACCGAGCGCACAAAGCTCTTGGTCTCCTCGTCCGCATAGACCTCCATCGTGCCATGGCCTTTGATGAAGATGTAAACCTCCTCCTGGTCGGTGTGATTGTGCGGCGGCCACGAACGCTGGCCGGGCTGGAAGATTGTATAGCCGGCGATGAGCTTGTCCGCCGGCTCGCTTACATCGAACATGAGGAACACGTCCTTGCCCTTGAGATGGCGGATACGGCGCTCGTCGCGCGAGAATTCGCTCCACCTGGCATGAAACGCCGAATGCGCCTTCTCCGCTGTCGCGCGGCAAACGACCACGCGGCTCTCCCCGCTGGCCTGGCCGATTTGATAAGCCGCGCCGCGTGGCACGTAGAGCACATCGTAGTGGCGCAGCGGATAACTCGCGCCGCAGAGCGTTACCGTGGCCTCGCCCTGCCAGCAGAACAACAACGCCTCCTCGCCCGGATGCGCGAACGGGCTGGACGTGACCGGTCCGCTCAACTCATAGACGCCGTAGGTCAGGAACTGAAGGTTGGAATTCTGCGGGTTGGATTTCTCGACGTAGCGAAACGCGCCGGCATCAGCCGGGACAAAGGTGGCTGGCTTGGGTTGGCTCATGGCTCTCTTCATTTGCGAAAAGCGGGTCACCACGCACGCGCGCGTTTGAACGCGTGATACGCTCGAAACGCTTCCGCCGCCGCCACGCCGGCCTGCATGCCGCGGGCGCGCGCTTGCAGGAGCATCAAGTCGAGCAACGGCGAGAAGCTGCTGTCGCCGCTGCGCGCCATCTGGCTGCGGTGGCATGCCAGCATCTTCTCTTTCAGCGGTGTGAACCCCGAGACATCCACGTAGAAGTCCGGGTCAAAACCGATCATGTTCATTGTGTC